>Ga0209671_1004628_pt1 | contig 13701 bp, 9 predicted proteins | sample WorMetHERISLAND2_2_FD_187401 | JGI IMG/M metagenome (GOLD analysis project Ga0209671, IMG submission 187401) | Marine gutless worms symbiont microbial communities from Max Planck institute for Marine Microbiology, Germany - Olavius geniculatus... | ecosystem: Host-associated > Annelida >... | reverse complement strand
TGTACCAAGGTCCCCACCTTCCGTAACCCATGTAAATGAGTTACTACTCATTTTACCGTCCCACGGAGGGTAGAAGGCTGAGTCGACCTAGCTGGCAGGCTTCGCACCGAGAGGAGGTACCTGCCCATAGGCAGTCACCCATCGCAGTACTAACTGGGCTCGGCGTAGGGTAACTTCGTTTCAGCTGAAACGCGTTACCAACTACGCCACGCCACTAGCGTTATAAATACTTTGCACCCCATGGATGGAGTTTAATCCCTTTTTGCAAAAGTGAGTTTGCAGACCTGTCAGTGGATTATGCACTGAATGTTTGTATGTCCGAACAGTGCCACCAGAGATCTACAGCTTTGCCGGTGTGACTGCGGAGGAAGGCCAACCAGCCAGCCTGCTCTGCATGTCCCGCGGTGACCCTGTACCTGACCGCACGTTTCACAAGACCGGACATACGCACACCATTTATCGCATTGGCACTAATGTATGTCTACAGCTTTTCTATTGATATGTATATAATTTATTGTTGCATGTATCGTTGAATTTATTTTTTGGTTTTGTCAAAGACAATTTTGCTTGTGTTTCGGGACTTTTAGGACACAGTGTAGATGGCTTGATAAGGTGCTGCTGGCTGAACATACAATTCAGGCCAACAGTGAGTTCCAGCAAAATTGGAGCATATATAGCCATGCCGTGCGATTCACTAGCTCAGTATTTGTGTTCTTGCAGTGTAAACTGGTGTCTGGTTGAGGGCTAAGGACACTAGAGATCAGCACTGCCTGTGGATCTAATGGTGATTATGGATAAAAAGCAGATGGGCGGATCTGCAGATTTCACGGATTGGGCAACATTATAATTAAGCCATAATTCATTAGTTTAACCATCTCCTAAATCTGTTTCTAACCCTAACCCTAATCTTAACCCTAAAGTTAACCTTAGTCCTAAAACTGGCATTACATCTGCAGATCTGCTTTTCACCATTGTCGCCTAATGGCTTGGGAAGAACTTTGTGTTTTTCACTGAATTTATTGAAAGGTAAAGGTAAAGGTTGTCAATTTGTATAGCGCATCGTCATGTATACACACCTCTAATGCGCTTTTCGTCACTAACCAGAGCCGCCGATCACACAGCTGCCGTGTGCAGCCTGCAAACACAGGCTGGCGCGCAAACACAGGCTGGCGCACTGGCCAGCCAGGCAGCCCAGTCAGCTGTACAAAGGTCCCCACCTTCCGTAACCCATATAATGGGTTTCTACTCATTTAACCGACCCTGGAGGGATGGCAGGCTGAGTTGGCCTTGTTGGTTGACTGCTAGCGGACGCTGTACCCACAAAGTGGTCATGCATCCATCCATCAGTCTAGCGCAGGATAAGGAAAGTCCGCCGGCCAGGACCGATGTCCTAACCACCACACTACGCCACCATTGAGTCTGTGATTTGTCGTGTAGTCGGCTGGCGTGTCGGTGAGCCAGTCTACTGCGGGACATCTGGAGCTGTTGTTCAGCAGTGTGGCAGTCAGTGATGCTGGCAACTACACGTGTACATCCAGGAACATTGTCGGCGTTGATGAGCAGATTGCACTGCTTACTGTGCAGTGTATGTACGCAACACTACGCTTGCTTTTTTCACAGACTTTGGCACTCACTTGTCGCTGCTTTTGTGTCTTTTATAGATCTGTGTGTTATGTTTTCTGTGATTTTGTGCTATACTGTTTTTCTAGAAAGTTTATAGTTCTTTATTTCTAATTTTGATGTTTATTGCTTAGTGTTTTTTTTGGATTAAGCACTAGTACCATGGTGTGGCTTTATTTGTTGGTGGACTTTGGCCTGTAAACGTATCATTATAGGGAAGGGGTGTTGTATAGGGTCGGTTATAGATAAGGTGTTGCTCGGTTCTTACAGGCATGGGCGGAGCCTGCATATTTGCGTATGCATGTGTGTGTAAGTTGGTCCAAGGTTTGCATCCAATCATGAGACTACATCGTATGCGTGGGCGGGGCGTCGACGTAACATAACTTGTCGCGTGCTGGCTGAGCCCGATGTGGTCGTGGAATGGCTGCGTGGAGATCACATGATTGAGAACAATGAAACCCATCGCATCATTCACATGAGGGACTGGCACTCTTCCGTCAGCTATCTTCAGGTCTGTCAGTCACAGTTTGTGTCTTAGTGTCAGGGCTTTCTGTGGAATAAAATATATCGTGAAAGAAGTCGCCACTTCCAGTGGCCAAGGAAATGTTGGTATCAGATAGCGGCCTATGCTGTTTCACTTCAAGCTATCATCATCATCGTCATCATTTCCAGCAAGCACCACTAAAACCGCATAGCGCCGAACGTAGACATCAATCAGTCTCCAGAGTGGACGGTTCTGAGCCAGGTCAACTGCGTCGTCCATGTTAAGGTCGCTGGATTTCAGATCCTGCTGAATGGTTTTCATCCATGTAATACGAGAACGTCCCAGTGGTCTCCTCTAGTTTCCTGTGGGGGAAGCTGTTAAGAACTGTTTTGCATCTGTTTCATCAGGCATTCGTGCAATGTGTCCGAACAGGGACAGGCACCTTGACTGGACTATGGCTGAGAGATGGGGTTGCTTGGTTAACCTTCTGACTTCAAGCTATGCATCGTGTAAATACTCCTCAATGCTAACAGCCAGTTACTACTTTTTAATCGACTGTTTAGCTGAGCTAGTAGCTAGCTGGTTAACTAATTGTGCATTTCTGGAATGACCCACCAATGGTCGTGTGTGTGCAGTGGCAATTAACTGGTAGGTCATGTGATGAAGTTGATGCCTCTGTAGTTAAACCTGCAGGGTGCTTTAACTGGTGTGTGACCAGCTATGTTATGTGTTTGTGTGTAATCTTAGAAATCAATGCCGGGATGACGTGGGTTTATTCTCGTTGTTGTTAGATGTATATAAGAGAGACAGACCAGTCGTGGATCTACGGCGTATACACTTGCCGTGCTCGGAATTTCCTCGGAATTGCCGAAAGCGACATCCTGCTGAAACGAGCATGTGAGTGTTTGTCATCTCTCATCAGCTAACAAAACTTTGTTGACTGTCCAGATTTTTCAATTTTTCTCATATTTTGCTGTAGTTTTCTGTTTGCAATAGGAGAAGTATTGTCAGTACAGAGTGGGCCGTAAAAACTGTCCCCCTACATGTCAGCTAATTATGTCTTCCATGAGTAATGTACATTTTAAGTGAATAATGCACATAAAAATATAATCAATTCTGAGTAGCATGTGCAGATTTCGTGCAAATATTTTCAATAATTTGTAATGGGATAAAATAAAATTCAAAGCAACCCAACTCTACGGGAAAAACAGTGTAATGTCATTAACGGTCGAGTTTGCAGCAGAACGTAGGCCCTACCCAACTTCATCGAGCCTTCTATCTGGCCGCTGAACAGTCTGGACGTAAATCCCATCGATTATGCTGTCTGGGGTGCTCTGCGGCAAGATGTGTACAGAGTTCCGATCGTGGTTTTGGAGGATCTCAAAGACAGAGTGTGTACCTGCCGGGCCAGTCTCGATCAGCAACTGATCAACAAAGCCATTGATCAGTGGCGACCGAGATTGAAAACTGTAGTTAAAGTTCACGGAGGGCACATTGAACAGCATAATGAACCTAACAAGACTAACATATTTTATGCTTTCCAAGTTTTTTTTTTGCATTAAAATATTTAGCTGCTTCTATCATTGATTTATGTTTGACGAGATACTGGCGCCTGTCTAGTCATATATCGTGTCACAACAACAGGATTTGCAAGCGCTTCAAGACCACATTACAACATATGATGGCTAAAAACATGCTAAATACCAAGAAAAAAACCAAAAAATAACGTGGTAAAACAAAGAGCAGATTGTCTAGATAGTCATGTATCGGCATTCTCCATAGGTTCGACAAAGTAAATATGTTTCAAGTTTGTGCAGACATAGCAGTCACTGAGAGCCCTATGTGTTTGTATGTAGCGGTTCCCGACGCCCCTCGTTCAGTGGAAGTGCTGAGTAGTCTGCCGACGGAGATTCTCGTATCAGTGCAACCTCCTGATGAGGATGGCGGCATGCCGGTCACCGGTTACCGAGTAGAGTTTGAAGATCAGGCCCAGGACTTTGATCTCGGTAAATTGCTTTCGTTACTCTCCTTAGCATATTTCATCTGAGTGAATCGCTGACAGACTGCTAAGTTTGTGAGATACGTTACGCCAGACAGATGAGCAGATGGGTGAGACCTGTATTAATAATAATAGTAATAAGGAAACTTTTGTAAGATCAGATTTTGAGGTGCTGATACTTTAAAGATTATTAATTATCCCAAGTTACTTGAAGTGGAGCAACTTGCATGTTTTTTGATTACTTTTCCTACAGATCATGTGATACCCGACATTTATTTATTTATCTTTTAGCTTGTTAGTTACATGCATATATATTGGCTAAAACTTTCAGGGAAGGTTGTCTTTGCCCAACCCAGAGGTGATTGGATTTTGTTGTTGATGCAGATCAGCATCTGGATCCAGGATAGACTAAAGGATTATTTATGTTTGTCTTTATTGCCAGAGAGGCAAACCTGCACTGAATATGGTGCTACCTCCTGGCATATACAGTGGAAAAAATTGGCAGCAGTGGTGGATGCTTGCACTTTCCAGGCTTTTTTCTGCTTTATAATTGTTGGGTGGTTATTGTGATGTTGCGTGTGTATAACTCGTTGTGTTACGTAGCCGATGTGCCTCTGCGTATAACCGGTCTGAAGCCGACGACTCATTATCTGCTCAGAGTGAGAGCCGTGAATGATGTTGGAGCGGGAACGCCGGTCGTACGCAGCGAACTGACGGAAAACATACGTACGATTGCTTTTTTTTTTGCTTGGCTTTTCTGGTTATTTCTTTAGTTTTTTTAGACTTGCATAAATTTTACCGTGATCTTTGCACCACAACCGTGTTAAATGCACAGATGATTTATGGCAAATAAGTAAGCAAGTAGATATTTTTGTGGAGCAGGAAAGCCAGTCATATGTAGTGAACTTGTTAAAACATTCGTGCACCACACTGGCTTGCTATGTTTCATATGATCTGATGTGATTAGTGATTTGCACTGAATAAACTGGCAGGCAAGCTGGCAGTTTAATCTAGCAAGTTGACCAAAGAAATTAAAACTGTTGTAAACAAAACGGAAATCAGAGAAATTGAAATGGAAAGTACAGCTATGTAAAAAGCAGACAAAAATTCAAAAACAGATGGCAGTGTGAGAGATAGAAAAGTGGAAGGAAATTATGATAACTGAGGTGTTAAATAAAATGAAAACAATAAATATTATTAGATCGTGACCAATCTAATGTACTCCTCATGCACATCATTTTCTTTTGTATTCTTTTAAGAGCTTTTCGTTCTTTTCGGCTTGTGTTAGAAACCCGGCATCTAATTGAGACCTGTTTAATATTATACTAATAGTGACTGGCGTCGAGATCGTTATTGGAAATTGTCTCCCCGAAGTTCATAAAATATTGCCCGATTTTAGTAACAGAGAGGAAAAAATTTCCAATAATGGTCGATTACGCTGGTTGCCATTTGTCTTGTTATACCTCAAGTCAACGCATGCGTCTGTCTGGCACCGTTATGGAAATATGGCACCTCAAAGATAATGGGGTCACGACCTTGACCTTTTGAAGTCACGTGACGTCATCGGTCACGTGACCATTCGACTCCCGGGGGTCGACTTCCTATGGGTGGTCCATAGTGACCATGCATCTATCTAGCACTGTTATGGAGATATGGCCGTTTGAAGTTCTTCCAGGAAGGCTCTTCCAGGCACAGAGGTCGGTCGTCGGTTGGTCGGTTCTCAATATTACACTAATCTCATGTACTCCTCCGTTAGGAACGTAGCACATGAGGAGTAAAAATGATAGAAATGAAAAGTCACAATTTCACATTTCTGCTTCCATAATGTTCATCAGAATGTTGTATTTTTGACAGCTGTAACAGGCAATGCTGATGATGGTGATTATGCAGGTTTTTTTCCAACTTTTTGGCCAATATAAATTTGCTTTTACTTAGTTGTATAAATAGTAGCTTCTGGTTGGTCTGCTGTAGGTCGGCCTTACCCAGTTATAATAACGTCGTTGAGAGAAAGTTCCTATGGACGTGAGTACACGGTGACGTGGGCAAAGCCAGTTGATGGTGGTCTTCCAATCACTGGTTATCAGATCAACTACAGACGGGTGAGTGGGTCTGTGCTCAGTGTGATTTTGGTCAATGTTTGTTGATTTTTATTGAGTAACAGGGCATTGTGGGGTTAAAAAGTGAGTGGGGCAGGAAATTTTTGTTTTCTGACATACACTGCAAGTTTTCAATAGAATTCCAACAGGCAGTTGCAGTTTCCAACAGATGACATTACAGCTGCTGAAAATTTTGATTTTGTTTCCAAATCGCTCAAAAATGGGGGTTTCTTAGATTCAAATTTTGCAATTTTGAACAGAAATTACTATATTCCAACAAAAGGATTTTCCGGCAATTTTCAACAGTCAAAAAATGGGGCTGTGAGCAGTTGTCTTCTGCTCCCCTGTCGCGCTACCACTCTTGATTAATTGATTGATTTGATTAATTGAGTGATTGACTAATTGATTGCCTGGTTGGTTAACTGTATAGTCGCTGAAAGCTCCAGTGATGCTGCCTGTTAGACATACCTGATGTTACTGTAAGTTGGTGGCGTAGCATAGTGGTTAGAACGTCGGTCCTGGCTGGTGGACTTTTCCTTATCCTGCGCTAGACTGATGGATGGCTGCTTGACCACTTTGTGGGTACGGCGTTCGCTATCAGTCAACCAACAAGTTCAACTCAGCCTGCCATCCCTCTGGGGTCGTTTAAATGAGTAGAAACCCATTATATGGGTTACAGAAGGTGGGGACCTTTGTACAGCTGACTGGGCTGCCTGGCTGGCCAGTGCGCCAGCCTGTGCTTGCAGGCTGCACGCGGCGGCTGTGCGATCGACGGCTCTGGTTAGTGATGAAAAGCGCATTAGAGGTGTACGTCGTACACGACGATACGCTATACAAATTGACAACCTTTACCTTTACCTTTTACTGTAGTGTTTGTCTGTCACACTCATGCACTGTGCTGTCGCGCCTCGGGTTTCTTTTCGACGTTGTGCACTGTACAAGTTTACTTGCTTACTTAAAGCTGTTGGATGGAATGAAGCTGTTGGACAGAATGTGATCGCTTTTGGTTTCTCGTTTGGCTTCCGATAACACCGTATTAATCGCAGACCCCGATCTCTGTCATTGGAAGTGAAGATTTGGAGGCCGGAACCGCAGTCACCCAGGAATTTGTGCCAGGAGATGTTGTGTTAACCTGTCAACGGCTGATAATGCACACTGAAAATTTGCATCTCTAGGAGCTGGTGCATGGCACTGCTGGCCTTTCTACTTTTCTGATAAAGTTACTGCAGGAAACAGTACAGAATGTCGTTGTAATTAAATCTCTGTAGGTCCAGATAAAAGGTACGTTTTATTCTATGGACGTTGTGCGTTTTATTTTATCGTACAATATCTGCTTCAGTATCAAGTCTGCTTTATTTGCCAAGTGGCAGAACCATCCTTGGTCGAGGTTTGAGATCTGATGGCTTCTGTGTAGGTTCTGGTGGTGGAAGGAACGTACAACTTCTCTGAGCCTCTGGTGGATTGGACGTGGTACATGCTGGACCGTCCAATGGCATATCACAGGCTGGATGACTTGGAGCCAAACTCATTCTATGAGTTGCAGGTGATTGCGGTCAACGACCTCGGCCAATCAGATGTTAACGACCAGTTCATCTTTAGCACCGCTGCATATGGTATCAACTCATTTTTCTGCTTGCTTTTTTATTTATTCATTTACTTGTTTGTGACCCAAGATACTCAGTTCTTCAATGCTGAAATATTAAACTATGAAAATTATATCGGGGATGGTCGCGGTCTGGACTTGGAAATTGGGAATGTGTCAGCTTGGCAAGCCAAGTTGAAACATTGGTCAGCAATCGACAAGCGCTGGTCAAATGCTTTTTGATTTGTGCCAACAACTCATGGGTACTGACACCCATGGGCCAATCGTTTCCAGGGCCACTGAAAAAAGCCTTTGCTTAAAATAGTACACGAGTTGCAACAGAAAAAAATAAAAACACATTGAAAAAATGACCCTGAGAAAAAGCAGAGAACCAGACAGCTATGCAAACATATAAGTGTGAATGGAGGCCTGCAGTTGCTACATTTTACTTATCATATTATATCTTATCCTATGTGTAAAATTTATTACATAGGAAGATTTGTTACATGTTACGAAATCAGCACATCACTCTAAGGCATGTAGTCATAACAGATCTCAGAGAGTGGTTAAAAACTGGCAAAAATAAATATCTTTTAAGTTGACGTTTGAAGGCTGCCTAGGATGACATTCTGCAGATGGACTGGGGCAGGTGGTTCCATGGACTCACATGAGTGAAACCTCGCTCTGCAAGCTATTGGGTCTGAACGTATCCGGTTGAAAAAATGTCGCCAACGTACAACTTATATTTAGTTTGCTGCACATCTGCTACATGCTGTTTTATTTTTCATGTTTGCTTATACACTTTTTTTGGGGCTTGTTTTTCCAGATGTGTGCCAGAAGATGTTGATCTGTAGCGAGTACCATTTCTGTTTTGTTACACGTATGCTGCTGAATACTCTACCATTGTGAGTGATGGGATGAATGAATGAGTGAGTACTTTCTTAACAGCACATCAGCACTGTATAGTCCGTGTGCTGCCAATTCTGCCATACTTATGAGATCATCATTTCGAGATGTATCTGTGTAAATTAAGTTACTCCAAACAGCACAGATGTGATAGTTGGTAACGCATTTCGGCTGAAACGAAGTTGCTCTACGCCGGGCCCGGTTAGTACTGCGATGGGTGACTGCCTGCGGGCAGGTAAACCATATCGGTGCGAAGCCTGCCAGCTAGGTCGACTCAGCCTTCTACCCTCCGTGGGATGGTAAAATGAGTAGTAACTCATTTACATGCATTACGGAAGGTGGGGGGACCTTGGTACAGCTGACTGGGGTTGCCTAGCCGGCCGCTGTGCCAGCCTGTGTCTGCAGGCTACACACAGTGGCCGTGCGGCAGGCGGCTCTGGTTAGTGACGAAAGCGCATTAGAGGCGTGTTTGCGACGATGCGCTGTACAAATTGACGACCTTTACTTTTTACCTTTTACCTTTTACATGTACGTATGATTATAAAAAATCAATATCCTTAGATTTGCCGTTGTACTTTCCATTGTCCAGGTGGTGAGTACAAGCCAGTGCGTCGGTCGTTGAATCAGAATGTTGTAGTCGTTGTCGTCGTTGTCATCGTCATCATATTTCTTGCCATCGTTGATGTCTCGTGTTACTTCATGAACAGCTGCGGAGTGGTGATGTTTATCTGTGTCCACGTCTGTGGTCAGCAGCCAGTGACCAGTGCTGACAGAACGGGCGAGGAGCTAGAGAGGTATGTTCCGTTCCATCCATGTTCCTCTGCTTGGCAGGGCAGCCAGTGCCACCCTGTAAGCTCAAGCCACTAAAACTAGAGATATCGTGGAAATGTCTGTGGTCAGGAGCTAATGATTGAAAAGGCTGTTTGAAATAGTATAGCTGCTCATTAAAAAATTCATCGCAAAGGTACAGAGCATCATCTGCCAAATGCGATCACATTACATGCCACTGTATACTGTTGAATGCACCCTTTCATAACTGCAGCAAGACAGGCCGGTACTCACTTTACCTGCCGCAGAGGGATGGAAGGCTGAGTTGACCTTGCTGCTGGTTATATACCAAGATGGTTCACTGGTTCACAGACGTTTCCCAGTCTCAGAGTCACCCCAATCTAAGTGCTCACCAACTGTGGAGCCGCAGGCCACATTATTCTTTGTAAAAGCCGTACTTTGGTGTCTGTAGTAATGTCATGACTTTTTCCCAATTTTGTTTAAGGACGACACTGTGCCCCCATTCATTCAGTCTTGTACGAATGTCATTTGCTCTGTCGGTATTCCTGCGTGTTTGTTGTCTGTGTATTACAATAGTGAGAAGAAGCCATTGTCTGCCGATGTGCCTCACGATGTCGAGTCAACGCCGGCGTTCCATACTCCGTCAGTATTTGCACTGCCTTTCACTTTGTTATAGAATAATAATAATAGCAACAACAACAACAGTAATAGTGATGCTAATAATATACATATTACAGTTGTGTTTTAACTTGGTTTTATTGTGTTGTCTTATTTGTATGTTTTTTTCTTTTTTTTTTCTTTTAGGGTTCATGTAAGAGGCTCTTGCAGTCCTTTGTGCCCTTGTTCAAGCTTTTTCATTATTCATTTGTATTTGTATTCATTGTATTTGCTTGACTAAATAAATGATTTGATTTGATTGTTTTTTTTGTATCACTGCAGTGAGTTCTGTGTAACTGTAGGTGTGTTTGAAGCATTGCAACAGACTTAGCTGTCTGTCTAGACATGTTCTCTTTTTCAAGTTCTTCATAGTGTCATAGCATTTTGTTTGATGTTATGTAGTCATGATATATGGACAGTTGGTTAGTACCTGGATGAGTGACTGTCTGTGGGCAGGTAAACCATCTCAGTATGTAACCAGCCACTGAGGTCGACTCAGCCTTCTATGCTCTGTGATATGGTAAAATAAGTGTCAGCTCTGAAGCTGAGTGATAATAATAAATGGCAATGGTGAATGTAGTACTATATTTACCGATAACCAGATTTTGTTCGGTGAACATTTAGCGCTATGCTATATTTATCACATCATCATCATAATCATTTCTGGCAAGCACCACTAAGAGTGCGTAGCGCCGAACGTAGACATCAATCTCCAGAGTGGACGGTTCTGAGCCAAGTCAACTGCGTCGTCCATATTAAGGTCGCTGGATTTCAGATCCTGTCGAACGGCTTTCATCCATGTAATACGAGGACGTCCCAGTGGTCTCATCCAGTTTCCTGTGGGGAAGCTGTTAAGGTCTGTTTTATCACATGAACCAGATAAATTTTTGCAGTGGTTGTGTCACGATGACAGCACCGTAAACATTGTCGTTGGTATTATTCTTTGTATTAAATGACTACAGCTTTGTAATATTGTTGTGTGCAGACGTTTGCCGAGTGTAGCGGTTGATGACGATGATGAGAACGGTGTTGACAACGTCAGCTCAATACGTGACACGACCGCCAGCAGTGAACAGCGACTGCCGTCCGTCACCACGGTGACTACTACGTTTTTCAGTGATTTTTACTTCTTCTGATTTTGTCTGTATATTAACTATACATTAGCTGAAAAACTTATATGAAAACTTTGCTTTGTACCAGGGTTCATAATCTGCAAGGAATTTGCGAATGAGCAGAATCTTACGTGAGAAAAAGTATATTTTTGAGACGCACTGTTTTTAACTCCATTTGTAACTGGCTTTTCAATTCCATTTGTAACTGACATAATGCAAAATCATAAAAAGGTGATACTTAGTTGATGTGATGGTGTCTGATGCTGACTTTTTTAATGAATTTTTACTGTTTTTGGTGTGTTGATTTAGTTACTAAAAGTCATGTGTGTACATTAATGTGTGTATAAATTGTTGTTTTGTACATTCATTGTTATTATGCATTGTTTACAGGATAATGGGACTGCAGGCTGACGAGTGACTACCAGTGAAATAACTACTGTGACATCTACTGTTTGTCGTCTATCTGCTTGTCTGTATGTGACGATTGACTGTCGGCGCCCTAGCGCTATGCCAGTTCTTAAAACCAAGCACGCAAGCAGGTCTCTAGTCTAAGTGCTTGTGTGTCTGTCTGTCTGTCTGTCTGTCCACGGACACCGCAATGCATTGGGTCAATTTGCAGCAGCACAGGCTCGACTGCTGCAGCTGTGTGGTGGTGGGAAATCCCAGCATCACACGACAGGGCTTGCTGCCTCGTTTGCTGCTTTCTCTGCGTTACCAGTACCAGTGTGAGCTAAGTGTAGATGCATAGGCCTATAGCCCTATACCGCAGTGCACGACCACCGGTCACGGTTTGAAAGGACACAAAATAGGCTACTGCAAGCAGCATGAAGCCGAATGCAGCATGTATGGTGTACATGGTTTAGTAGTGGCGATGACAGACTTATGGACTACTGCATCAGCTATAGAGTGGAGTTTGAGTAGACCTACATGCAGTTTCGTAATACAGGCACAACAAGCATGAGACAGTGAGCTGAAATCTACATATATTGCTCTGGGATTTAAACGTGTATCGGGCATGAGAAAGAGTGGCACAGATTGCCATGTTACTGTTGTTGTAGTGTTTGCTTTGAACAATAAACTCGCCCACAATTATAAGCAGCCAAAGCAACTTGTGTAGGACAGGCATTGCTGCAGATGCGCACCAGTCACGTGCGTCCTGGCATGCTACGACTGACGACCGAGACAGAGGCCTAAGCATTCAAAACATGGCCAGTGGTCGATTATTATCTTATCAATAATGCCGCAGTCCAGTTGTCGGGCGATCATGTTCATCAGCCGGTGTCAGTGTCTTGTTTTTTTTAGTTATACTCACTGTCAGTGTTAATGAATGCTGTCTGTCTCTCTGTCTGTCTGAATGATTGTGTGACTTTTGCTGTTTCTCATTATTTCATTCATTTAAGCATTGTGGCGACAGTTTTCTAAGCGTCTACGTGTGACTCGCCGTACTGTACTTAGTCTTGTCAGCTTCCTGTCCAGCATATAGCAGCGTTGCCCTTTTCTGTGCCAAGTTTTTGCAGTAGACTTTGTAGAAATGTCTTACTGGTATTTTGTATTGTTTCATAACATAATTGTACTGTTGCTACTGTTCATCTTCATGCTTCCGACCAGTATCTGAACAGTGTTTTGGCAGCCTGTATTTGCATTTGAACAGAAACAAAATTGTCGACGTATTTTACGTGCGATGAAACATTTTATTATCAGACTTTGAAACTCATTATGTCAGCCTGTGTAAGTCCAGTCTGTGTTCTGAGCAAGGCAACTATTAGTCTATTTTGTCAATGTTTGGTTTGTTTGTGTCACTTTGAATGCTGATATTCAGCCATTTTTGTCCCGTATTGACAACAACGTTTGCATGCTTATCAAAGGTGAATGTCAACGTATCATCTACCTGTTTTTCAGTATTGTAATAATGTCATATCAGTCGATTCGTGCGACCAAATGCTTAGATATTTACGTGCCATTTCTGCGCTGATGGATGTGATTTTTGACTGCCTACATGTGTATTATGCCATGTCTGACTCAATAGATGTGTGTTTTTTCAGTGTTTGTTATAAATTAATTTGTTCATGTGTGTGAAAATTATATGTTTTAGTACTGAATTTGGATATATATATATCTGCAATGTTAAAGCCTTCTGCTATAAGACCAGTGACTATTTTACTGCTGTTCTTGCTGTTATAAATGTGTGCGAAATGTAAAGGGGATGTCAGACGAACGACAAATTCGACCGACTTTTGTGGGCGTGGTTTAGTTGCTCGACAAAGTCGGCCGACAAAATCAGTGAGCCGTGACACACGGCCGATATTTTCTTCTGCTACTTCGTACAACAGCAGGTCGCAAAATAATACTTGCATCACTTTTTTTCTGCATCTAGTGAATGAAAATAAATAACAAACACAATAAATAACTGAAATAAATATTCATCTTCCGTTGTAAACAATCACCATGGCAACATA
>Ga0209671_1004626_pt1 | contig 13704 bp, 9 predicted proteins | sample WorMetHERISLAND2_2_FD_187401 | JGI IMG/M metagenome (GOLD analysis project Ga0209671, IMG submission 187401) | Marine gutless worms symbiont microbial communities from Max Planck institute for Marine Microbiology, Germany - Olavius geniculatus... | ecosystem: Host-associated > Annelida >... | reverse complement strand
AACTTGACGCGAATGTCTGTAGTTTTGGCCACCTCGCCTTAAGGTTGTTGCTACACTACCTTGTGAAATGCAGAAGTCGTAGTTTGACCATTGACAACAATGAATTCATACTAGGCAGTGCATGCGTCAGCTCTGAAAATTACTGAGACCACAAAATTATTGAAAATTTGTTGCTTCGTCTTTATTTTAAAATTCTAAGTCGACAAACTGAAATGATACATCAACAGCGAGTGGGCTGCTCGAGTCATGCAGTTACTGAATATGCTGTTGGCAAATGGTGTCAACGTCCACCGCTTGCATTTGTGCTGCAGGACATTTTGAGCATATGCTGAAATTAAGATGATGTGATGTGACATGTGTGACTTTTTGAGTGATAATAATTGCTAATTGCGTTTGTCACTATTCAGTTAATAATTTCTGAGCCGACGCATACCATACCCGGTAGGAATTCATTGTTGTCAATGGCCAAACTGCGACTTCTGCATTTCACACGGTAGTGTAGCGACAACACTGTGTAGCGTCAGTGAGGTGGCCAAAACTGCAGACCTTTGCGTCAAGTTTCTTCTTAATGTTGCATGCCAAAAATTATTGAAATTGGCCAATGTTTCACGCAGCTATTCATAAAATAAGAGTGACATGTTTTTATGGACCAAGATACATTGAAGGTAATACTGTTTTTAATAGTTCACTTGCCAGCAGCAAAAACAAAGAATATTTAATTGCTGTATTTAAACACTGACTTTAATCATGTAAAGAATTTCTTTCACAACATTTTGCTGAAAACCGCATAACTGTGATGTACGATTGCAAAATTATGGTGCCTTAAACTTTGTGCTGTTTTTTGGGACCACCCTGTATATATTATGGTATCCATGTAATACTACACAACAGAAGATGAAAAAACAAAGTGACATGCCAAACGGTACTCACGAGAACTGATGTGAATACTGCAGCATAACAGGCTAGATGCAAACAGCTTTGTTTTAATAAAACTTTGAAAGCAAACAACTGCACTAATTAAAAATTTAGGGATGAAGATTTTGTAGGAATGGGCAGCAACTGGAAGCACAAGAATTTGTTTACACCTAGAAACAATTAGCAGCAATACACTGTACTTCCACAGGAAATATGTTGTCTCTATCACTGGCTACCGTGAAATGCTATGCAAGGTGGACACAATTTTGGGGGTAAAAAATTCAAGAACTTTTCATGGACTTTGAATACCTTTTAAAAACATATTCCAGCAATGTTCAACCACGTGATGACAGAGTATCTAATGTTTCTGGCACCAAATAAAACAAGAAATCTGAGCAAATGCTCACGAGACGCCCGAGAGCCTATAGCAGTTCATTTTCGCAGGTAATCTCCATCCATTTCGTCACAATTCACTCTTTTGCAGCCAAAAATTGCCAACACATCACTAAAAACCAATATTTTTAAGGTTCAAGGTAATCAATGTTGACATTCCTAAGAAGCTCGTCACCAGTGCTTGTTATGACAGCAGCATGTCTGTGCCTATCTGCAACTATTTTCACACTAGACAGGCCAACAACAGATAAATAACCACTTTTAGAGGGGTACCCTCTTTGATACCCGCTTGCCCAACCCTCCTTGAACTTGGAGGGTTTGGACTTGAACTGCTAAAATACTGAAATGCTGAAAATTTCGTATGCAGGTTTTTTTGATAGGGCATAGATTGCTATTGATCACTAATAGGAAGTCGAATACTGGCTTTTAAATGACATTAAAATCGATGACCTTGAATTCACTATGGTGTGCCAATTGTGCAGTATTGTGGCTACACGGTATGTCGCAATAACCATCACGACATGCGTAGAGCGCGACAGTCGTCTAATCTAAGTTTGTTCATTAATCTTCTGGTTGCTAATGCACCTTAATAAATTAATACCCTAAAAGTAAGGTTCAAACTACTCAGCCTTTCCCGTTCACAGCTTGGGCCACTTTTGAAACTGTGACGTCACTTGCAGCAGGGTTGCTAACTACCTTTATTGCCTTGAGGTCAAATGCAGCTTAATTTACGGCCAAATGGCTTAAAAAGCCAAATATTTCATTGATAGTTGGCCCACTAAAAACCAACAATAATTTAATTTTACAAATTGCACACCTCTAGCAGTGAACAGATCAACTATGACGTAATTTCTGATGTCACATGCATCATTACTAGTGCTATAAAGCCGACATTATTCTAAGTAAAACGGACGGATTTAGTATGTTTTCAAATGTGAATGTCAGTTTTTCAAGCAAGCGTCCTAAAAGTGACGTCATCAGTTATTGTGGCACATTCAGGTGCGTTCGGCTGGCAGAACATACTTTTCTTCAAAGTAATTCAAAGCGATGTTTTTGCTAGAATTGATCAGCGTATTGTTAATTAGTGTTACATTCTACACGTATTTAGCCAATGCCGTTTTTCATGCGACTTGGCCTTTAAATGGATCTAAAGTGTAGGCCTACTAGATCACTGGCGAGTTCAGTATTGACTGACTGCAATGATTATCAAGTACTAAAATTTTAGAATTTTCAAAACCCTCTTTCATCAAATTTCAAAAACTTAGAAGGAACTATTTGGTTTTTGATGACTTTCTCGACCCTGGCAAAATGGAAGACCATTTTCAAAGCTTTCAAGAATATGTGGCCACCCTGACGGTATGTCTGAAATCAGTGATGTTCACAAGGCCAGAACACTCAAGGCAAAGGCCAACTGACCAAAACCTAACACGATCAAAGCCAAAGCCCAACACGAACAAGGCCAATGACATGCCACAAAAGTTGAATATGAAAGACAAAGTAATGAACTCATGTTTTTCAAATGGACTTACATATATATGCACAATTTCACTTGTGCTTCTGACTGAATCCCATGATGGTTCATTGCCATGCATAATCTTGAAATATTCACTCAACTGAAGTAAGATGTGAATTTTGCAGGTCTACCAGAGGCCAGTCCGGCAAGATTTTGGCCTAGACTTTTCGACCAAGGCCACCAAGGCCAAATCTCTAAAACCAAGGTCAAGGCTAGGGCCCATGCCTGCCTAAATTGCAAGGCCAAGGCAACCAAATTTGGCCTTAAAGCCAAAGACAACGACTAACGCCTCTGTCTGAATTTACACTTTGACAAAACTACACAGCAATGGATGGATGGATCAAGGACACTTGCTTAGTTCACACACACACATGACACAGTGACACTCAGTCTCAATCTACAAACCTGGCTCCTCAGTAAAAATAGTGGCAGTAAAAAACAGCACAAATATATGTTACACTGAATGGAGATAATCAACCTAAACAGGCAGGCACAATTTATTTACTGTTATTAATAGTAATAATAATGGATCACAGTAATAATTATTACTATTAATAACAGTAAATAAATAATGATGATCGATAATAATATTATTAGTGGTAGTAGTACCAGGTGCCACAAAAAAGTGGAGTATTGGTTCAAGCTTTGCACAGACCAAGCAACCGGACAAACAGTTGTGACAATGATTAGCTTTGATTATTACAGTGAAGCGCAGTCATGGTGTTCAACATGATAGTGCTTCAGTGCACTGATCGATGCCAATCATCCCAAAACTGTCCGATTGTCAGCTTTGCGTAAAGCACATACAAAGATGGCCAAAAACTGGATTGTTTTCGAGCACTGATTCATTAGTGACAGCTAGTGATATTAGAGCATGTATTACATGTACTGTTGAACTCGCTATAATTTCAGGGGTGGTGATAATTTGTGCAAATTAAGTGGAAAATATTTAACTTCACTATGCAAGCTAGACCGAAATCAGAAAGTTTTGACACATCACATGTCTTTCTACCACTAACCACAACTAAGTCATCGATAGTCAAAAATAGGCCAGTTTTTGGCCCACCCTGTACATTCCACTTTTCATGTGCCATGCTGTAGCAGCAGTAGTGTTAGTATAGAAGCAAACAGTTGTCGGTTGTAAAAGGCAGTGGTTAGCCTGGTGCAGGGCCAACTTTGCACACACAGAGTACAGTAGAGCTGCTCAACTAGACAGCTGATTGGCTGCGCCTACTGCCATGCCATTTGGGACCGACCATACAGGGCACGAGATAATAGAAAGCATAAGTTTTAGCTTCAAAGTATCATAACATTTAGGGTTAGGTTTGGGTTTAGGATTAGGTTCAGGGTCAGGGATAAAGTTTTCGATAGAGCTGTGCAGATATACCCGTACGCGTGGGCCATGGGTAGGGTATGGGTACAATTTTACGGTTACCGGTCGGGTATGGGTATGGCATTACGGGTCTGGTAAAATATAAATGTACAAAACGTTAGTTTATACACTTGTTAACAGCAACATTTAAGGACTCGCACATTGAAAACAGCAAAAATCACAAAAGGTGATATTGCCCACATCACACTGACTGTGTGTCAATGTGCTGCTGAATAATATCACCTTTTGTAATTTTTGCTGTTTTCAATATGCAAGTCCTTAAATGTACATTTACATTTGCTGTTTTATTAGTAAAATACTGTTTTCCTACTGGTGATCAGTTACAAAGATATTGCGCTTCAGATATTTTTTACAGTAGCCAAGTCGATTATAACTGTTACTTACTACCTAATGGCGTGACCGAACAAAGCAAACGACACTCGTCAGACATGACGTCACCGCTGGCCTGCATTGCTGACAATACTGAACAAAATTCCTTTATATGCACGAAATGGCCATATAACTAAACAAACTAACATTGCACGCATCACGCGCTTAATATAGGCCTGGAAAACACTTCAATAATGCTAATTTAACTAATCGCATTATTGCAGTTGGGTCCGTTGCGTAAAATGGCCAACCACAAATGTCTACAAAGTGAGTCAAACTAAAGTCTGAGCTCATCTTGTAGTTAACAGAGTTGTAGCCAATTTGTAGCAAAAATTCTACAAATTTCGTTGCCAAGGCAATAATTGTCAGTCATGGTAGACTTACTAAATTATTTATTTGCTCCACCCTCAAAACCCCTTGTTAGATGGAAGAATCTCGGAGATATATCGTACATATAATAATAATAATAGTAACAATAATTGAACATTTATATGGCACACTATCATTTCGAAGAAATCTCTAGTGCGCTTGGCGGTCGATCGAGTGTGAATACTACATGTTCATAGTGTCCACTAGAGGTGAACTGCGACAAGTCTTGTGTTGACAGTGTTGATGCAAATTGTTCAAGTCATCAGATGGTAGATCCTTTGACTGTCAACGCTGACATTCGCTGATGACGTTGTCAACTGGCTTCCATGATCCGTCGTTGCACAGGAATCGGCTGGTGTACGTCTTGTACACGTTGGTCAGCAAGGCACGTCGTCATGGTCGAATGTGTACAATCACAAACACGTGATTGTACGCATGTCGAGTTACAGCTCATTTTGTCATTTTTGCAAAAAAGTAATAATTAAAAGAATAATGATGCTTTTTGTCAATTTCCATGGCAGTTTATGCATTTCTAACTACGACATGTGCTCATCCAGACGCCAGCTGGATTTCCAGTCAGATAAAAGAAGTGGTGAAAAGAAAGAGAGAGCGGGGAGGGGCATGTTCTTCCTGTTCTTCCTCAGCACGAGTGCAGACTGTTGGGTATTTGGTGTGCATGGGTAAAGTACGGGAATGGGTACGGGTAACATGCTACGGGTTGAGTTGGGTCGGGTAGCCGAAACTGCCGCACCCGCACAGCCCTACTTTGCTAGCAGCATCGGTGCAAGTAAGCATCAAGTGCTGGACTGGAAGCGGCCCCCTGCACCTGGCAAAAATTGGTCATAAAACGTCGAAGCTGTCATCACAATGAAGTCTTGTGCTGAGTGAATCCTTTCATCTCAATGCTGCGAGCTGCACGACCCAAGTCCTGCGTCTCCTCCTTTAGGCGTGAGATGACCCACTCTATTGCTTGCCGACCCTACAACCATAGATATACATTACGTGAGTTCATGTTTCGTCGAGAAGTAGGATTATCGCTTCGGTCGACACTTTCTCTTAGAATAAATACCAAGATAATCGGAAACATGAACTGAAGTTAGAATTCGGTGTTATCTTTCTTCTAACAACCAACATTTCCGATTAACTACCAGATAAGAAGAAAGATAATCGAAAACGGCAGCTAACACCAAAGTTAATCCGAGCATTACCGATTAACACCAGACAGCTCCAATGCAAAAGAATAGGCGTATTTTCTTAATCCCTAGCGATTAGAAACTTTCTAATCGATTTTCAGTTCACTTTTTAATCTATGGATAAGAAGTAAGTTAATCGGATTCGGTTCTTAGCGGATGTCAGATTAAGCGGATGCCGATTAGAAAAAAGATGATCCTACTTCTCGACGAAACATGAACTCGCGTATTATACAGTATTGTATTGTATTGTAATTTGCCTTTAAAACACACGTACAAGTACACGGATGACTTAACTAACACATTATGGCTGGACAACCAGGCGGATGCCGATTAGAAAAAAGATAATCCTACTTCTCGACGAAACATGAACTCACGTATTATACAGTATTGTATTGTATTGTAATTTGCCTTTAAAACACACGTACAAGTACACGGATGACTTAACTAACACATTATGGCTGGACAACCAGGCAAATTTCTAATCGGCATCCACTTACGGCTACACTTAACTTACTTACTTACTTACACGACCGACCATCGGCGACCACAGAATAAAATCAAACCACTGTCTGAAGTAAGTTAGTGCTCAGCTATCTCCCAAAGATCGTGGATTAACATATGCATAACTGAAGAAATCAAACAATTAGTAAACTGGCGTTGTGGCAGCCTGTTAGAAAATTTTCTTTCTGGCGGTAAATTTTATGCCAAAAATACAAAATTTCCGGCGGGAAATTCACCGTATTAAAGAAATTCTAAAATAAAATTGAAATACTGAGCACCTGTATTTTCTTCTGTCGGAAATCTGCAGCTTTCCATTACAAAATTGCAATCTTTCGCCCCAACCTACTACTTCAACTAAGGACACCGAGCCCAAGACTTTATTTTCTTATCAAAATGCGTTGAAACCAAACTTTTGGTGTTGAGGTGTACATCTCCAGTACAGACTACAGACTGGCCTGTCTGGCCTTCGAGGCCATCATACTTATGATAGGGCTCTTTACGTAGTCAGGGTGGGTTGTAAAAGTTAGTTATTTCACTCCAGACCATGGTTTGATATATATGCCATGAGTTGACAATGGTGACAGTTAGCAGACAGTAGAAGAACTGGTCAGAGTAAAGACCTGTCCAGCCTTTGATGCCATTGTAGTTTTGATGAGGTTCTCCATGTAGTCGGTCATCGGCACACCACGTACTGTGACAATCGACTCCTGCTTCAGTAGTGTACTAAATACATCACAGCAACACTGCAGCAAGTGCTAGTAATGCACTTGCTAAAAGTCGTCTACAGCTCGCAATCGTAACCCATCACAGAGCTCCATTCGCAGTGGCACCTGACCTGATCAAAGGCATCAAAGGCATCACACCTGCTTCCACTCGACACAAGTGAACATACCCAAGCCAGACAGACCGGTACACAATTTAGCTGAGACCACGAACAGATGCAAGGTTAAGTTGACCTTGGTGGCTGGCTATACGTATAACAAAATAAATGCTTTACCTATCCATAGACAGTCACCCATTCAAGTAGTAATAACGTGACATTGATTCGACTGGGAGCTGAACCCATGCGCTTTTGATCATGGCTTGTGCGGTAGCCACAAGCAGTTGTATAAGCGATGTGCCAAGTCAATGGGAAGGCCAAAATTTCGACCCCCCACTGCTCCCACATTTTCCAACTGATCTTAATGAAGCATGAAACCAAGAAAGATATCCAGAATACGACCCCACAGGCAAAATTTGGTTGATGTGGGACGACGGGAAAGGGGTCTACGTAGTGAGGGAATTTTTCGTTACTTTTTGTGTTCAATCCTTTTTTGTATTCTTGCTCACGCCTACAGGTCACACCAGAAGACCGATCACGACCGTTTGTGGCTCAGCGTAAGGTAGGGCCTTTCGATGATAAAAAATGTTTGGGGGTCAAAACTCCCCTAAAACATGATTTTTGGGGCCTGAATAAACATTTTAAGCCAAATTTGTGAAATTTTCGAATCACGATATCTCCAAAAGTGTGAACTCGATCAACACGAAATTTGAAGGTGAATTTCAGGTGCACAAATGGACTTCATGGGTGGTCCAGCATTACAAAATTATAATTCAATATGGCGGCGGCCGTCATTTTAAATTTCATTTATCGCTCATAACTCGTTTACTATTGCACATATATGCATGAAATTTGGCATGTGTATTACGTTGGATATCCTACATACACGAATGCCAAAATATTGAACAAAAATAAAAACCAAGATGGCGGCCGACAAACAGCAATAACTCAGCCGCCAATTGATGTAGATGAATGAAATTTTGCAGAAATGTAGTCGGCTGTCACCGAAAATAGACCATTTGACCAAAATGGACAAAAATAAAAAATTCAAGATGGCAGCGGCCGCCATTTTGAAGTTGCCATATGAAGTCGACCCCAGGGAGTCGAATGGTCAAGTGACTGGTGACGTCACGTGACCCCAAAAGGTCAAACTCGTGACCCCATTATATTTGAGGTGCCATATCTTCGCAACGGTGCCAGATAGTAAATGTAATTAAACATACGCATGGTGACATTGGACCTTTTATAGTAAAGCGCTGGTGACAAATCGAATGGTCGCATAACTGACAATGTTTATTATTTAGTTAAAATAATACTGAAGGATAAAAAGATCATTGCTGCTATACAATATGAAATTGAACTGTTGGATTTTTTTCAACTGGTCTAAACAGCTCACTGATTACATTTATACGGACATATACTGTAAACTGTCAAAATGCATTGGACAGACTCTGTGTTCATATGAACACTATCTTGTTTTCTATACATATATGGGGTCTAAATGCAATAGTTTTGACGCTTTTAGCAAAAAACACATATTTTCCGGTGGTCATCTTGGATTTTTTTGCCATAGAAAAATGCTCAACATTTAGAATCTAGCATACATCGGATTTGAAATTCCAAATTGACCAGAATCCACCGAAAAACATATGTGTCGAAAAACAAGGTTGGGTGACCTGCAGCCTGGACGATACCGTCAAGTCTCACACATACTCATGAATAATCCAAATGCTACTGTCACATGCGCTAAATATTTTACACCATGCCCTGCTAATGCAACTCCCAAAGACATAAATATTAGCTGCTGATAACAATGTAGCTTCAGCCGTATGTAACACAGACTGTAGGCAATAGGATTTCAGAAGTGCAATGGTAACCGTTTCACAGTTTGCAGCTTAAGATTTAAAGTAAATGTAATTAAACATATACGATATAATTTCAGTCTTAAATGTTCTACCTAGAATTGCAGAAGCTTCATAGTAGTTACATGTACACCCAAATATTTCAATTCAGAAACAATATCTTTACCAGCAAACTGCACACTTCTCATTGAATCTACTACCAATTCACAAAGCTCCCGATTTATTACTAAACTTAAACTTCATATCAAATTCCTCTGCAAACTTATCACACGCATGCAAGGTGAAATGCATGGAATGGATGGAATGTGCCACCAATAATATACTGTCTGCATAAACAAGCATTCAAACAATTCACCAAGAACTCTACAGCCAAGTCCGAGATGCTTTAGACGTGCAATTAGAGGTTCCATAACAGCAAACAGGACATGAGATAAGATTCCACCGTGTCTGACCCCAGCCAAGATTTGAAACCAACAAGAATATGCCTTATGCCAACACACACATACAAAACGTATGCATTTATATTTCGTGGTGAAATGTATAATAATCGCATTGTTGCAAATTTTCTGCAAAGTGTGCCGGTAAAAGAATGTTGGAAATTGATCAATAATTGGCGAAGATATGGATAACAGTAAAGTGCCACATTTTTTACAGACTACGTTGTAGTGCACAGACTAGTTATATTTTGAGAACCCTCATCTACATCTCATCTAAATCTGTAAATTTTCAGATTAAAATGCTAAACAGTTGCTGAGAAAACAGCAAAAAACTTTAGGGGGCTACTTTTTTTGCCACACCCTGTAGTGGGCCAGTACCAGCCAGTACACTGGTGTGCTGCAGACGTAGGTACCTGTTTGCATCGGTTGGATGTGGCGCGTAGACAAGCTGTTCATCAATTGTTACAAAGTTGCAGAACGTCAGCTGAACATATGCAATGAGCACATGCAAACGACCGCATTGAAGTTGAACAGTTTTTCTTCAATAGCACAGATAATAATTAATAAAAAACAAATTGTAAAGTTGTGCAAGTTCACATAATATACTGAAATGTCCTTCCAGCTCAATTCATCGATTCATTCAAAGTTTAATAAAAAATCAGACAGAGCGCTGTTACACGATAAAATGAATTAGCAGTCAATGCATTGAAGAAAAAAATTGTCCATGTTAATACTGATTTTCAGTGTACAGTATTCTCATAATGAAATGTATTTTACCTTCATTAACGGTTATGCAAAATAAAACTTGTGACCACCAGTGTTAGTGATCACATTTCTTTCTTCTTTGCGTGCTCTGCCGTAAGGCAGGTTCCAAATTCCAATGACGATGGCGCCATCCGACCCGGCTCTGTGCTCCTCTCTTCAGTTCCTCGTAACTGATCTTTTTTCCCTCTTGCTCCATAAGTAGATCCAGCATCTTCCTTCTTGGTTTTCCCCTTGGCCGTTTCCCTTCTATCTTCCCCACATAGCAGTGATCACATTTATGCAACAATAAAAACTCAACTAGGTGCAATTCAAATCAAATCGAGCGTGACGTACGTTTCTTGACTTCATGTGCATTGTGCAGGTCACTGGGTTGACCACAGAGTGTTCACTGACATAGCACGGTTGGTCCATTCCCACCAACTGCAACAGCAAGCACACAAACACTAACTGTCAGTGTCACAGCCAACACATTCATATAGTACATCTGCAATAGGGCAGCACACAGGATCCAGAATCATTCAGATCCAGTCCAACGCGGATGCAGGCTGGACTGTTAGATGCAGAATCCGGCAAGATCCAAATCTGCAGTTGCAGGATCGAGTTGGATCCGGATCCAGCCTGATCATCAGAAACCACCAGATATCCAGCCAGATCTGATGTACCCCTAATCTGAGATAAACACAAATAGATAACATTTCTCATTAATCCTTATGCAATCGGCCAAAAATCTGTTACAACTTTGTGGGCTTTCCACTGATCCAAAATATGTATCCTTAAATGACCACGAGATTCCTTTTTATGTTCAAATCTGCTTTTCTGCCAGTGCGACTAGATTTCTTAGCCTCACTTTAGCCGACAACTATGTAAAAATGAATCAGAACACTCCCAGTCTCCCATACCATCAACAACAACAAAATGTTTGCAGCAAACTCTAGATTGCCTTACACATATGTTAGTACTCATGATATACATGGTCTTTCATAAAAACAACCCCTTTTTCTTTCTTTCATAATTCACTCAAATGATGATCAATTCACATGAAATTTTTACCAGTTGTAGCTGCAGAAATAGTAATTCAAGATATTTTAAAAATATATGGCAGTTGATTAAATATTCTTTGCTAGGCATGACGTAACGCTGATGTTGTAATGTGTGAAGGGAAAAGAGAAGATGAAGGAGAAGGGAAAGAAGGAAAAGGGGAAGAAGGGGAAGGGAAAGGAAATGGAGAAGGAAAGGAAAAAGGGAAGAAAATGGGGAAGAGGAAAAGGGAAAGGGAAGGGAAAAAGAAGGGGAAGGGAAAGGTGGAAGGATATAGCTTAAGAAATGTAGGACGCACAGACACGGTGACGCACGGACACGCAGGTGATTTTATACTCTGTCCAATGCTATGCATAGCATTGGACAGACGATAATTTCCCTGTTATCCTCCAAACAGTCATCAATGTGATAATGCTGTCTACTGGAGGACAGGAAAGAGGTGATGTGGTCAAGCCGTCAGCTTGTCGTTTACAACAACACCGAGGATTCGCAGGCGGGTCACGGGCTCGATGTCCAGGTGTAGTGGCAGTAGAACTGTCTTTGGGCTTGCTGTGAACACAAGTTCTTTAGTATTGGCGTGATTCAGTGTCAGGAAGTCGGAGGGAGTGTCGTAAGTTCCACAGTGGTGTCTGGGGCAAACCCCTAGCCACCAACATCCGAAAATTTTTGTGAAAAGCTTAATCCAAATTAGCGTTGTTATAGTTTCACTCTAACTGACGTCGGTTGGTTTCGGTTCGGTTTTGAAGAAAAAAACCCTGGTTTCGGTTCGGCACGGTTCGGTTTTCTGTCTACCACCAAAATCAGTGCGGACGTCTTCCAGGTGACGCTGACCACTCACAGCCGGATGCCGTTAGACACCAATTCTGGCGACGGGCGTGGCACATTGCTGAGAGAGAGAGCACATGGACAAGACAGACACAAAGCCCCACGAATGACGCCCGATTAGTTTTGGCGTGGACGAATTGACAGTGTACATGTGTGGTAAAGACTGACCAGTGACCGACAGACAGCGTACGTGTGGCGGCCAGCTGTGCAATTGTCAGTGACTGACATGACTGGGCAGACAGACGGAGTGACTGACAGGAGGCAAAGTTAGGCCTTTGATCTGAGTGGTAACACACTCGGGAGAAGCCGAGCGGGTGAGAGGAGTTACGGGCATGTTTAAGGCTGCTCTGTTTCAAAACCGTCAATGGAGAAACCTAAAACTGCAGTTTTGGTTTGTTTCAGTTTTGCTAAAAAAATCTGCAGTTGCGACACCGATTTTGATAACCGTAACAACACTAATCCAAGCATTTTCTAATGATGTTTTAAGTGAAGTATGAAGCTTTATGACAGAACAGCCTACAAATTCGAAAGTGGGCTTAGCTGATTTGTTTCTCCTGACTTTTTCATTTTGCCTGACTTTTCCATGACCACTTGGAAATTGCCTGACTTTTCCAGATTTTCCAGGTGGGTGGTCAACCTGCATGCACTATGTAATTTGCAGCCTACAAGCAACATCGACAATAATAATCACGATAACGATACTAGCTACAGACCCGTGTTATCCAAGATGAAAGACCCCATTCAGTGCTGAGGATACGATGACTTTGAAGCGCTCCTGACATGTCAACAGTACGATCAACAGTGTCCACGCCGACCACATTTGGGTTTATTGGATTTGGATACTTTCTCAATGCCGCGAGAACAACCGTCTCCCATGGATGGCTATACACCAGAACACAGTAATTATTAGTACCTAATCCATCTGAGATCTGCCAGGTGGTTTGATCACTACAACTAAATTGTTAGGTATAACTTGAAGGTGTAGCATACTGCACTTACGCAAATTATGGTTAGTGGCAGACTGGCAGTAGAAGAAAAAATTTCACATAGGTACCGATAGTAAATCATGTGAGAGCTCATCCAACACCATAGCAACACCCAATAAAGCCCAAGTCAGCCAGATGAATGAATAAATGAATGAATATGTCAATTTGTATAGCGCCAAATTAGAGAAGACCTCAAGAGCGCTCGCAGCCAAATAAATGAGTTTTGGGTTTTTTCGCAAATGTATCTCTGGACAGTGATGAAGTCCGCAGGTCGACGGGGAGGCTGTTCCAAGTGGCCGGGCCAGCCACGGCAAAGTCCCTCCGA
>Ga0209671_1004625_pt1 | contig 13704 bp, 6 predicted proteins | sample WorMetHERISLAND2_2_FD_187401 | JGI IMG/M metagenome (GOLD analysis project Ga0209671, IMG submission 187401) | Marine gutless worms symbiont microbial communities from Max Planck institute for Marine Microbiology, Germany - Olavius geniculatus... | ecosystem: Host-associated > Annelida >... | reverse complement strand
TTATATGCGTGTCGTAAAGGCCTATGCATCTAGGGCAGTCCAATATACCGTGGCGTCCGGACGCAAGCAAAACTATCGCGTGTATTGTGCGACCTAGTAGTGAAGTTCAATTGCGGCAAATAGTCTCAGGACGTTATTTCGAAACACAGCATCTTATATGCGTGTCGTAAAGGCCTATGCATCTAGGGCCTATACAGCTCACCGATCCATGGCCAGTCTTGGCGCTGCAGAAACCGCTCGGCGCAGAACTCGGAGTCACCAGCATATTCGTCGTCCGAGCTACCTGCATACGTCATCCGTACAATTCCAGTCACGACACCGCTACAATGAAAACACGAAAAATGGCTGGGCTTAGCTTTCAGTCGTTACTTAAGCCGCCTGGCGCTTGATCCGCCACACTTGAGTTTTTCGACGTTCGGCGTCCTTGACCTTGACCGCTCTGATCTTCTGAACTAAAAATGCGCACTATTTATTTCTGCCAAAAAAAGTTCACAACAATTTTATTTTTCTACGTTTTTTTTCAGTTTTCAGTTACGAGCCCGTATGGATAAACAGATTGAGAGGCGAGAGGCGTAGGACGGTCGTATAACATTCTGCCATTGGGGCTAATGCATTTGTTTATTGCGAAGTCAAAGCAAAGATAGACTTACATCGAGTTAAATAAGAACGCATAATAACACCAACCGATGAATACTTGTACGATGTTGAGATTGCGTTGAACGAACTTGATGCACGTCTTGTACGTCGATCTGCAGCGCGAAGGTTAAATGCACAAGAATCACTTCTGACACAAAATGAGCAATTTTATGCAATTTACTCTTACATGTGTACAGCGACGTTGGTTTGGACGCGAAAAACAGAAATACAACCATGGGCTTTTTGAATGAATGAGTGCATGAACCTTTATTAGTGTTGCAGCCAAAAGCTAAGATTGCGACAATACAAAAGCAATAAAATGTAATAAAACGTCAGATACAATGTCAGATAAAATGCTGCAAACATAAAATACTGCTAAAAGTTTTTTTCTGACGCGTACATACAGAAAAAAACCAATCACCGACTTTTTCTCACTAAAACTCGTGTTGAAAATAACTTATCAGTTTAGCCTTAGGTTTATTTACAAACAGTAACACACTATTCTCTGAAGCTATGGCCTGAAAGTACTGTACAAGTTTACAAATACGATTTTATTATTGTTGTTGCTATTGGAGCAAAAGCGGGAATATGGATGTTCTGTTAACGAATTTTCGACACTTGCAGTTAGTGCAGTGTTATTTCTGTCGCTCATACAAGTCAAGATACAAAACATTTGACGTTGTTTAATTCTCTGTTATTTTTTATATCAGCGAAATGAAAGTACAGTCATTGATAAACTACTTACAGTCCTTCGTTGTGCAGTACTTTGAACGTGTTGTCGGACACGCGGTCGACGCACGACCTACGGTAGACGAGCTCTGTCTGGTAGCAGGGTTGTGAGTCAGTAGACCTGCTGCTTGACTGCTGACACTGCACGGCAAACGAGACTTTTGCCATCAGTTCGCTGTCGAAGACAATGATATCGAGGCGTGACTGGATCTGTGCTGTCAGTGCTGAATAGCGCAGCTCCGTCACCCACTGACTGTCTGCAGGCGCGGACCTCGCAGACGTCGACCTGCTGCCGCTGGCGTTAGACGTCGTCGTTGTCGTCGACGTGGTGGCACGCCGCAAATACGCCGGGAAATGACAGACGTTCGCCACCGCTACCATATTACGTACACAAGCTGACAGACTGATTGAGTGAGGGAGTTGATTCCAGAGGTGGGGTGATGCATAGCAAAAATTACGACTGGTTACTTTTTTAAAAAAACGAGTAGGTGGACGAGCAAAAATGACGACAGATGAGGATCGAGTACTACGTGGAGTTTGGAGAGAGATTAAGTTGTACAGGTAGAAAAATTAAGTGGTATATAGAGAAGGTTAAAAGCAAGTGAGTGATAATTGGCATTTTGATACTAGTTTTTCCCGTTTATTTTGTGGTTTGGACACGCGTTGTGTCAACATTGAATAGTATGCTATGTATTAGGCCTATTGCGTCGTGTTGGGTTTGCTAATATAAGAGAACCAGAGTCGGCAATTCAAAGCCATGCATTATGACGACTGTGCATCCACAAACGAATATATTCACCAACACGACAGGCAGCACTCGACACTCGCAGAATTCCTGGACAACTGTATTCACTGACTGTATTTTGGCGTCCGACGACAGCACAGATGTATATAAAGTGTCATCAAGCGTAGGGGGTGCCTATCATATAAACGTATTAATAGCAGTTATATATCAGCGGCATTAACAATCACGAATATGTGTTTAACCGACTGTGCAACAGCTCGTGATGCTTATGATATTAAAAATAATGTTGCAAGTAGACTCATCACTTAAACTCAGAATAAAACTAAAAACTTCTGTTGAAGCGTAGTTGCTGGGATACGCACAAATTACACGACGTGGTCCAAAGGTATGGGACTATTTACTCTACTAATTGATGGGACTTTAATTTACAGAATTAATTTACAGTGCATGACACGCATTATTAAGCCTACGTATGTCATCATCCACGAAATGAAAAAACTGCCCGTAGTGTTTGCATCCAGTAAGCTCGAAGATTAGCAGGACTCGAAGAATCCTACCAAGTGATATGCATGTAGGCTGAAGCCACTAGACTGCATGAGGAAACGGCATATCATTAGGTCATCGTTGAGATCGATACACTCGTCTGTTTTGTATACGACAATACAAACAGTACATTACTGTATGTGCCATAAATCAACGACATATTATGATTAGCATTAGCGAAGTGTTGTTAACGTTGAAAGAAACTACAAATTTTGCGATAACAGCGATCTTTTAAAATACACGCTATACTGCTTTTGTCCTAGACCACTTGTACTAAGCCGACGATATTCACACACTTAGATGTATGGGGACCAAAATTTGGAGTATAATAAGACTTATTTTGGGACTAATTAAAACGTGGCTGTGGTAGTTGATAGAGTGGGCACGTTGGACTAGTAAGCTTATAGCCTAGTAAAGGACAGCGTGGTATATTGGAGCTCTGGTTGACAGGAAAATGCTTAAGAACGCCAGCGATAGACTGAACGCCTTCGTCTATAGCGGCTCAACGTCGATACGGTCGTTTCTTGTGCTTGCTTGGTAGGTTTGTTGTAACTCCCTCCCTTCTCCGCATCCTGCGACTGGTGCTGCTGCTGCTGCTATTAGTTCCGGTCCGCGTGACGTCACAGACACGTCACACTCATGTTATGACCAACCGCCTTCGACTTACGGCTGCTGTCAACCTCTTGTTTCCAATAATTAGACGATGACGTGGCAGAACCGCAGAATGAAGAAAAATAAAATGTAGGCCCACTGACTCAGATGACAAATAAGATAGTTCTAGGGCAGTTTTAAGATTACGCTATGTACAGCGTTCTTTGGAACAAATGAGAGTGACAGAGCCTTACTTTTAACTTTTACAGTTAATCACCGCGTTATCATTTAGCCATCTCTTTGTCTTTTGTGGCACATTGTATGCCTGAGTTTATAGTAATATCTGAAGACTTCAATGGTCATGCTATATAGCTACGCGTATCGCCGAAAAAACGTATACACAGAATAAAATTACAAATGCATACGTAGTTCACTGAAAATCATAACATTGCTCTTTAGCGGCCTATAAAGCTGTCACGCGAATATGATGCTTAGCAGTGAAAGCGACAACAGTGCACATATCGGAAACTCATCGTGGTGGTGGTCGCAATGCAAACTGTGCAGGTGTATTGGGAGTACTGCGTGTCGCACGCTAATTGCTTGAGCGATTTCAATATTGTCGGCCGGTTGTTGACGTGCGATTGCGAAACATTTGCTGTTATATAGCGAGGCAAGGGACTAGCTGGCTGACTAGTCGGCAAGGCGGCGTGACCGCACGCGACGAACGGTCGCACTAAGTGGCTGTCGATCGAATCCAGTTGCGCTCGCGCCACGGATTACTACTTCCGGTGCCACACAGCAATATTCCCAACACGACTACTCCGCATGTCACACTCACACACGGCAGCGCTACTGCGTTGAACTCCCACTGCTAGCTATGACGCTAGCTCGTAATCCAGATCCGCTTTCCAATAGCAAACAATGAACGTTATCTTGAATAATTGTCTTCGTAAAATGTGCGAAAAATATGCCACTCATTCAACAGATTCATAGGTTAAAACAGTAATAGCTAATAAAAAAACATTATTATTTTAAAAACCATCTTACACGTAGAGTTTGGGGTTAGGCATATAACTGAGCGCGAACTCGAAAGTTCGAAACTCGTCTTGTACCGAATTCGAAAGTGGGCAGCATTTGCTGACAGCTTGCTATCAAACTCGTTCATTCACGTCACGAAGATTTATGCAGTCGTTGTCTTGACTTACAGACAAAACGGGCACGGTGACAGCAAATATAAAAGACAAAATGACAATGCCTATCAGCCGCAAAGACGCTACATCGGACAGTCAGACTAAACGCCGCAACGCTTTCTAGCGCAGTAGCATAGTTCCCGCTATTTTGTGGACACTATTACTAACGCGTCACTTTTTATTATTCCAGCTACAGTTAAATGCTTATTTGCTTCGAATAGCTGCGCCTTGCAATCGTTTTAATTGAAAATATAATGCTAATGATGCACATTGACCGTGGTAGCTAAATATAAGACTATAGCTTAAGCCTACTTCGTTAAACGAACTTGCCAAATTCGTATGATCCCGTCTGTGCATTCAGGGCATACAACATTATTTTAGCATTTATGGCATTTAATACTTTTTTTGTTTTTCAAAAGCAAACTTGTACACATTGCGTAAATTTTAGCTTAAGTTAAAGCAATGTGTGTTTTTTGGTTTGCGTTAAACGACAACTTCATTTCACTGACAATTATAACAGTTTAAATCTCGAAACATCTTGCAACAAGTTTTTTTTCGAAAAATCAGAGTAAAGCAATGCTATAATTGATCATTTTCTTTCTGAATTGTTGCGCTTGATACAATCATGTTATGAAACAGCGAACTAAAGTTACTAAACCCCGCACAGATCACTGCTCTCTATATTAAATGTGATTGCAATATCCATGTACGAATTGCAGTAAATTACGATCCATTGTAGCAAGCGTTCATAGGCTGTGTATAGGGTTAAGATCGACCGAAGCGGCGTTGAGTGGACATATTCATGTCTGTGTGTGGTCTGTCTGTTGTATAATGACGTCTGGGAGGCTGAACGACCACCCATCACGTTCTGAAGCCAGTTAGAGTCAGCCAGTCGCTGATGACACGATGACTGTTATATACTGCTGCTCGCTGACGCGTGTCCGTCATCGTGTACAGACAACAGCCTGATTGAACGCTCGTTCACTTCAGTCGAAATCAATCAGTTTTCTGTCACAACCGCAGGCCAGTTACACCACTGACACCAATTCAGTTGGGGTGAGCTGCGAGCAGGGCATAGTTGTTCGAGTGTCCTTCTCCGCAAAGGGCCCAGCGCACAGTGTTGTAACAAATACTAAATAAAAATATTTAAATACAATACAAATACTTGAAACTTTTAAAGTATTTAAATATTATTTAAATACCCAAAATTCCCAAATATTTGCTAAGTATTTAAATACCAGACAAATACCAGCATCGGTTACAGCAACCAGGTTCAGGGTATGCAAGCAGCACGTCATGTGCTCTGGCAGTACAATGTCATCATGCTATTCGTGACGCTAAAATAAATCTTTGATAATGCTAAACATCGGTATGGCTTATACAATGAATAGTAGTTGTCGTGCAAGTGTTCTAACAAACACTGGTGCAGTAAGTATTTAGAACTGTCAAACAGACAAACACTGCCATAGAGTGCCGGAGTAAGTAATTAAAAATTTTTGAATACTAAATACTCTTTAAAAGTATTGAAATACCGCTTTAAATACCAGCCATTCGAAAGTATTTAAATACTCGTTGTTAAATACTGTCTATGTATTTAAATAGTATTTAAATATTTAAAGTATTTAAATACTTTACAACATTGCCAGCGCATGTTAACGGCCAGCAAATGGTAAGGGGTTTTTATCGAATTAAGTAACAAGTGTTACAATACAGTTTGAAGGCTTCCCTTCCATAGACGCCACCCACTATCTTTTTCTCGCAATGGTCCCACAAAGTTCTGTCAAAAGTTTTTAAAAATTTCTTTTGTTGAGTACATGTCTGGGAACAGCAACGTCTTTATTATTCATTTTTTAGTTTAACGATACATTAAAAACAAGAAGCCCAGCTGTGACTAGGGTAAACCGACTGTATGCCGGTGTCCAAAGGGCATCAGTTGTAAACGCCTATTAATGAACAGCAACACTGGCTCTGTTCCTTACCGTTTCTGAGATACGACGTACCGTTTAGCCACAATAGCGCGTACTGACCATCAAGGTTATCCAAGGTCGACGATCTTCATATCATTTGAAAGGGTTTGTGTGATTTTCTATTAGTGATCAATAGCAACTTACGCCCCATCTCTCACCGTTTAGCCACAATCCGTTACAGACTGACGGACAGACAGACAGACACGACGGCGATATGTTGCAATTTGGCGTCTAGGCCTACATAAGCCTATGTGTAAAGAGTGGATGAAGGCATGAGTAGTTTATTTAAAGCATTAGCCTCAGCACCATTACAATGTTAACAGAAAATAGTTACGTAAACAAAACTATGTAGAATCAATGTACAAAGCTACAATAAAAAGTAGGCGACGAACAGTATAAATACTAAAAAAAAGATTTGATTAATAAAACCCATGTCAAAGATCTCTAGAAGTATGTACGTGTTATATACGTGTATATGTCTACATTCAAGACTAAGGAGACAGCGAGCCACTAAAGCGTCGATCGGAAACTACGAGCGAATAACGACATGCGAAACAATCGTATCAACCGGCATACAGCACGCAATGAAATAACTCCATGCAACTGCACGCAACTCTACGCGATCCACGGTATTTTCTGAGTGACTATACATGGCGTCCTATAGCGCATTCCAGTAAGTGCAGTATAGTTCCTCTAGACAGAGACAATTTTCCGAACATTTCATTCCGAACATGTTTTCACCCCAAATTCGCATCATTCGTTAGATTAGTTTTTATATTTGCATAATGCTGCCACCCATAGACCACGACAAATAAAAAGCAAACAATGACTGTATAGTTAAGAAGATATCATCAGTTTGACAAGTTGCACATATTGTGATCAATATGGCTACAAAGCGAAGTATTAAAAAACTTTATGAAAAAATGCCAAAAGGTAGAAACGCTAGGACACAATAAACCTTCGCCGAGAGTAGCTCACTGCCACGTGGCGAATAAAACTGAGGAAAGTGACTTGATACAATCCGCTGTATGTAGAGACTGTCCTTAACAAATGCCTGGATTAAAATCGTAATTTTTGGTACTAGAACTAACCAATGAAATTCTCAATCATAGTTTGTCGAGTATCAGGGGATAAGTATCAGCGATCATCGTTCGCTTGGTCACTGTCTGTTTGTGGCTGCTTTGCACGCAATCCACACCAGTGTAAATTGCTCCGCGCCGAGCCGGTAGATTTATACCGGCGAGCGGGCGGTATAGACCAGGGTGGGCGCAGGTCAGGACCGGCAGTTGCAGTAATCGAATCAGGACGTACGGCAGTTTGCAATGCATTCTCTGTGCATAAATGTCGCCGAGTCGAGGCCGATGACCCGCGACCGTGCGCTGATTGTGTCACAAGCTACCGCCGCTCCTGCTGCTGCTGTGACGTCAGAGGACAATGATGCAAGCAGTCGAGTCAGGACAACCGCAATGGCGTCACGTGACTGATGACGCCAAAACGATGCAGACTGCTAGCAGATGATGACTGCCGTCCCGTTGCAACTGGCAGTACAAATATCACATTATCGCGGCTCAATCGCCTGTCACTGCGTCGAAGATTAACGACCTAACAGAACGAAACTGTAAGAGCTGCAGAAAGATCGGCTGCTTTCAAACGGTGAAGGTGAAGCAGTAGACTTGTCGCAGAAGCAAAGATATCACAGTAGTCCAATTTCCGAGGGTCTTAGGCATTGACTGTAAATGAAGTTAGGCCTAGTTTACTGTAGACACTAAAAGCACTCGAAGCCGGCCGCTTCTCGAGTATAGCGGGGCATTTAACTAAAATATGTTTGAAAATCGGCCGATAATGTATGAATTGCGACAAAAATTAAAGGGTTACTACGTTTAGACCGCTCTGTACAATTTTATAGAAAACAGAAATATCACAAGTCATTCTACGCAGATATTCAAGCTACAGATCTGCAACGAATCAATAAATTATATTCAGAGTTAATCGTTACTTGAAATGGGCCCTATATCGTACAGAATCGTCACCAAAATAGCTGTTACTGATGTTGTTGCCACGTCGCGTTAGTAGATTTAGTTATCGATAGGCCTATCTTTTTATTTCAACGCGGGCGCGTACAGATTTAATTTTTTGAAAAATTTAATTTCGTAAAACACAACAAAAAACTTATTTTGCGGTAAAAATGTTCGGGTAGTAAGGCTAGGGTTATCCACATATTATACAACGCTCAGAATGCCAAAGTAAAAAGGAAATTGTAGTTTTGTTATGTGAGTTATATTGACACAGAGGTCTTTGTTCAGTGTTATAACAGAAACCGGACAACTTTTTAAGACTCGTTACAATTTGTCATCGGATTAATTATTTGACTGTAAAGCAGGCATGTGGTGTTACTTCATAATTACCTGCATTGGTTAAAAAGAGCCACGAACTGGTTCTGATTTTTGCAATTTGCTTTGTTGTATTTAGTTTTCTCGTGTTGAATCTAAACAGATTTACTTGCTTTATGTGCACGATGTTCTAACGGGTAGGCTAGTTTTTGTGGCACGTAGGCTTACGGAGTGGGTGGTTCGGTCACAGTTATATACTAAATGAACTATATTTTTTCATACACATGTTCATGTACAGAAATTAATCACATACGATTATGCAAGTAAAGTGAGTTTATTTTCGGGTTCGGGTATAATGCCTAGCTGTTCACGCGCATTGTGACATAGCGTTATATAGACAATCTGAAATCGCTGCAAGCGTAACCAATCTGTCAGTCGATTAAAATTACGACCACCGTGTAACGAATTTCCCTGTTGGTTTCCTTGCAATGTTTGCGCCAGACTCGCAAAAGGTTATGCTGTCACATAATACGAGATTTGTCGGCCATTTCAGCACCTGTTAACAGCCGTCTTTAGTAAGCCTATAGAGAAAGGCCTACTGTATGAAATATTTAATTTTTCAATCAATCAGTAATATCAATTTTCAAAGTCGCATTGTCATTTTAAAGACGAAATGCAATGTTCCTTATCGCAGCCTATGCTTACAATTCGAACTTCTATTTTGACGTAGACTATGGCGCGCAACAAATGCAGACCATTTACTTACTACTTACTTACTTATCGTCAGACGGTCTTCCTCAGTCAGTTTACATTGTACTGTTTATATCTAGCAATCTCCGATAATTATGCTTTACTAAAAGTCATGCAAAAATAATGTCGGAAATTGCTTGCTTGCGTTATTGTTAATTGTTAAATTGTTAAACTAAAATAAAAAAGGGTTTGGAGGCTCAATTCTATTACGTGTCTTCGTTAATATATCATGTCGTTTAATTGTTTTAATAATCAAAATCTTCTAAGCTTGGTTATGGGAAATATTAGACACACACGCCAAAGACAACCGTCGTAAAAATGCAGGTACTGGTAACCGAATGCGAACGCGCTATCCCTAATTTCTCCAATTATGATTTCTCACATCAAACGTTTAAAGTAAAACTTTAGAAAACGTATAACAGCATGTCGAGAGATGGGGTGTGTACTTACAGCGAATAATACTGAGGGTGACGAGCAGCCGTAACAACCACCGCGCTCTGCTCTGACCGATCAAAGCCATTGCGTGGTTGTTAACGGTCGTGAATGATGACATCACAGTGATGACATCACTTCGCCATTCTCTGTAGCATGTGCTTGCCTGCCAGTCAGTCTTCTGCAACACGCCCACTCGCAGGTACGCGACAGCTTAGCGGATGATAACAACTGTCGCCGACGACTTCATCTGTTGTGATAAACAGCGAAACCTGACGACTTAGCGTTCTTGTCTCTATCTCAGCAGCAGGCTGCTGCAGTCAGACGCGAAGAAACCATCCGATGTATGTAACAGCGAGGATGCGGCGATGCATCATAGTTGTTCTCGGTGTCGTCGTCGCGGCGGTTTCAGCGCGCGTTGTGGCGTGACAAGAGCGTGTAAGAATCTTAGCGCACAGCAGCATCAACGGTCACTGTGGCAGCAGCAGCAGCAGCAGCAGCAACCGTTTGTGAGACACTCCGGTTACTCTGATAGTCAATTCATCGGTGAGACACTTCAGTCGTTAGGTAGTTAAGACTTAGCTACGGGAAAAAAATTTTTAAAATGCAAAATGTTTTACATGCAACTTACGGCCGTGGATTTTGACTGCCACTGCAGTTGTCAGTTGGTGATCAGTGATGCTAGCCGTTTGACACACATGCCTATTTTGACCTCTGATTTTCTTACTATAGGCCTACCTTGTATAAGTGCTTACTAGTAAAATACTATAAATTGCCGTGCTCTACTTTAACTTTTTTTCTCAAATTAACATCATCATAAAGATTGTACGTTCCAACTTTGTTCTCTTTTTTTCTAATCAGTGCTTATTTATTTTACATGCATCAGCAGCATGAGTGCGTGATTGGAATAATCCCTTACGATTCACTTCATTTTATTCCTGTTCTATAAACGCAGGCTTGCCTCATTTTCAAAATGTCATCATTATCGTTTTTATTGCGAACTTAAAACTTGCCTATACCAGATATTTTTACCATATATAACTAGTAATTTGGCAATCGCAAACTTTCTATTGTATCACTTTCCATTTTCTATACTGACATGCAAAGATCAAAACATCGCCCGGTTGTCTCTCGTAGCTAGACCAGGTCATGCAGTCTTCATTATGTCGACGCTGCAGCATAGCATACATACACGGTAGGCCGGTATCATCATCAATCACTTATCTCAGTCGTGTCGCTCAGCTGCGGCAGCAGCAGCATTCTGCTGTGGGCAGTGTTTTGTTTGATTTCGTCACTGCAGCCGTAACTGTGACAGTTAAACGAGCGACAACTGACGGTCAACGCATTACGTCCGCACGGCGTGACGAAAACATCGCATTTCACCGGCACTTGCTCAGCGTCGTCGTCATTTGATCAGCGCCATGACTGACTGCAGAGACCGCCGACCTCCGTGTGAGCAGCAAGCGTCGCTAGCTAGCTACGGCTGGACAAGGCACAGAATCTGATATATCTGCTGGACATTTGCATCTTAAGCATGAGCGAGTCATCCCGTCTTCTCGGCGTCAAAACACTCGTAGTTCGCTGCACTGTCTAATTTCTTACTTGCCGGCGCCGTATTACATCAATAACAAAGTAATTTGGCAAAACACTTCTCGTCAATTCTGAGCTTTGTAGATTGTTTCACTTGTACAGCATGAGCATGGAACGGTCGGACAGCTGGAGATATGCCGGTCGAGAGCCACAGCGGGGCTCGCGGGGCCTCTCTAAAAAGAAAATTTTTGAATCTTTTTTAATGGCGCATTCTGGTGTACTTTAGTCGTATATTTTTGAGCGACGGCGAGGCTCCCAAACGTCGCGGGACCCAAAGTAACTTACCCCGCCTACTCCTCTCTCAACGGGTTTGGCTGGGGATTTCAATAGGGCCTATGTAATGCGTCACGGTCCGCTAGTACAATCCAAACTCGCGGTCACTGTATTCGTGAAAAAAACAGCATCGTCCGTCGTATACGCTGTTGACGCATGCGCAGCAGGATGTCAACAATCCGTTTATCGTCCACGTGACATCCATCGGCCAATAGAGCGATAATAGGCACTCAGAGTCCGAAGCGCGGAATCTGTCGCGGGCAAGCGCTCACTGTCCGTCGCCGATTTGCGATTGCGCCGTAAACGTTCTGCATCTTTCATCGGACACCGACAATACATCATAGGTGCCTTGCGACCCGCCGAGGACCGTGTCAGCGCCGGCGAGCAAGGTCAAAGTTGTGTTGGCGAATTATTCAACAGCATCAGCAGCGCGGACTCAATACAAGCAGGGCACGAAATCAATGTGCCACCCACAGAGCGTGATCCCGCGCCATTATCTGTACCACCAGCGCCACCGACGATATGCATATTCCATGCACGCCTGTAAACGTTAATTTACCGCCAGCGCAATTACTAATAAAATGAATCATGCACGATCATACACTGTCTCAAAAAACATCCCCGACACTTTTGACTGTAACTTTAAAACCAATTATCAGATTTTGATAATTTTTGATAAGAATATTCCCGACACAACTTGCCATCAAATGGTTATTCAGTTGCCCACCTCAACCAACGCTTGTTTCTACACTACCTAGGGAAAGTAGATCAAGCGATATATGCGTTGAAATAAACGGAAAACCTGAATAAAACATCCCCGACATTATCGATCGTAACTTGAAGAAAAGCACTGCCTCCTATATACTGTATATAAAAGGCAGTGAAAAAGTCAGCAGATTTTAATAATTTTTGGCGGAAACATTTCTGACACCACTGGCTATTAAATAAGTGTTTTAATTTTTACCTCACCCAACGTCTGCTTTTGCATTACCTGGGGAAATCAGACCAAGCATAATACGTGTTAAAATGAATGAAAAAAACGTCGATAAATTTTATCTATCCTAATCTGTGGGCCCCAACAGCCGGTCTATTACAAGGTTTGACTGTCATGCAGCAGTGTGTCTACTAGAAAAGTTTAGGAATGTTTGTGAAGTCAAGAAGCGACTGGTAGTGCCTGGATTGGTCTGGAGTAGAACATTATCAATACTGCGGTCAATGAATGGAGAAAGTATCTCCTTGCCTGTGTTCGCATAGTGGGCCAACCCTTCAAGCAATTTTACTGTAGGCAGTTAAAAAATGGTCAAGTGGATAAAATGTCAGCCAAAGTGTCAGAAATGTGAACAAAATGTGTTTTTACGTGTTATGTTAATTAAGCAATAATATCGCATTGGATAAAAAAGTGATATTTTGCTCGTTGTGCTTTCTCCAGGTAGTGCAGAAACAAGCGTTGGGTGAGGTGGGCAACTGAATAATCATCTGATGGCAAGTTGTATCAGAAATATTCCTGCCAAAAATTATTAAAATCTGATAATTGGTTTTTAAGTTACAGTCGAAAATGTCGGGCATGTTTTTTTGAGACACAGTGTATATTGTTCTGCTTTGTACGTAGCATTGCGTTTTTGGTTCGTCCAACCGTAATAATATAACAGATACAGATACAAAATAGATATTAACAGATTTGCTTAGCAGCCACAAACGTTGCTTCAGTCTAAATATGCCAGAAAGTTTTCATCCCAAATAGGCCTATAGTCTACGTCAAATATTGACCAATTTTCGAAATTATTTTATTTGCACTCTTCACAGAAAATTTGCAATAGGCCTAAAGCTCTCGTTAGCCGTACTTTATTATTAGGTCAACATAATTAGGCGTGTTTAAAAAAGTGGATTCACTAAAGTGACAATTTGGACAATCGTGGTCTATCGTTGAT
>Ga0209671_1004624_pt1 | contig 13706 bp, 3 predicted proteins | sample WorMetHERISLAND2_2_FD_187401 | JGI IMG/M metagenome (GOLD analysis project Ga0209671, IMG submission 187401) | Marine gutless worms symbiont microbial communities from Max Planck institute for Marine Microbiology, Germany - Olavius geniculatus... | ecosystem: Host-associated > Annelida >... | reverse complement strand
CCAGCGCACACCCCACCAAGAACTGGGATCCTTAACAATTATTGTTTAGTTTACAACGGACATTTCAAAATTGATTTAAAATTTAGCGTGTGCATGCCTATAAGTTTCAGGCTAAAGAGAGTAACCCCACGAATCTTTTCCACGTGACGTGCTGCAAAATAGGCATAACAATGTGCGTACAAATTTGGGGGCGTAATGTCGGAAAACTTTAAACTTTTATCGCAAATATTTTTTTAAAAAGTTCGAGATATATAAAAATCGGGAAAGAAATTATTGATCAACTACAACTCTTCCTGCGTTGGGCGAAAAAAATTAGGTGAACTTTGGTCCACTAACAAAAAAGTTATAGGCGCGCATGTAAAAATCTGCACTGTGTGTGCTGTGTATACTAATGCTTTTGCGTTCGTGTCACGTGACGTTGCTACGAGGGGAATTTTAACCCCTAATTGTTTTCCCAATCAGACTAACGTCGCCCTAAATTTTTAGTTAATTCTATGTTTGCCAAAGTAGGACCGATTATCAATTTTTTTCACCGACAGACTCGATAAACAATTTCTCACAAAATTTTATTAAGTTTGTCATCACACCTAAAAGGTGTCGCTACACTACGTTGTACAATATTTTTGAGGAAAAAAACTGCACCAATAAGTTGGCAGAGTTTACTATTTCTTCATTCGCCAGGCGGAAACTGTGTCTAGCATTGTGTTTTGTCTACTGCGGTTCTGCTGCTTCACACCGCGATAAAAAGCTCGACGGAGTAATGGAGATGGAGGCGAAGAAATGGATGTGCTGAAACGTTCGTTCGGTGCTCTGCTCGGTTTTCTGCTCCTAGTCACGGTCGTTGTGGTCATACTGGTCGTGACGTCATCATGGACTACACGAACAAGAGCTGCAGGCATATTTTTCAGTACGTTTCATTCAAATGTTTGGGGTTATCACGTTGTCGTATGCTACGGTTTAATTGATCAAGTTTTAACTTTATATTTGTGCTAATGGATGCGCCATTTACATTTTAATCCCGCACTCGTGCCTATATGAAAACACTCTGCCGTGCAAAACTAATGAACTGAGCATGTAATAATTTCAAGTTAACGTATTTTCTGCTATTTTCCTCTGTCAATTAATTTCCCACTGACGTAACAAACTTATGTTTTTAGATAAGGCGAGGACATACCGGACAAAGTAAGTAGACTTTTGTGCATTTGAGTAATAAAAAATAATCTTTACGCAATTAAACATTTTCATTTTACAATAGTCTACTCCGTGACAGTATTTCGAAGACAGAATCCAGACAGAATGGCACAACGTCGTAGGCGCAAAGTAAAGTAAAACTTGAAAATTAACCACAAATGCGTAAGCCTATTTTTTTTTCTAGCAAAACATTTTACAGTGTGTAACTAGCTGACGAAGTTTTTTTAACATGCAAAATGTCAAATGTGAAATGTTTATCCCATTACAAAATAAAATATGCATGTAGCAAGCAAATGAGTACATTATTTGTCAACAAATTAAACACTGAACGCTAAAAATGCTTCGTGCGTAAATTTTTTTCGGTTTTCTTGAAATGTTGTCGACAGCAGATAGAGATTTTTTTTGTTCTGCCTTCGATTTCAGTTTCCGCAGAATAAATACATGCCCAACATGTTAATACGATTCCAACGTTGTCATAGATTTTGTTGTACTGTTATTAAAATTAATATTAATGTTCAATTATTATAATGTAGGCCTACAGAAACTGATAAAATGTGCATATGCGTAATATTAATGTTATGTTATTGCCAAAGACCTGAAATGGTTTGTGAGTCAATTCATTACCTTGATGTTCAAACGTCTTTACTGCCCTTGTCACACAGCATAACGTTTGAGCTTAAAGGACAAAAAGCCCAGCTGTCGCTAAGGTAGCCGACCTCATTGGTTGTCAGTGATTATAAAGGTCATCCAAGGTCGATGATTTTTATTTTATTTGAAAGCCAATATACGACTTTCTATTAGTGATTAATAGTAACCTAGGCCGTATCTTTCACCGTTTTAAAGATATGGCCAGTTTTACAGTGAAAAACGCAATTTTTTACTCTCTTTATTTAACCCCAATTTGGAAATGTTTCCTTTAAAGTAGATGGCTGAAATTTTGCAGGCTTGAGTTAAATACTAATGGGTAATTATTCATCTAAAAAGTTTTTTCCTACGCCCTACTCGGTAGTCAGGGTACATTCGTTACAGAGGGACACACGGACGGACGACAACCATACCAATAGCTCGACCGTTATATGCGTACCAGAATGTATGATACACCACCGTCTTATATACACAGTGTCTGGAAAGAAACATTTCAGATATTTTTAAATGTAACTTGAAAAAAATCACAAATTTTAATAATTTTTGATACGAATATTCCTGACACAACTGGCCATCAATCGACCGTTTAATTCATTACTTTAAAAAAACAGAACCAAGAAAATATTGCATTTTTTACAGGGTGAGCCAAGAAAAACCCGAACCAGTTTGAACTTTGGTAAATTTGCAACGGTTAGCGGTAAAATGCGTGCTATATGTCAAACGTTTTAGAGTGTTATATAGAAAAGCACAGAACTTGCATAGCGCAGCATTTAAATATCTTTTTGCTTAATTTGCGTAAATTTTTACCACCTTTGAAATTCAGCCGAATTGGACTGTAACGCACTGATTTGGCATGAACCTTTGAGCATTTGTAACATAGCATTGTTTACTGGTAAAACATGTGATATGTCAAAAGTTTGGAAATATGTATAGCGTAGAATAAACGTAGAACTTGAGCGTTTGTTCGTTTAAATATTCTTTGCCTGATTTACATAAATCTGCTTCATTCCTAAAATCATGCTAAATTTGCAGTAACGCATAAATGTAAGTTGATTTTTCATCAGCGTACAATGAAATAACAACAATCATTAACACACACACGTTTAGTTTAGACGAAATTCGACATGAGCAGTTGGGCACCCTTTGCATCCATAACCGTCATCAGTTTTTTGGCAGCTGATCAATCGCTGGCGTCAACGTGTTCAGGATCAGCTGAGCCCAGCATTCAATTAGGAACGTTTCAGCTAGCCATTTATAGAAATTTTTTGACCATGCCATCTGCTGCAATGCCCTACACCGAAAAATCTACAAAGTTAAAATCCGGACTTTTTGGCAACAAGTTTTTGAATTAAATGAATTCGGGCACATGGGAGCGAAGGCAAACGGCTGATTTCGGATATGTTTTTTCCAGACACGTCTGTAGTGATGTCGATAGACCGGCGACTGCAAGCGATACCAAGGAACATCGTCGACAGTTGCTATCAGACGGATGTCGCGAATTGTCTCTCAACGTCACTGTCTCCGATGAGGTGTGGTACGAAATGTACTTCGACGACCAGATGGACTACGTTTACTGCCTCGTCGGCAAAGTAGCGTGCACCAACTGGAAACGCACGCTCATGATGCTTACCGGGAAAATCTCCCAATACCAGCGCCCCGAGCAATTGCCTTTTACTTTCGTTTTCAGCTACCGACCGGTTAATCCAGATAAATACGTCGATCGGCTGGAAAAACTGCCATTAGAATACAGGGATTGGCGTTTCAAAAGCAGTCGTTACTTCACATTTCTGTTCGTTCGCGAACCGCTTGAACGGCTCGTGTCCGCTTACCGCGACAAACTGCTCGAAGACCCCCACAGGCGCCTTGATGCTGAGATTGTTCGGCAGTACCGACCACACGACTACAAACCGTCAATAAAGCACTACCACGTTACGTTTGCCGAGTTCGTTCGTTACGTGCTGGACGAGTACGCCGCTGGAAAGGTGCTGAATCGCCACTGGACGCCTCAGAATCAGCTGTGTCGTGTGTGTCAGTACCGCTGGGACTTTATCGGGCACTTCGAGACGCTACGTGAAGACGCCGACTACGTCGTCAAGAAGCTCAAGTCACGTATAATGGAAGTCGGGCATCGTCGGCGCGTCGCCAACATCAAGTTCCCAGCTGACAGTCGTCACCGCAAGTCCGGTCACTTCTTGCAACCGATGTATGCAAGTTTACCGGCCGCAGACGTACAAGCACTGTACAAACTGTACGCCGTCGACTATGCACTGTTCGGATTTAAACACCCTAACGTCACCGGCTTCACTTAATTCACATGTATCACAATGGTGTGCGTTTTCAGGGTCGGATTAAGCTTTTAGGGCGGGGGGGGCTCCATGCTATGCGACAAGGGTTCTTCCGCAAGTACAACTATTACTAACATTTGTACGGCATTTCAGGCATCTGCTTGACTTTCTACAACTTTTCGTAGTGATTTACAAGTTCCAAACATTTTGTCGTTTTTTCGATATAACAAAGTGAAAAACATATCTTTATACTTAGGGGCTATAGTCTATGGCGTATAAAAATTTAATGCTTTTTGGGTACCCCTTAAAAAGTGCGATTTTTGCTACTATCCACTAACTTAGGCGTATGTATGTTGGCCCGGAAGTACTATGGGAAAATACCCAAAATTTTAGTGTTACCGTTGTTTATTTTCCATTGGATATAAGCGAGTCTTTATTATAAATTATTAAGAAGCACTTAACAAGTTTAAAGTTTGCGCTAGTTAATTTATCCCATAGCATTACCGGGCCACTGTAAGCAATTTTTGCTGTCTTATCTTTTTCTATCAAAAACTTAAGTCCTGTTCAGCGTGTCTGTGGGCAACTTTGTTCTGCATGGTCTATGGCTAAGCCCGATGGATTGTTTTCTGCCACCATCTAGGCCTAGGCCTATGTGTCATTTACAAAGAATCAATTAGATGCCTCAATATAAATACAAGTATAGTAAAATGATTAGTAAATAAAAAACTTTTCCCAGCACGTAGTCAGTCAGAATACGCATAATCCTAATATGTACCGAACATGTCATGTAGACCTATAAATAACAGCGCTGAAAAATTTTTTTGAAAAACCTCAAAAGTTTAAAAACGTTTTTAAAAGATTTCTTTGGTTTAATTTGTTACGGATTATGTGATTGTGCGGTATTTTGTAGCTAACTAAATAAATGCACATTTCGAAAATTCATGAAAATTGGAAAACAATGTGACTGAAATACTGTTGCACAAGATGTTTTTTTCTGTGTCGCGATTTTGTGTCATTTTTGTACACTAAATTATATTTTGAAGAACCTGATAAAAACCAAGTTTTTACAACAAAAAAATTATATGATTTTTATCCCTAATAAAATGTAGCAGACCTACTGTGATGTCTAAGGTGTGTGAGTTATATATATTTGTTAGCCCAGAAGGGATAAAATCTGTACGCCGGAAACAAAGAATAAAGCCTACATTCCATTACGCCGACTTTCACCGAAACTTTCCCGAGGGGAAAGTCGTGGACACAAATCATGAAAGTCGCGGACACAAGCCATCTCGACATGTCGAGATGTTTGCGGCAAAGTCCGTAACAAGTCCGCGACAAACCCGTTTGTGTCGCTCTAATGGAATTTAGTTTGTTACAATGCACGGGGAAAGTCGGCGACAAAGTCGGCGACAAAGTCCGCGGACTTTGGACACAGATCACGAAAGTCCGCGACACAAATCCTGAAAATCGGCGACGCGATTTGTGTCGCGGACTTTCGTGATTTGTCGGCGTAATGGAATTTGAGCTTAACCAATCGTATATATTTTGCGGAGAGATAAGCGCAACAGCTTAGCGACCCCAGAGACTTGGGTTTATTTTCTTATTTGTCACAGCACAGCACCAATGATGTAGGCTAGATCCGTGGCTATGCATCATATTAAACAAAAAAAAACACTAGTAGAAACTGTGCAAAACCTTTGCGTTTTCTTTCACGCGCAAACTCGTCCAAAACATTAATTTGTTAACCTGTTTTTAATTTTTGCAAAAAAGTGGTACTGGTAAACGTTTTAACATGGCTTACCGGCACTAGGTCGCAGACGTGCTGTTGTGGTGTGGATATAATGTGAAATAAACTACAAAACATCTGCAAAATATTTTGATTTTTTGCTGGTTTTTTCGCGCGAAAGCAGCTACTGCTTCCAGCGCGTCTTAGACATCGCAATTCTGTCCGTCCGTCCATCTGTCTGTCACACGGGTGGATCAGTCAAAAACGGTGCAAGATAGCATCAAAATGCATATGCACCAAATCTTCACCGTCGACTGTCTGGAAGACTTTAATTTCAGGAATTCTAAAGCTTTTCCATAAATTCAAAGGGAGTCACCCCGAACGAGGGCGCTAAGTAAGAGGGGAGGGCAAAATTTGCGATTTTTGGCTAATAAGTCGCTGTATCTCAGTAACGGTGCGAGATAGGGCCTAAGTTACTATTAATCACAATAGGAAGTGGTACACTGGCTTTCGATTGGCGTCGAATTCAATGACCTTGAATGACCTTGAACGCCAAAATAAGGGGTTTTATGGATTTTTTGGCGATTTCGGGCTGCGACACAAGTCTATATCATTCACAAGGTGGCGCCACGAAACTATCGTTATGAGATCCAGATAAAGAACTTGGTATTTGTATATCAACTTAGCGTGAACACCCCAATTTTTAGCTAAACTACTGAACTGGAACTGCTATAGGCTTTCGTGCGTCTCGTGATCATTAGCTCAAATTTCTTGTAATATATCTGTACCCACGGCATGTCTGTGACCTGGAGCTGAGAGTGTCGCCCGTTGAAGCTTGCAGAATACCGCAAAGACTGAGAATATAAAGTTGTAACATATGCAGCTAATAAAATAATAGGCCTACCGCAAATAAAAATTTAAAACATGTTTTTGCATATAGCCATTTCTTGTCAAGCTGCATAAAACATTTTAAAACTATTTTTGAAAACAATTTTTGCACGTTCGCAAAGCTTCTGTTTGCGCATTTATGACATTTCTTAATCGACTTCGTTTGCGATTTCACAGTACGGCCGATTATCATCCGTGGTCGGCGGCCAATCAGTAAAGAACTGCCAACAGTCTCGCAGTCATAAACCTGTCTCGCTTATAATTACATCCGCCGACGACATTTATTTGACAGACTCTGTTCGCTTGTTACTGCTTGCGACGGCAGTATTGTTTCGGAATCGTCCCAGGTTTTTCTTCTTTTTTTCTGTTAAAAAGGCAATTCGCACACTGTTGCTTGATACATTTTTGCGCGAACGTGTACCTTGACATCCCCTAGAAACCTATTAAATATCAAAGTCATAGGACAAAGGTCTTGGGTCTTTACGTGTTTGTGTGTGCATTAGATTGCCTCTAACCACGGACAGTACTTAGCCTTAAGCAAAGCTTGTCAGTCTTGTTTGTTTATTAGTTTGCTGTCAGCTAGATAAAGGCCAAATTCCATTTAGCTAGTTTGTTCGACAACTTGTTGGCCAACACGAGTTGGCCAACAAGTTGTCGAACTAGTTAGCTATGTTGTCCAACAAGTTCGACAACTTTTGTGTTGGCCAACTTGTTGCCAACACGCCAGGTCAATCTCAACATGTCGAGATTGAAACAACAAATTGGCCAACTTTTTGTCAAGATATATGAATACTGTTTAGCCTATTTATTAATGTCTCTGAAGTCAGTCCTCGATCCAAAGTTTTATGCGTCCATTTTCAAGTACGCATAAAACTTTGGACTGTTCGACAGTTCTGGTAACAAGGTATTATAAGTGCCAAACTGATCCCGAAGTTGCAAATATCGCCTGACCCATAGAGTATTCTTGCGTTTCTTTCGCTGAAAGGCAGTTGAAAGAGTAGCGACAGCGCCAAAACTTGCAATTTTGGATGTACAGGCTACAATCACTGCTGTTTCATCGTCGTCCATCTTGAAACCAAGTAGGTCATGTCAAAACAAAAAATTGGGTCACTGTCTAGCAACAAGTTCAACAACAAGTTCGCTGGTTGTGCAACTTGTTCGCCAACTAACTAGCTAAATGGAATTTGGCCTTAACGCGTATTATAATGAAGTCGTTTTGTGTAGTTTGAACTGTTGCAACTAGTTAATTGATTCCGTCACAGCGAGATGTAACATTTGAACACAGGCCTACTGTTAACCGGTCTGATCGTAATATGATATTCATTACTACATCAGCTAAAATAATTTTTTTGCATATTTTCAGTTTTTTTCTGTCTTTTCCTGTTTGCAATTTTTTTTTATAAATTTAACAAATTTTTTATTTAAATTTTTAGTGCAGTGGACATTAGCATTACATTTAGTAAAATTTTAAATCACAATCTTATGTTACAATTTGTTTGAAGCAATTTTTGGTATTTTTTTGTTGCGACTTCTATATATCGTTAAAACGATTTTAGGCGAAAATATATAATAATTAAATGCTTTTAAATAAATTAATTAATAAATGATTTAATAGATAAACACATTAATTAATTATTTTTATTGTTTATTTTGCCTTTGGTCAGTTAATAAATAAACAATTTTTTGCAATAGTGGCAGTATTAAGCTCGAACAAAATCGCGTGCATCTTTGCAATTGAAGTCTCGACGCTATTTCAAATTTTCGGAAAACTCATAGTTTTAGTGTGTGTTTTTTATTGTTTTTTTGCTAAATTTTACTGTTTTGTGCAGCTGTAAATATTGTTCGACCGAGAGTTTTTATATGGATGCAGTTTAATTTTTATGTTACTTGAAAAGTCGTCTAAAAAGAAACGAGATGAAGAGAAAAATGGACGGCGTAAGCTATTGACTTTCACGACGACGCACTGTCTCAGACAGCACACCACGGTTGCGGCGGTCAACTTAAACAACGCCGTAAAACCGATCAGACGACAGTTCCAAAGCCGACAGAATGCGCAACGCATGCAACGTATATACCGGGTGGGTCAAAAACGTGACATACTTTTCAATTACGTCAATATAATGACATATTACGAAACACCAGATGCTTTTAATGCTTTTTGAACAACTTTAGCGTTTGCTATTAGTTATTTGCAGTTTTAAAAAACCTACTCATTCACTCGAGAACATTTTCATAATTTTTTTAGAACCCCAGTGCTTCTCTGCTTGCAGATTGTAAATCGAACAGCGTTCGTTATCAGTTAACACAACAGTCCTGTCGAAACTACAATTTATCCGGTATAAAAAGGCATTGTTTACATCGACAGATGAAGAACGATGCCATTTGATGAAAGGTATGAGGCACGTGAACAAAAATTGCAAACATAATGCATATGACAAGAGCAGTCCTACCAAAAGTGACAATTTTTGGTTCACCCTGTACGAGAGAGTAAGAAGTAAGCTTACTGCTGCTGCTGCTGATGTTGTTTGGATGCGGGCGGGCAACGTGAGCGGAAAGCGCTTCCGATATTCAAGTGGGAGCGATTAGGTGGACAGACGCTGAACCACCATGGCTGAACGCAGCCAGTGAAGTGTGTTTGCGCGCTATCCGACCCACCGACTGACTTCCCGCGGCTACGGAGCGCGTCCGTTGTCTGTCCGCTCTAATACTGGCGTGCTTAGGTCTGTGTCATCATCGGTGTCTGGGGAGAAATTTGCCGGCCGGCCGACGTCGTAAATAGACACACATAGTCTCTGCACACTTCTGAAGGTAAGTCAGAAAAAATTAATAGTTTTCATGGAGCTTTATAGTAGCACAACGCTACCAGAAATAGCCGTGTTAGGCCTACATCAAATTTGTCTCCTGTGCCGTGTCACTGATACAGTTTGTATTAGGACGAATGGACGAATGATTACATCTACTGGAAGTCGCTGTTTATTACGCAATGCCAGCAAAGAAGAACAAAATAACATAGGCCCCTAATTGACAAAAAATTTTTTAAAATACTGTAAAAGTCGCAAAAAGAAAATAGCTCCGACGTTGACAACAATCTAACTTAAACATATGTGACACTACTAAGGGCAACAAACGCTGAAAAGCAAATCGTTCAATTATTCATGAGTCAACGCCAAAAGAAATCAAACAGAAAGCACAAAATTTTGGTACTGCGCAAGTGTTCAAGTAGTAAATTGCAGTGACAATGCTGTTAATTTTGGTATAGCATTTTAATCTTATAATTATCGCATAATAAAAGTCATGTACTTAGTACGAAAAGTACTGACAAAAAGTTTATCTTTATTTTTTAGTCGTTATGCAAGGTGCGAACGTGTCGACAAAGACATGGTAAGTAAAATGGGCGAATTTGCAGTACAATTCATCAGACATACTGCATTTCAAATGACACTCGTGAACCATTTGTTAAAGTTTTGCTTAAAACATTTTTGTTTTACTGAACTGTGCAACGAGATTTCGAGTTTTAGACGCGACCGATTTTTGGTGTCAAAAATCGTCTTACTTGCCCATTCTTTTTAAATAACTAAAACATTGGCAGAGTCAGAAACAAAAATTTTGTTTAACACGCCGGATATTTAAAGAAACATGTCAAACAAAGTGTATACAGCGTTGTACAAATCATTCTCCGCGATCTTGGTCTAAAGTGTCTTTCGTTTACCAGCACGCATGTCGTCTGCTATTGTTAGGTTTTCGTATATTTATATTTATATTTTATAAAGTAGTGTAGCAACGCAGTTAAGGTTTGATGGAATATTTAATAATTGTTTTATTGCTAATTGTTTATAGGATGTGCGAGTGAAAATGTGTTTTTGGAAAATCGGTTAATATTTGACGAAGACATGCACAATGACAAAGTGGGACGTTTTTTGTGACACAGTGTAGATACTTTTTAAATCTTTTTGTTGATGCAAACTACAGTACTACACTGAGTCTCAAAAAACATCACGAACATTTTCGATTGTCACTTGAAAATCAGTTAACAGATTTTGATAATTTTTGGTACCAATATTCCGAACACAATTTCCCATTAAATGACCGTTCAGTTTCCCACCTCACCCACTGTCCGCTTTTGCACAACCTAGGGAAAGCAGATCAAGCGAAATATACTTTGAAATAAACAGAAAACGTGAAAAAACATCTCTGACATTATCGACCGTACCTCGAAGAAAGATCACAGATTTTTTTTATTAATTTTTGACAAAAATATTTCTGATACAACCGGCTACTAAATCATTGTTCAAGTTCTCACCACACCAACGTCTGCTTCTGCACTACCTGGGGAAAGCAGACCAAGCATAATGCGTGCTAAAATGAATTTTTAAAAAAACTTTAATAAATTTCATCTATCCAAATATGTGGACCCCAACAGCCGGTCTATTACAAAATTTGACTGTCATGCAGCAGAGTCTTTACCAGATAACGTTCAGGAATATTAATGAACTCAAGTTGCGTCTGGTAAACCTTGGGTTGGTCTAACGCAGAACATTATCGACACTGTTGTCACTGAATAGAAAAAACATCTCCATGCTTACTTTCGCATAATGGGCCGGTATTTCAAGCAATTTTACTGTAGGCGGTTGAAAAATAAACAACTGGATAAAATGTTCGCCAAAAAGTCAGAAATGTAAACAAAATGTGTTTTTATATGTTATGTTGATTAAGTAATCGTACAGCATTGGATACAAAAAGTAATATTTCGTTGGTTCTGTTTTCCCCAGGTAGTGCAGAAACAAACATTAAGTGAGGTAGAAAAATGAATGGTCATTTAATGGCCAGTTGTCTCAGGAATATTAACACCAGAAATTCTTAAAATCTGATAATCCTTCTTAAAGTTACAATCAAAAATGTCGGGGATGTTTTTTAAGACACAGTGTACTTAATCTAAAAAATTAACTAAAGCGAACGTTACAAATTAAGATCTCCGAAAGATCGGAACTCAGTGGGACGCAATAACGTATGAGATCGCGTCGGCAACGCGTAGGCTTAACGTCTGGCATAACGTCTCTAGCCGGAATAGAGCAAAAGACGAACGGAAGAACGATGTTATCATGTACCAGTACCAGACGAAATCTCACGCACTGCAGTGAGCTACTGTACCACTCGAGAGAATTGCCTCGTTATCGAGAAATACATACAACAGGCCACGTGACCGCAGCCGATGTTGCGTGGTCATTAAATCTGTCTGTGTGTGATAACTCAAGAACAGAGGGTCATAAAAGACACTCGGAATTGCATGGCGTGGCGGGTGCGATATGTCGAGAGCATAGAGTTCGACTCGCTTGGTTCAATGCAAAGGTCATGTAGTTACGCAATGCGTTATCAGCAGAAATCACAGGCGCGCGGTAGCGCAGCCCTGTGTTAATGGCGACCGGCTAAGTAAAAGGAGAATGGCAAAATTCGACCCCGCGCAGATCCGAAACCACTCAACCGATCGAAACAAAATTTGAAACAAGTGATTACGTTTGCGATTGGAAATTTTTTCTCTCAGTTCCTAAAATCGGGCAATATCTTATAAACTTCGGGGTGACAATTTCCGATAGCCACATCGACGTTAGTCATTATTAGTAAAATATTAAACGGGTCTCAATTAAACGCCGGGTCTCTAATACAAGCTAAAAAAACGAAAAGCTCTTAAAAGAATACAAAAGAAAATGATGCGCTCGAGGAGTACATTAGATTGGTCACAATCTCATAATATTTTTCGTTTTGGTCTTTGCCTTCGACGAGCAGGTTGTTTTTGAGTCTGCTTGCATGTATCCAAGATTCGCAAGATAACTCAAAAGTTGTGAACGGATTTTGGTAAAACTTTTTTGGATAAATTTATTACAGCTTAAGAGGACAGAAATCAAATTTCGGTGGCGATTTTTTTGCGAAATGTGAATCATCCGAGATTTTTTACCAGTAGAAGATAGGGCATGAACTTAGACTTCACTGCGTTCGTTCAATGTAAACACCATTTTCAGCGAAGGTATGAGAACTTTGATCGCTTCTGAATCATTATTTTTGCCAATGTAGTGCAATAATGTGGTCGTTTGGGATAATAATTGTCGTAGTCGTGTACTAATGTTTTTTTGGTGGGCCTCGTTATTATTTATTGTGTAACCGCCATCATCTGCCGTGATAGACGGAATGAAAACACATAGTGAAAGCTACCAGACATCGAAAAGTCTAGTCAATTCGATTGTATTAACGGCTCAATGGCAATGTTTCAATTTATTTCTTTTTATTTCAGCTGATTGATCGAGAGCGCCCGCGTGATTTCACTTATATCATGACCGCGTCCAATATAACGCACTTTGTCTTCATCGATCACGCCGTCAGGTTTTTGTGTTGTCTGACTGTCTGTCGTCGTCTGTAACGCATGTATTGTGGCTAAACGGCAGGTCCTGCAGGAAAGATTATTACACGATTAATTATCCTGGTGTGACAGCTTTTGGAACACAAAATTTCATTGATCAAGTGCAAGGTAAACATTTTTAAATTTGAGGTTGAACTACGGTTGAGTATGAAAAATGTGCGTTTTTAACCGTATCTCAATAAAAAAAATCTGAGCTAATGCTCATGAGACGCGCGAGAGCCTATAGCAGTTCCTGTTCACAGGTAATCTTGGTCTATCTCTATCCATTTCGTCGCAATTCACTTTTTTGCAGCCAAAAATCGCTTTTCGATTTTCGCGCGTCTTTTGAGCGTTAGCTTAGATTTTTGTAAATTTTGTAAAAATCTGTCAGGTATTAACGATTTTACATTATCTGTAGGGGGCTGCTAATGTTGGGACACGGTGTAGTTTAGTTTAGTTTAGTTAAATTTTGTCGCTTAGTGCACTCTTGGGCTGAGATTTTACACTGTGGCCAAAAAAGTAATCCCATAGACATCGTACAATAAAAGTGTCAAATCTGAGTGAATCTAAATAAAATTTTGTA
>Ga0209671_1004621_pt1 | contig 13709 bp, 8 predicted proteins | sample WorMetHERISLAND2_2_FD_187401 | JGI IMG/M metagenome (GOLD analysis project Ga0209671, IMG submission 187401) | Marine gutless worms symbiont microbial communities from Max Planck institute for Marine Microbiology, Germany - Olavius geniculatus... | ecosystem: Host-associated > Annelida >... | reverse complement strand
GGCCTAGACAATGTCGGTCGAACGCGTTCACTCGACACTTCCGGTCACCATGCACAATGTTCCCTGTCGACAGTCGCCATTTCTCTTCTCCTCCGTCCCTCTGTCTGTCTGTCCGTCGTGTCCTATTGTTCTGCGTGAGTGACGTGTTGGCTCGTCTCTGGAGGGAGGAAGGAGTCTGCAGTCTGTCAGTGCTTCGTCGCAGCATCTATTATCACTGGCGTCCTTCGTTCTTTTCACGCCCGATGAGATGCCCCCTGGCGCCCGCCCCGTGTAAGAATAATTGTTACTTGAGCGCTTCCAGCGACAGAACACCGGAAAGAACTGCGGCGCCAATGTGCGAGCATTCTGCCAACTAGCACTGGTCTCTTAGACTTTCTGTTGAGCGACAACAACAGTCAATGCCTCGGCAAACGTAGCCGCCGAAACAAAACGCTGTATCGCATGGCTCGAACACAGCGGCGATGACGTTACATCGTCGCAGCGACATGACGCAAGCCACAGTCAACGAACAACCGCATTTATTCGTTCGTTATAAACACAGGAAACAAAGAAAGAGAGAATCATGTTCAAACAAAACTCTCATGCCTTGTGCTTGAGGCTAAGTACCGCCCGTGGATAGCCGCAGTATTATGCACAAAAAACACACAGAAATTCACGTGCCCTTGATCTGTGACGCGTATGACCACGATATTCAGTTAGCTACTATGGGTTGTCACGATACACGTTTACATATGCAAAATTTGATCAAGCCAAGTGCAACGGAAAGCCACAGAAAGCTTCTTATAGGATGCCATTAGCAGCACAGAGCTGCACATTATGTGTAGAGAACTCTACATCTATAAAAGTGCTTTTGCAGTCTGTTACTGCATGGTATTACAGCGTTAATCCATCATTGCGCACTGCGCAGTAATACTCGGTAATGGCGCGAGACTGAAGCAGTACAATGTTGGCGACATCATCATCCATTATCATCGCGAGATGAGGCGTTGACATAAGTCTTAATGAAACGCGCTCCAGCAGGCTGCACTGCTTTCTCTTCGCCGTTTTTCAGTGGCGTAGCCAGAAATTTCAATTGGGAGGGGTCTTGTCTCTATTCCCCCCCTTTCCTTTCCTTTTTTGTCTTTTTTCCTCCCCTTTTACACCTCCCCTCCCATATTCTGTCTTCCCGGCTTCCCTGTCCTCCCTTCCCTTAGAAGTAGGACCGCTTAAAATTCAGCTAAAGAGTCTGAGGAAGCGCTGTGAGCTCCCCACGCGGGGTCTGTGGCGAAGCCCCATCCGAAATCGAATCTGGTGCAATTTAGCTTTAAAAGATTAGGTCTGGTGGGAACAATTTTAATTATTTTAACAAGAATAAACTAACCAAATCAGCAACTTTGGTACAGTTTAAACTTATGCTATGTTTTGTCTAGAGAATTGGGGGCTGGGCCTCATGGGCCCCCTTGCCATGCCGCTTTTTCACGTTTTTCTCTCTCTTCTATTCCTTTTTTCGTGCTATGAAAGTGCTTGCGTGTCACGGCCTATACTGTGTGAGTGTGGTCGAGAAAAGAAGGCGCTAGCAATGTCGTACACCGTGTGAATTAACGTGTGATCTCAGCCACCCGGGTCGCCAGTCGCCACTCGCCAGTTCGTCTTGTCGCTGTCGTCTCTTTGCAGTCTTTGATCGTGGCATTATATTAATTTGCGGCGGTGTGACGACGACGCGGTGCAGACGGTGTGTAGTGAGTGCTATGGTCCTCGACACCTTCTCTGGCTGCCGAGCTCGCGCGCTTGCACATCAATGCAATACATTATTAAGCACTTCCCGAGCCAGCCAGCCAAAGCGCTCTGTCCGTCTGTCTACGGCCAGAGGTCAGCCGATCACCCACCTGGATCCGCAGATCGCTGGAATTGTAGAGTCAATGGATCCCGGCGAAAAACTTACGGAAATCTTCTTCGTCGTTGTATCAGTCAATATTGCTATACTTCAACGCAAAATACCTGCACGCGATCGGTTCAAATCGCGTCACGTGACATTGACAAATACGCAATGTTGCCCGCGCGGGCAACATTGAGCGGCCAACATTGAATTCGTCACAGCTTTTTGTTTAAATTCTTTTTGTTTAAAATTTTTGTTTTTATTTTGAGATATAACAAAACAAATGATGACTGGCATCATAGATCATCATTGAAAATTGTTTGCCTTTGGTTCGTAAAATGTTGCCATCGACCGTCGGCTTCGAGGAAACATTTTACGAACATTTGACAAAAAATTTTCAATGATGACCTCAACGCCAGTCACTATTTGCATACTGTCACATTTTGTCTAAAAATATAACTGCAGGCCTATTTATACTGCGTTTGTCTGTCTGTATCTGTTTGAAACAGGCAGATTTCCTGCAACAATTCGGAGAAACTTTGCCAACCAGCAAATAAAACACGAAGTGGTAGTAAAATTTTTGTACGACCAAGTTCTGCTCTGCTTCTTTGCTTCGATCGCCGTTTCTAGCATCTTGATCTTCTAAGAATCCACCTGGCACGGAACATTGCGAACGCCGGCGCTGCTAATGGAAATGTGGATAGTTGGCGGATGGCAGTTTTAGCGTCTGTAGACCGCCACCGGTGTCGGCGAATGGCACTGTCATAAATCCATCTTTCACTGCCGACGAAACGATGAATACGTCACGCCTGTGTCAGCAGCTGCTGCAGCAGAAGTCGCCCAGCGCCGGTGTCATATTAAAATGTCTCCCCATGAAAAAGGCCCGGGAGAGATAATCACGAAATTAATTATGTCTCTCTCTTAAAATATCGCCGGCCTCGTAAAAAGTCTCCTTATATATAGCATCGCCTCTCCCCCCCAGAAAAGTCTCCCCGGCCGACAATTTACCAGTAAAATCCGTCCCTCAAGGGCGGCCACCTGGTGGAGCGGATTTTTGCCGGTAAATTGTCGGATAGGGAGACTTTTCTAAGGGGTGCGATCCTATAATGAAGCACCGGTGCCGAACGCTAGAAAATTCACGTTATTTATATTTCGGACGAGCGAGGCGAGAAAGAAAGCGAGCGAGCGAGCGAGAGGGGCGCTCGAATGAATGGAACACGCTGTGTCAATGTTTACCGAAGAGCGCAGGCGATAACTGGACACTGCCGTCATGCCGCCAATCAATTTATTCGATTCAGTTGCACAGCGCAGCGGTCTCTCAGAGAATAGGGCGCGTTTGTCAAGAGACTAAGCCGGCTTTTCAGCGAGCGCCGGTGTGGTGTTTGTCTGCTAAATTCGCTAACGACTGAACACGGCCGTGTTGGGTTGGTAGCCTACTTGGTAGCCTGGCATCCACGCTACAACGCTGTTCTATTCTGCCAGCTACTTAGTTCCCGCGTGTTTCTCTTTCTCTCTGGCATCTTCTGTAACGTGTTTTTGTTACGTCATCGTGACGTCACAGCGGTGCTACAGCGTGACGCAACTTCAGCCGCTGCAACAGGCTCTGCGACACCTTGTGCGACAAAACGGTCTAGGGTTTGTTTGCTGTCTGCCGCTGTTCATGGCTGGAACAGTCTGCCAGAACACGTCGCAGATCTGCAGCCTTTGTGGCTGTCTTCCGATCCCGATTGTTTAACAGTGTAACAGACCCATCTTTTTTCCACCGCTTATTCTGCGCAGTGACGCTTCGTTGCTTAACTTGCTTTGGACGCTGATCGATATGCTGCATAATAATTATTAACTTACTTACTGCGAGAAAACCACAAACTTATCTTGGTAAAACGCGTATTTTAATTCCAAAGTATAAAATACATTTTCAATTGCCTGTGCAAATTCATTCAGCAGTAGTCACTTTCTACAACATTTCACAGACCCCTCAAGCTCAGCTGCTGCATTGGGAGAAAGCGCATTGCGGTAGGCCTAGAGAAAGACAGAGAAAGAGACAGACCGGAACAGACAAATTGCTGTGTTCCAGCACAGTATAGGCCTTTATATAACGGTTACGAGGCTTGTAAGAAATCGGGCGTTATGCTGAGACAAGAACGCCACTGTTTAGCGCGTTTCTGAAGTGTTCTTCGGCAACGATTATAGACTATTAAACGGGTGGATGGCGCAAGCAAGCTTAAATCTTAAAATTTAGAAAATATTGGATCGATTTTGTTTGACAGCTAAAAATTTTATTCAGAAAATCGTTAAATAGCGTAGTGAGAAAAAGTCTGATTTTGTTTTTAAGATTGTACCTTTTTATTTCGCGCCAATTAATCCGAACACAAAATTTTCCAGACTGAAAGTCTTACTAGCTACGTCCGCAAACAAATCGTTGCAACTAAAAATCTGCTAAGTTTATGACAGACTAACAAACTATTGCCTAAGCTAATAGCCTATGTAACACAAGTTTTGAAGGTTAATTCTCATACAGCTATTAGCGGTTAGTAGACCTCAGAGCCAAAGAATTTGGCCACCGCTGCCGAATTTTGAGCCTTAGCCAAAAATCAGCGGGAAAACATTCGGCTAAGCCGAATTGCAGGCGTCGCCCAAGCCGCCAAAAAATTATTCGGTTTTCTGCAGTTTTTGGTTTCATTTCTCTACGCCTTCAACAAAACTGACTAAGATAGGCCTATATCTCGAAACGTTTATATCGCATGCATAGCCTATAAGATGCAGGACCTAGAAAATGAAAGATCAACTCGCTGAGCTGAAAAATGTAAGAACAAAGTATTCGGCATGCACGTCGGTATTATTATTTTCATCTAACAACAAAGTCATACCAAACTCCACATTACCGCTCAATACTTGAATCAATGGTAACCGCATTTATATCTTGCGCCATTTCTGAGATTCGGTAGGCCTAATTGATTGATTAAAAGCACAAGTAAACCGTATCAAATTTTTCGGTTAACTTTCTTGAGACCTGATGGGTTCTTCGCGGAGCTATGCTGACGCCCTGTAAAAATTGATAATAGGTAAAATAATTAATCACTGTAAAACGACAATGAATGCGTGTGCTCAAAAGCCGAAATCTTAATCTGCAGATGTCTTTTGAACTACGGCAAGTCATTACTGTGTAAAGTTTTAATATTAGTATCGGAAATATCAGTAAGCTAAATGTTTTTCTGCATTTCGACGACGTTAAGACAAAACTTGAGAACGGTTTAATCTTACTTTTGGACCACTCGGTAATCAAGTCTACCAATTCGCTGTTTACCTTACCCGGTAGGCCCACATCAGTCGACGGCACTTCATAGTCGATGGAATTTGCAGACGAGTCGGTTGAACCACATATCAAAACCAGCAGAAGAACAGTCGTCACTGTCAGCGTTTTACAAGCATCCATACTGCGCAAGTTGTATGCGACAACACGGAGAATGTTACGTAGCAGATCCAGCTGCAGCAGCAGCAGCAGCAGCCGTGTACCAATTATTTGACACGCTTGGTGACTGCAGTAGGGTTACACAGTTGCGGACACGCTAGCACGCTGCTGATAGGCAAGATCGAATACAGCTAATTAACACCACGCTCTACTGCCTCAGTAGTCAGTACTGCTGAACAAATTAAACAATGACCAATGGCTGAGTTGAATTAGGGATTTTTTTCGTACTATGGATTATTCGTACAATTCGTGTCGTGTGTTTTCAAAGGTTACCGGCAGCGCGCAACAGCTTAATTTGGAGGTGGAGATCTCCTGACAGTAGCGTAGACAAGGGGAGCCCAGAGGGTCCAACCCCCCCCCAATCTTCCAGACAAAACATTAGCATACGTTTAAACTCGTGGTCAGTTTATTCTGAGGAAAATAATTAAAATTGTTACCACCAGATTTCATCTTTTAAAGCAAAATGTTTTTCTGCATTTCGACGACGTTAAGACAAAACTTGAGAACGGTTTAATCTTACTTTTGGACCGCCCAGAGTCCAGACCCCGCTGCCGGAGCCCGCCACAAAAAAGAGAGGAGTAAAAAAGGAAGAAAAAGGGAGGGAAAAGACGAAAACAGAAAGGAAAGATGAGGGGAAACGAGACGAGGCCCTTACTAATTACATTTTTTGCTACGCCACTGTCTCCAGTTTCGATGCTCGGCTAGAGTCTAAAATTAAACAATCTAATCATTTTATAATAATACGAAGCTCAAGATGTCGTTTGAGTTTTGAGTTTGACCCCTAACCACGCAACCATAATATCTAATTTATTACCTTGGCAGGTGAAAAAGCAATCCAGCTGTCGCTAAGATGGCCGACCGTACTGGTTATTTGTCAGTGACCTCCAAGGTCATCCAACTTCCAAGGTCGATGATTTTCATGTAATTTGAAAGGGCGTATGCCACTTCCTATCAGCGATTAATAGTAATCTTGGCCCTCACCGTTTCCGAGATACGGCCATTTACAGTCTGAAACTTTCCATTGAAAATTGCGGCCAAACCGCTACAGATAGAAACATGGTTACTATTGTCAGCGTATAGGAAGTCGCCAGCGCTCTATCAATCCGATGGTACCATCGCCGATAGCGTGACAAACGGACGGATAGACGACAACTCATACCAATAGTTACTTGAGTACGGTCGGCTACAAACGAAATAATGCTACAACCACAACATTATTTCGTTCACCCAAATAACAACAGTTGAATCTTTGGCGGCTTCCGGTCAATTGACATCCGGATGATGCATCAGACCACAGTCGCTCCAGACTTTTGTAAAAAAAACTTTTTAATGTTTGAGCCCCCGGAATCTGTACTACCGGTACAGGGACTCCGGGAGTATAAAGTACTAGGCCTCTGGCCCATAATCAACAGCCAGCGCAGTCACTCTATGAGATCGTCTCTATAATTCGTGCAGCTGCTTGCTATAGTCCGACACTATTTTTGTCAACTTAACGCTATGCTGTATAGCGCGCGTCTAGGCCTATTGCACGAGTTGTCGTCTTTCGTCCTGTCTTTCTATACTCTGCCTAACGGGTAGTTCTCAGGGGAAGTTTTTACACGAATAATTAGCCCTGTGTCGAAGAGCTCTTTGCGTGCAAAATTTTGGCGATGCAGTGCAAGGAAAACATTTTAAATTTGGGGTTGCGTCGAGGGGGTAGGAAAAATGTACGTTTTCAAGGAAAAACTGGCCATAGACGGTGAAACATAGAACCAAGGTCACTATTAACTACTGATAGGAAATCGCATACCGGTACGCCCTTTCAGGATGACATGAAAATCATCGACCTTGGATGACCTTCAAGGTCAGTATCGCAACAGCAACTGTATAGGCTGTGGCGCGTCTTCCCTAGCGACAGCTGGGCTTCTTGTTTTTAGGTCAGACGCCATTCTGTCTCTCAAACGACAGTGTCAAATCAAATCAGTGAAAAATGTGTAGAAACAAATACGAACACATAATAAAACTGGAACAATATACTTTCATTTTGTATCACGAGATAGAAAACAATTATATTAAGCATGGGGCTTTTTACTATATAATCTAATTAGGCTCCAAATGGTAGCAATCTATATACACAATTACACATGGAATATATTGTGAAGATTACACCTTTGCTTTTCACAACAAGAAATTTGAGCTAATGCTCACGGGACGCGCGAAAGCCTATAGCAGTTCCTGCCGGCAGACAGTCACCAATCGCAGTACTAACCGGGCCCGGCGTAGAGTAACTTCGTTTCAGCCGAAACGCGTTACCAACTACGCCACGCCACCAACGCCAGTACCGTGGCGCCACCTTGTGAATGATATAGACTTGTGTTGCAGCGCTTGATCGGCAAAAAAATCCTTTAAACCCCCTATTTTGGCGTTCAAAGTCATTCAAGGTCACTGAATTCGGCGCCAATCGAAAGCCAGTATACGATTCGTATTAGCGATTAATAGTAACCTAAACCTTATCTCGCACCGTTACTGAGATACAGCGACTTATTGGCCAAAAATCGCAAATTTTACCCACCACCCTCTCATTTAGCGCCCTCGTTTGGCGACCCCCTTCGAATTTATGGAAAAGCTTCACAGTTCCTGAAACTTACAGTTTTCCAAGCAGCCGACGGTGAAGATTTGGTGATCCTAGCTTGCACCGTTTTTGCCTGATCCACCCGTGTGATATACGGACGGACAGACGGACAGACAGACGGACAGACGGAATTGCGATGGCTAAGATGCGCTGAAAGCAGTAGCTGCTTTCGCGCGTAAAAATTGGTCAACAATGCACAGGTCGATTCATCTGAATAAAAATAATGCAGACACAAATCTGTGATAAGAAGACAAAATGTAGGGTACACGTGACGTCATCGCTCAAGTGATACTGCAAACAATTACTAAAGATTTCATGTGAAATTCGTTATTAACACTGACATAGCAACTTCCACGAACACGAAATCACATAGTTTGAAGTAGCAAAAAATGAAAAATTATCTGAAACAAATATCACTTCAAATATAATTCACAGTGCATTTTATATCAGTCGATTCTAAAAATCACTGAAGTATTAGAACTAAGAACTACCCTCGATTATTAATTCACCTTATTTGAATATTGATAAAATACAATATCATAAATACAACAAATTTTACAGCAAATCAGTTATTCTTCACAAACATAGGCGCACATAAATAAAATTTTACACAACTTGATTTCAGCTTTATTCACAAAGAATATGCAACCTAAATACAGAAATAATGTAAAATAAATACATTCACCAAAACGCAGATTAAAAGAAAGAATGAAAGTGTACAATCTCAGTTATTAAAACAAAATAAAACCATAATTACATTCTGAAACAAATTTACCATTGCTTTCTTGCATTCAATACTGCCTAACAATGTCTACAGTTACTGAATATGCACTGTCTCGAAAAAACATCCCCGAAATTTTTGACTGCAATTTCAAGAAAAGTTATCAGATGCTAATAGTTTTTGGTGTGAATCTTCCTGACACAACTTGTCAGCAAATGAATGTTCAACTTCCCACCTCACCGACTGCTTGCTTCTGCAGTACCAAAGGAATGCAGACCAAGCGAAATGTGCGTTGAAAGACGCAGAAACGTGAAAAAAACATCCCCAGCATTACCAATCATAACTTCAGAAAACATCATCAAATTTTAATAATTTTTGGTCTAAATATTTCCGGCACCACTAGCTATTGAATGATTGTTTAAGTTCCCACCTCACCTAACTTCTGCTCTTGCACTACCTGGGGAAAACTGACCAAGCAAATCATACGTTGAGATGAATGAAAACTTTAATAAATTCTATCTGTGCAGATCCTTGGCCCCCAACAGCCAGTCGATTACAACATTTGACTGTTATAAAGTAGTGTGTCTACCAGATGACGTTCAGGAATGTTTATGAATTCAAAAAGTGACTAGTGAAGTCTGGATTAGTTTGAAGGAAAACATTATCGATACTGCAGTCGATGAATGCGGAAAGCGTCTCCATGCCTGTGTTCGCACAATGCGCTTATATTTCAAGCAGTTTTGCTGTAGGCAGTTGAAAAACGAAACAATTGGATGAAATGTCAGCCAAAGTTTCAAAAAAGTTAACAAAATATGTTTTTGTGCATTATTTAGATTAAGCAATAATACTGCATTGGGTGAAAAGCAATATTTCGTTGATTCTGCTTTCCCCAGGTAATGCACAAACAGACTATAGGTGAGGTGAGAAATTGAACATTTATTTAATGGCAAGTTGTCTCAGAATATTAGTCCTAAAAATTATTAAAATCTGATAATCCTCTTTCAAGTTACAATCGAAAATGTCCGGGAAGTTTTTTCCGGACACGGTGTAAATACTCTAGAAGCAGTTCAACTGTCAACGAGCATTCAACAAGCAACCCTTGCATCTTGACGAATTCAAAACTTTCCTGATTATTAGTCCGTACGACGATTATGCGTTAGTTAGTCTGAGTACGCACTAATAACTGAGAAAATTTTGACCCTTACTAGCGAGAGTTGCGTCGTGGAAGAGGGGGTGTAAGGGGCAATTAATCACCCTAAATTTTGGCTACGGGAATTGACGGAAAATTTTCTTCTTGTCCAAAAATGTTCGTTCAAAAGTGCAAAATTTGAGGCTAAAACCCACCTTCGGAAAATCTGAAAGCAAAGTTAGATTTTAAAGCACCCTTAACATCCTCTGTCAGGAATTTGCAACAGCTGTCTGTCAAAATTCTGCGGGAAATTTGCAGCCACCTGTCGGATAATTATTGCAGCTGCCTGACGCCCCGCCCACTTTTCTAACCCACGGCGCCGATGACCATATATGCTCGATAGCTGCACCCTACTATTGTGCTTTTGCACACGTTATCATGCTGCCAGATTATTCCATACTCCCATGACACGTACACATTACGCAGTCTATATACGATTTCTGAAATGCAATAAAAGGCAATAATTACAAAATACTAAACATAACAACAATTGCAAAAATCAACGGAATATTAATGAAATGAATAAAAATACGCGAGCCTACTATAGCACTTAATTACGCAATTTCGTTGTACACTGTTCACACAAATAGCACATATCAGTACCGTACGGATAGAAATCGTATGACGTACAACCGCAGAGGAATAAGGCAACATGTAAACAATGGCAGACAACTTGGCCAATCAACAGCAAAAACTAACGAGCACAAAAGAAACAAAAAATCCAGCTGTCGCTAGGATGAACCAACTTCTATCTGAAAGACAACGTCCAACCGCAGGTCCGGTCGCAGCGAGAGTGACTTACTAGAGGTGACTATAGATTGCCTTTTATAGCGTGTATGAACACACTATATGCTAACGTTGCTATCGAAAGCTACAATCAACGCTAAAATACGTACGATACGGTAATTCGACGCACGTGGACGATGGATGCAGGCAAAAACCTTGTGTTGAAAATTGCAGACAAACCGCTAAAGATAGCGACATGGTTACTACTGACAGCCTATAATAAGTTAGAAACTCGTCTTCGCCCTATCCAATGATATTGTCGCAGACTCCTACGACGTGTCATTTAGCCACAATACATGCGTTACAGACAGACAGACAGACAACAGACTCAACCTTGTACCATACACGTGACCATAAGTACGGTCAGCCAAAAAAAATAAACAAAAACACCAGCAAACCAGTTTTTTTTTCATACACAGAACCAAATACAAATATCAGAAATTCGGTTAAAAAACAAGCTCAGAATCATCAATCAACTTTCGCAAATATCAGCTACGACACCACACATTTTAAGCTGGAAATATATACACTGTATTCTACAAAAAACCCATCAAAAACTTATTCATTGAAAACAATGGAAAAACGGGAAAAAACAAAACATGCCATAAAATAGCATTGGGCTGTAGCTTAATGTGTTCGAAAACGTTTTTTTAAACGTTTAAACTGAAACTTCTGCGTATAAGTGCAGCCTCACTACACAACAAAAAGCCCAGCTGTGGCTAGGATAACCAACCATACTGCTTGTCAGTAACCTTCAAGGTCATCCAAGGTCAATGATTTCTATCTCATCTGATAAAAGTTTATGCCACTTCCTATTAATAGTAACCTAGGCCCCATCTCTCACCGTTTCCAAGATATGGCCAGTTTTCTGTTTAAAAAATGCACATTTATTCTACCTCCTCCATTCAACCCCGGATTTGAAAATGTTCCCCTTGTACTAAATCGCTGAAATTTTGCATGTCTAGGTTTAAGATACATGGCTAATTATTCGTGTAAAAAGTTTTCCCCTACGACCTAATGCTTGGCCACAATACATCGGTTACAGATGACAGACGGACAGACAAACGGACAGACAAACAGACAGACAGACAGACAGACGACAACTCGTACTATAATCTTGAACGTTACGTAAGTACTGTCGGCTAAACACTGGTTTCTGAGATCAGTTGAAAGGCGCGTACAGAGCGACGTAACTGAGCTGAACTGACATGGTTTACTTCTTTGACAAACTGACCAACGGCAAGCAGTAATGCATTACAGTAGGCACCGTCTAACGGCGACGGTGACTACGTGACTACGCGCACGTATGTGACAACCAATGACCAATGAGCTCTCGCCCTGCTCGCCTATTGGTCAGTTCGTCAAAAACTAAACCGTGTCAGTTCAGTTACGTCGCTCTGTACGCACTTTAATGCAGCAGTTAGAATTTGTGGTTTCGCTACACTGAAATGGCCCACAAAAGTTGAAATAAACAGCTTCTCCATGCTGGACACACCAATGATATATAGCCTAGTACAAAAATTATGTCAATAATGGAATGACAGTTCAAGGCAACATACAGTCTCATATTCGCATAAATAAGTAAGTAAGTAAGGAAGTAAATGATTTATAAAGCGCCAAGTCTCAGAAAGAATCAGGGCGCATACACAGTAAATAGTTGTATATACAAACAATAGTTAACATCTGCACAATTAAACTGCAACGCAATTAACGTATTACAATGCGAGAAATCGTTTGAACGATATCGACAAATGATAAAAACCGAGAGAGAAAAAAAATGGCTTAAAAGCACAGAACAGACTGGCCAGTGTAATTGTTAGCTCTTGTAATTAGCCTACAGCTGCGGCAACATAAATGGTCAACTGGCGGTGGACGAGCCTACGAAATGGCTCAAAATGGTATCATTTTCAATATGCCTTAAATTCATCAACTGTTAACCGATTTTCAAAATTTTTTCATCATCAGAATCAGAAGAAAATTTGTAATAACACTATGACACTATACTAAAGAAACCATCGCACGTCAACTGTGTCGCTACACCACCTTGTGAAATGTCACTGTCTTAAAAACAACAACTGCAGTCAATTGTAACAACACATTTTACTCTCATAGTCACAAAATTCTTTATAAACAAATAAAACTTTCGAAAAACACTGACCAAATGCCAATGACGTCAGTGATGATGTCAATAGGCACATGCAGAAAATAACGTACAAGTGGGCAAAATGTTTTAAAAAGCAGGTATTGGCCTTGAAGGCAGAACGCCACGTCATGTAGCTTTTATAACACACAAGGTAGTGTAGCGACACACTTGAGGTGTAGTTAAATCTTGGTCATAGTATTATTAAAAATCCTCTCCTAATTCTGACAGTGAAAAACTGCACATAATTTGAAATTCGGTTAATATGTGATAAAGTTCCAAGGCGTATAAAGTGCTCCATTTGTTGGGGCCCCTGTATAGCGACGAGCGGGAAGAACGGGTACGTGGCTTCTATCCACCAAAATCTGGAGTCACAATCCACTTTCGGGCTCCAGCCCCCCCCCTTCCGGCTCCATATTAAGGGTGTAGATTGCCCAGTAAAAATAGGGAAAGTTTTGTTAAGAGTGTTGATTGTTCAGTGAAAAATGGAAGGCAGCTTCGTCAAGAGTGTAGCTGGGAGTGCCTGGTGAAAAATGAGGGAAAGTTTTGTTAAAGGTGTAGATTCATGGCTCAGTGAAAAATAGGGGAGAGTTTTGATCTACAGCCTTAACAACCCCCTATTTTTCACTGGGTGCAATCTGCGTCCACCATGTATGGTAATAGAAGCCATTAGAGCGGGTAAGTGGATTCAGCTGCTGACAAGCAGGGTGACGACATCTCCCGAGCTCTTGAGCAAACTCACAGCCTCGGCGTGCGTCAGTCCATCCAGACTCAGTCCGTTCACTGCCAGCAGCACGTCGCCACGCTGCAGTCGGCCGTCAGCAGCTGCTGGTCCGTTAGCGAACACGTTCTTGATGACGACGGGGAAGTCGCCGCGGTCACTGCCGTAGCCGCCGACGATTGCGAAGCCGAAGCCCTGAGCAACGCGCCGCAGTCGG
>Ga0209671_1004619_pt1 | contig 13710 bp, 4 predicted proteins | sample WorMetHERISLAND2_2_FD_187401 | JGI IMG/M metagenome (GOLD analysis project Ga0209671, IMG submission 187401) | Marine gutless worms symbiont microbial communities from Max Planck institute for Marine Microbiology, Germany - Olavius geniculatus... | ecosystem: Host-associated > Annelida >... | reverse complement strand
AGGCTAAAGTAATACTAACTACTGCTAGATCCACCAGAGACAGGTTAGATGTAGTCCAAGTGGATAACAACTCGGTAGATGCCACATCATCTGGCGGGTAGTTCATCAACATTTCTATTCTCTAAATGCAACTCGTTGGAAAGTCATATACAGACCTTATCAACCGAACCACTATTGAACTGTAATTGTGTCTAGCTGCTTAACTGCTCCATTTTGTAAAAAGTCAAATTGTTTAACCATGAAGCAGCTTTGCTACTAAAGCTGTTATGACCGACCGACTGACTGAGAGTTGTGTAGAGTGTACAGAACTCAGACGCCAAATGCCACTTCTGCTGCATAACTGATACAGTCCAAGCACTAACAGGTTGACACAGAAAACAAAACTTTGCTTTTTGCTTTATTTCTTGTATATTTTGTTAGTGTAGCCACAGCAGAGTTCTAGCTGTGAAGTGCTGCAAAATACACTGAGTACAATAGCAACAGAGTCTGAGAAGTACTACTCACCCAACAGAAATTCGAGCCTCTTTTATATCCTTCAGGTGTATTGAACGAATTGGAGATCGATTCTGAAATGCAACAGACACAATCGCATTACGATATATACAACCGTATATACATGTTGGTGTGGCTCGGTAGTCTAACGGTAACGTGTCAGACTTGTAATGCTGAAGTAACTCAGAGGCGCAGGTTCGACTCCGCACCAGAACACTGCCGGGTAACAAACTTAGGCAAGTTGTTCACACACAATGTGCCTCTGTCACCAAGCAGTACTATTTGGTACTGGCTTCACTGCTGGGACGTAAACAGGCACACCGCGCAATACACTGGCCCCATATCCGTGGTCTCGCAGTGTAAAAACTGGTGTCTGGCTGAGGGCCTTAGGAAACGGAGATCAGTACCGCCCTATAGGCCGTAAGGCTCGGGAAGAACTTTACGTTTTTTATATACATGTTACTAATTAGCAACTGGCACTGAAACATAAAAAACAACAGTTAATTCAATAATAATAATATAATTAAGAGACTAATGGTAACGTGCCAAACATGTAATCCTGAGGTCTGTCAGGTCGCAGGTTCGACTCCGCGCCATGACACTGCCAGGTAACAACCACCCAGCGGCATAAAATTTTGTCACGAAATACTAGAGATGCTAAGCCATCATACGGTGAAAACCCAAATTCTCTATCTCACCTGAGCTTAAATCAATGCTGGGTCATGACAGGCGGACAGACAGACGAACAGAACTGCCATAGCTAATACACGCTATCACTAGCTATACTAGCTCTCGCGCGTAAAAATTGGCGTTTGTTCTCCAGAGCAGAAGTAACCAGTATGCCAATTTTCAGTTCCAAAGGTGAGGGTTACAGCTGTACAGCGCTAGATGAAAGGTCAAAATATTTTTCCAGTTAGTAAAACATGAGCTACCTGATGACTAGCGTAGTAGGACAGTGCAAATTTGTTGAGCACAAAGTAGCGCCGCTTCCAGTTTTTCCGCTGCAGCAAAACAGACACATTCCAACTAAACTACATTGCTGTCACAAACTGCAACGACTGTATCAACATCAACAATGTTAAAGGCCAAGTCAAACCAATAAACAATATTGGCTAAATATGTGTAGAATGTAACACTAATTAATAATACGCTGATCAGTTGAAATGAAAACATCACTTTGAAGTAATTTTCAGAGAAATATGTTGTGCCAGCCGAACCCACCTAAACGTGCCACAGTAACTGACGACGTCACACACAAACTGACATTTGCATTGAAAACATAGTAAACCCATCAGGTTTACTCAGAATAATGTTGGATTTATTGTACAAATAATGATGCAAAGATGACATCAGAAATTATGTCATTGTTCATTTGTTCACTACTAGAGGTGTGCTGTTTGTAAAATTAACAAAGTGCTGGAATATTGTGGTTTTTAGTGGGTTAACAACTGATGAAAAATTTGACCTTTTTGAGGCTATTTGGCCATAAATTAAACTGCATTTGACATCAAGGCAATAAAGCTAGTTAGCAACCCTCCTGCAGATGACGTCACAGTTCCGAACATGTCCAAAGCTGTGAAAAGAAAAAAAGTGAGTACTTTAAACCTGATTTTTAGGGTATTAAGATGTACTAACAGCCAGAAGATTGAAGAATATTGACAAATTAGCATTTGATTAAACCAATTAATGCTTTATAACCATTACATAAACCAGTGCGACTTCGCCTTCAATGTTGGCAAAATGAACTTTATTTCTATTTTTATATAGTCACATACGAGCACAGTATTTTGCTCCAAATCTCATAGATATCATCAGACGACTTACACAACTTGTATATACCTAGCCATCAGGTTTAACAAAGTCCTTTACAATGTAAAACAAGTAAACACACCTAATTCTTGCCATAACTGCTGAAGCACATTCTCCAACTTATTTTAACATGATTCCTATACAGCAAAAACTTTTTATTCCTTACCTTTTCTAGCAGTTCCAGTAACTAATTTTTTATTATAAACATTATTATCAAGTTTCTACAAATAAACTAACTAACTAAGAATAGCAACGTATCAGCCAATGAGGCCATAAAATCAATTTTGATCATTAAACTAAATGCAAAAATCAGCATAAGATTTTTTATCAACAAATTTGGCCATAGATAACTATCACATAGCTCTAAAAATGAGATGCTCAGTGCAAATAAATATGACATACATGCCACATAAATTTTGTGATACACACTGTGCATCATTTACTACAAAATGGCAAAAAAAGATATCTTATGTAACAAGAAAGCCTAGCTAACGCAAAGGGAAACGCGTGACAGTGGTGCATGTTTGAAGGCCCACTGCAAACAAATCTAAGCTCATCGATCCCAGCAACTGATATTGGGTATGATGTATTTATGTACGCCAGATGGTGCCACTATCTCGTGTGGATGCTGCCGCTTGAGTGGCCGATTGCAAGTATTTTGAAGAAGGTATTCAAGTTTAATGCCCCCATATGGAAAATTCCTTGAACGCAGGGATGCAAAATTTGAATAAGTGAAAACTACGTTTAATGCTGAAAGCTTCATATGCAGGCTGTCTCTTGAAATGTGCGTCGCAGCCCAAAATCACCAAAAAATCCATAAAAACCCCATTTTCATGTTCAAGATCATCCAAAATCATTTCTCTCAGTGACAATCGTCAAAAGCCCGCATATGACTTCCTATTAGTGATTAATAGTAACCTAAGCAATAACTCGCACCGTTTCTGAGATATAGTGACTAATTGGCTAAAAATCGCAAATTTTTTCTACCCCCTCTCATTTACGGCATTGATTGGGGTGACCCCTTTCGAATTTATGGAAAAACTTTACGAATCCTGAAACTAGAGTTTTCCACTCAGCCGACGGTGAAAATTTGGTGATCATAGCTTGCACCGTTTTTGACTGATCCACCCGTTTGATGGACAGACAGACAGATGGGCGGACAGACAGAATTGTGATGGCTAAGACATGCTACAGCAGTAGCTGCTGTCACACGTAAAAAATGACAAAACTGCACTAATCAAATCCATACATACCACAGCTCCTTGTTTCACGCAGTAACCAGACATGACACAGTCTGTGCTCCTCTGATGACAACTGCGAGATTTTGAACCAGCAGAATGTGGGGCTTCCTGTAGTCAGCAAAATAACAAGCATATATTGAATAATATTTTACAATACAGTATTATGCACTGTCAACTGTTTGACTACTTCGTTCTATTTACCTGTAGTTTTTGTACAATATTATAATAATCATTTTATAGCTCACATGAAACTGACGGCTTACATTCCGTCTGACGAAACTGATGGAATGTAGACTATGGTAATGCAAAGTACAATGCCGGAATAATGCATAATGTGCAATAGTATAAAAACTGAGACAAAGTTCGTACCATAACTACGTAATTTTGCACTAAAAGTATGCACAGGGACAAAGAATAAACTCATGCCTGCCTGTCACCATAAACACTGTACTCATCCCCATCCCATCACTACAGCCCAAGTACCCATTTCGACCCCATCCCCATCACTCCTGTCCCTATCCCCACAACATATGTCCCCAACCCAACCCTATTACCAGAGTTTCACATTAGTGAACGTTGTCAATGAGCATGAGACACCAATAAAAGATCGGTGTTGTTGGTCCATCTCCAATCCAAGACTAGAATGTTTACAATCCATGAGGAAACAACAAGCCATCAACAGAGTCATATAACAAAAAGTGAAAGTGAGTGTGAAGTAGCTGACTTCTAATGAAGTGGAATGAGCAACTCCACCGACAATCTCGACTCGACATCCATTCCGCTGTGGTGCTAGTACGATGTCAGGATCTGGTGGCACCTGCAATTGTCCAATCAGCAGATTACACACAATATGCATACAAGAGATGTGCCAATCCCAAAATTTCAAGTCCACATCAGTCCGTGGATTTTGGCCAAGGATCCACGTCTGCATCTGCAACAAGAAGGAAATATTGGATCCACTGTCAGTCCACATCTGCACTGAATAGGCCTAGTCGTTATCACAAAACTATGTAAGGTAGACTGTTAAGCAAAATAACAGATTACAATTTACCAGTTTGCGTGCTACCAGCAGTTGGGCTTGGTAATGCATTTTTGCTAAACAACACAGAAATTAAGCATGCTTTCCAAAGTTCGTTAGCAGCTATTTAAAAAATACACTCATCATGAATCCACATCAGTCTGTGCCCACAAGTTTCATCTACCTTTAGTCCACCATCAGTCAGCATCTGCAAAAAAATCTTGCAGATCTGCATCCACAAGCCAATGCATCCACAGTCCGCACATCTTTGACGCACACATCATGGCAGATTAACGAAAAAATTCTGCATATGATTCAAGACATTGCGCACAATACAGTTAAATGTAAACAAGAATGACAAGTTATATAAATTCAGCACAAATTACAACTTTTATCTCGTTTATCACTGATGCTTCAGCAGCTGCCAAGTGTCACTAAGGTAAAGGGTAATCTTATCATATAACTCATCAGTTACCATTTCAACATTGTCAGTTTATTCAAAGATGCAAACAAAAAAAGTTGGACCATGCCTTAAGACACCATGGAATGCTGACATTGCTGAGTAATATATTAGACAAAAGAATGTTCAGAAAAAGATGTGAAAAAGAAAATGGATACAGATCTGAAGAAAGTAGCTACATATAAAAGCATCTGGTGAACGTTAACAATAAACTGTTAAAACCCTGGTGAATGAGCAGATTACTACTGAAAGAAAACCATATAATTACTGGTGTGTTTGTTTACCTCTCAGCTTGCACTGGTACTCATTGTATCTATCCACAAAGGCATGGCCAAGCAGAGCTAACAATGCCAACTTGCAACACAAACCAAATATACTTTGAAACTGCTAGACAGTACAGTAGATAAGGGCAGTATGAGTGCAACCATGGTGAAAGTAAGTGCAGTTTTACACAGTGATGTGTAGGACCCACAGTTTTCCGCGACAAATTTTACCAAATTCCATTTAAATTTTGTGGCTTACTGCAGCAGTCCATTGATGAATAAACTGAGCTCTATTCTGTGCATAAACTTCAGTTATTGAAGGCTGGCGTTGTGCTCAGTTATACTAGCAACATTCAAAGAAAATTATCAATCTTCTTTTTTCTTTTCAAAAGCGCAATCTGTCACGTCGAATTGTGTTTATTTATTATTGTGTGCCATATTGTGATGGCTATTAGTAGGGCTCACAGTTTTTTAGCAGGTTAGTTTGATCTTTTCCGTGATATAGTTAGTCTATTTAGTGACGTTGCGAAGCTGACGATCATTCCTCAATTTCAGCAAAATTCCATGAAATTCCGCATAAATATCAAAATTTCACGAAAAAGGACAAATTGCGCGGCTTAGCTCGAAATTTCATGACTCACAGAAAAATGTGCACTCTAGAGATGTGACCTCAAGGACTTGTCCTTGTCCTCGAAGTGCTTCGAAGACAAAAAGCAGTATTTGCCTTGTTCCTAATCCTAAGTCCTTAGCTCCCAAGTCCTTGGCCTTGGTCTTGAGACAAAGTCCTTAGCCATGATGCTGAGAACTTTAATAAATTCTGTTTACTATTACCAACAGTTTAAGCACAGAACTCAAAAAGGTGTTGATCATCAGCTTTTGACATTGCCAAAACCCGTGATCCTAGAAATTGTCGCTGTGATAGCAGCTTTTGAATATCGTTGGTTTTAGCCTTGAGCTTTTTGGCTTTGGCCTTAGTCAGAAGTCCTTGGCCTTGGTCTCAAGTCTTTGTCCATGGCCTTGCATTTCTTGTAAGTTCTTGACCTTGGCCTTCAACACAAAGTCCTTGATAATATCACTAGTTTTACATGCAAGAAGCAAGAGATCTTACTGATATTCTAGATGCATCTTGCAAAGCTTGCACCCATTCAGCCTTCTGCTGTTCTGACTCCGCACTGAACTGATAACGATCACCAGAAATTACGACAACTGCACGGACAAAATTCATGCCACAATTTCATCACTTTCATAGATCACTCCATAAAATTATTCAACGTTTTTGCAAATGCTGCAACAGGTAACAAACTGCACTGAGCTATCAAAATTGTCCTGTAATTTGCTGTTATAACTTATACTGTTTATTTACACCAAAGTTTAAAAAATGCAAAACATGCACAAATTAAGTGAGATTTCACTTTATGTGACTGAATTGCAGGTATCCTTCACTTTTTAAAGACTAAACCCTGACTAAAATGCTAACACATTGACACTGCTTGCCAATAATGAAGTGAGTCCCAAAACAAAATTTGAAATTTCAATAAATAACAAACGAATAACTTCATCCAACTTACCAAAACCATGTGGCAACTTTTTCTTTGAAGCTGAACATTCAGACACCTAAAAAACAAATGACAGCTTCAACAAGACAAGCATCTTCTATTTGTAGTGTTTGTTACATAATTTGCTCATTTCTTGAACGGTACGCACATCATTTACTGCTTCAAAATAAAAAAACATTACTGAACTAACACAAAAATGTACTTTTAAATTACTGCAGCTGTGATTCTTATACTGTGAGAGAATATGGGCTATATACAAAACATGTCCAATTTGTAAAAAGTAAAAATTCAAAACAACTTCACTATGTATCACTTACTAAAATGTTCTATAATTAATCATATCTTAACTTCTGTTATGGCAGAACTAACTGTAAAATTTTTATTAGACACTGCACTTTTTACAAGTCTTAATGCCATTAATTAATATTTCTGCACAACAAACTATTTATAACTGTAGATGCTACCACAAAAAACCCCTACACAAGTTATGCATTATTAACACATAATCTATCAACAAATGTGAATTGCACGACTATGTAAAATGTTCTACCCCAGACACACAATCACATACTTATGCACCCTGTAATAAATTTCATCAAGCACTAGCACAGTTTTCAGACATAAGAAATTATAATCAACGTAACATCAATATGATCACTTACAAATGAGATAAAACGAATGTTAAAATGTCCAATGCAGCAGTCTGCATTTCTTATAGACTCTTTCTCTGCCTACAGCAACCATCAACAAAATAGCAAGAAGGCTATAATGATAAATTATTAGTCTATTAATATAATAACAAAGCCTTAACACTGAGTGGAAACACGCATGCAGGTAAACATACACAAAGTTGTGCTTTTCACTGTTCATGATGTTGGCTTCATAAGCCAACCGATTAGCATCTATGTCATGAAAAATTGCTACAAGATTGCACTGGCTTGATCCAGTGCTGTATTACACTTATATAAGAAAGTGATGAGACATAATGGTAATGCATGTCCGTTGAACAAAGTTGCTGTACACTGGGTCAAGTTAGTACTTGGAAAGCGACTGCGTGCAGGCAGGCAAACCATCTCGGTATGTAACCAGCCACTTAGGTGAACTCAGCCTTCCATCTCTCTAGAGTAAATAAATCAAGTACTGGCCTATCTGGCTGGGGTTAAGGTGAAGCACGTTCACCTGTGTTGGGTGGCAGGTAGCCTAGTTCTAACTAGTTCTAGGCTACTATTTAGGACGAAGTTCTTTGTCTAGGTGGCAGGTAACACTGTGATCCTATGATACGACAGGTGATGCTCCCTAGCTCTTCTGAGATGGAGTTCATATAAAGAGCTATAGGCCACCTTTAACCTTTAACAACAGGATACACAGTCTGCAGCTTGTTTGTGCCTTCCAGCGCAGCTATGAGTGATAAGGTTGTGGTAGGATTAGCAGCACTGCTAAGTCAGAATCAGCCAGTTTAAAGGTTTAAATCAACCACTAAACATTTAATAACCCAGAGATTGGCATCTACGTAGTATTCCAGACGAGCGTTTGTTTTGTCGAGCACGAAGAATCGTCGGACAAATATGTCACTGCCGGGCTCTTCTTCAAATGCCAGATAACCGCAATGGTTGGGTTGTGCCAACGACATCGGTCCTCCAACAGCAGTACTTTTCAATGTAGACAAGGCATTTGGTTCCGCTATTCGTTGACTAAAATTTAGTCAGTTTAACTTTACGTTATAACGATTCATCACAAACTCAAGTATAATCGTGAACTATTGTCTTAAAATATTTCACTTCCACCTACTGCATTCTCGGTAACGACAAATGACGACCTACATTTAAAACTGGACCGTAAACAAACTGAATCACAACATCACGTAACGTAACAGACGACGCGATCTAAATTATAGATTTCAGTTGCAACTTACGTCAGACCAAGGTCAGACGTATCAGCTGATACGTACGTCTGACGCAAGTTGCAACTGAAATCTATAATTTAGACCGCGTCGTCTGCTACGACACGTGATGTTATGTCAGCAAAATGAAAAAAGGAATTCTCGATGTTTGACGCAATCAAGTTTGTGCGCTGAGCTCTTTCAATATGCGCAGCCCTAATAACACTGCCTCTGCTTTTGTAGACATGGTAAGAATTGACAGTTCAAAAAACAGGAATTTACCAGTTTTACCCAAAACACGCCTAGGGTAATTATCATAAATACAGAAATACCTGGTGGCCTTGCTACAGTTTCAAGAATAAAAACCATTTTGTCTGCCCTAGGTGAGGTGAATAGACTACACCGATAATGTTCGTGATCCCGAACACCTCACCCTGTGTCTTGCTTCTACACTACCTAGAAAAACCCTAACGGCCGAAATAGGACAAGATGCAATATTACATTGGTTTCCTTTCCCTAGGTACTGCAGAAACAAACAATGGGTGCAGTAGAAAATTGGATAGCCATTTGATCGCCAGTTGTCAGAAATCTGATAATCTTCTTCAAGTTACTATCGAAAATGTCTGGGATTTTTTCCGGACACGGTATAGCATCACATTTGCCTATAAATTTGGTCTTAAGTATGAACAGAGTTTTGTAATTTCCTGCAAACATGTTGCAGTGAATTATACCTTTAAAAGCCTTACCCACTAATATAGCGTCAGCTACTGTCTAGTCCATCACTAAGACTGAACTTAATCTTGGTTTTATCTAACTGCCATACTCTGGTTTGGCTGGATCAGTGGACAATATCAAGTTTATGATCTTAACCACTAATCTAGCAGAGTCTTAATCAGAGACAGAAAACACAGCAAGTCTATTACGAGCGGCTGCACACTGTTTTTCGTACACCACTGAAACGAGAACTTGCTTAACCAGCCAGACATATGCATCATCCAACATCCATATACAAGAGAATGCATAAATCAAAATTTTCAAGCCACGAAAAAGTCTGTAGCTAATGTTATTAAACAGCTATCATCAGTCGATCACGAGCAAACTAAAAAAATCCAAATTCTTGAAGCGCTAAACTTTTGAGGCACACATATCAGAGCTATGAACATAGTAACTAATGCAAGTTAAATGTAACACCATAGCCGCACATACATACTAAATCATCAGTTATTATTCACAGCAGCAATTTTCTCACATTACTGTACAGTCGAAAACATGTTCTAGAAATGCCACTACAATTTTAACTAACTGCAAACACCTGGTGCTTAAAATCATAAGTATTTAAACTGATTGCACACCACAATTCAAAGCACAAGGTAAAATGAAAGCATATGCTATATTAGAACAAATGTGACAAAGTTCAAAAATTAACCTGTCTTTTTCAACGTTATGTTTTTATCTCAAAAACTTATTGGAGAAAATTATGACGCAAACGTCACAACTAGTATCACTTTTGCAGCACTGTATACAAATTAAACCTCTTATCGATAATGACATCTATGTCCAATGAATAGGGATACTGGTTATATTGTTCATTTTGCAATATCTACAGTGTGTTGCGTATTTTCCCACAACATTTTCACCAATTCGAAGTTTCTAAGTCTATTCCCTTAGCCCACATATTAAATAAGCAAAAATCAGCATATTTTCACACATTTCCACATGTGACCATTTTTTCCAATTCTTTGCTTCTTCTGTAATGCCAAAGCGAAAGTCTGTTAAATAGTTATTGCACTTTGTTTCTTAACTGTTGCTGGTTACAAGCCTACATGGATAACCCACGCAAGCAGAATATGCATTTGTATACTGGATATCTTTCATCAAAACCTAACTGACACTACAAGAAAAATTCCCACAAAAAACCAGTATCCCCAACTAAAGCAAAAATCAGCATATTTTCACACATTTCCACATGCGACCATTTTAAGCACGACCACGTTAAAAGCAACATATTAAAAATGATACAGAAATTTAGCAAGTCAACAAATTGTCAATTCGCTGTCAGCAGATACAATGAGTTCACTTGTCCAGCGACTGGGTGCTCGAGCTACGAGACATCGGTTTGCTTTTCTTTGCTGACGGCGACGACAGAACACGTGCGTTGGAAGAATTCGAGGTCTCTGACAGTGTCTTTGTCGGCAGTTTGGTCGACTTGGGCGCAGGAATACGAGTCGGTTTTTTCATCAGATTCTCCGCATTTTCTTTATCCTCGCTCGAAGACATCTGAAACAAATGTTTGTATTGGTTCAGTAAAAGTAAAGGTACCGTAACCCATACTCGATACGACCATAGGGGCCGGAGTTGTTCCCAGTCTCTAGGCATCAAGGTGACGTAGACATAAACCCGATGGTAGGCCGCCATTACTTTCCACCACGCCTGCAGTTACAATCCCAGTCAGAGAACGTCACTGCCCTTTGACTAGGACCAAACTATACTGCTTAGTGACAGAACATGTTGCTAAGAGTCATTACCTGGTAGTGCACCGGACTGGAGTTGAACCAGGGACCTCATGGTCACCAGTTCAGCATGCTACTGTTACATCACCAAACCGCACTACTGATTCAGTGCAATGTTTAATATCACATAAGTGCATGAGTAAGTTGAGTTATATGTTGTGGTCGACACATTATCAATGATTTCACGAAAGGAACTGTCACAAAATCGAACGGACTAAACAAAAATCAAAAGTAGCAGTAGCAACAACGCAACGGCAAAACTATATGCTACATGCTAGTAAAACAGTAACAGCATGACGAGTATGATTTAATGATGACATTTTTCAGCTGTATAGTATCAGTTTAGATGTATAAAAAAAGATCACTCATTAGTGATGTCACACGTCAGCAAGTTCAGGAATCGTTATATGGTAATAGAAAAAGCATGGTTGCCGTGCACGAAACACTGTAAGTAAATAATACCCATTAAAAACAATTAACTAACAATAAAGCTGACAAACATAACTGATAGTTTTTATTGGCAACATGTACCACTGTTAAGCACAAAGCACAGCAACATGTGACAAGTTTGAGAAGTTAAAACTAAAAAACATCTACAGAATATTACAGCAACGGTGTCAAGAGAAACTGCGTTCACCGGTGTCAAATGGCAGGTAACACGGTGCCATACGGCAGATGACACTCCATAGCTGGGTTTGCCATCAAGAGCTATGTCAGCACCTTTTTAACCTTAAAATAAAAACTGCACAAACTTACAATGTCGGCTGGTGGCTCAAAGTTGGAAGAGACGCCAGATGTTGAGCTCATTGCAGACAGCGCTGAGTCTCCGGACATGTTCAGATGTCCTTCTACCATCTCGCCTCGATCCTCTACTTCTGCAGTGGGAACCTCGTCAAACACAGGTCCGGAAATTGAATTCTTGTCCATCTACGATACACACACAAGCAGACAAAGTCTGTCATCCCAAGCTTTCCGTGACAATGACTGCCGACAGAAAGTGGACCACATACACATGCAGTAATCTAAACTGTGTCTCGAAAAAACATCCCCAACATGTTTGACTGTAACTTCAAAATCAATTACCAGATTTTGATAATTTTTGGTACAAATATTCCTGACACAACTTGCCATCAAATGACCATTCAGTTTCCTACTTCTCCTAACGTTTGTTTCTGCACTACCTAGGGAAAGCACAACCAGCAAAATATCACTTTTTTATCCAATGCGATATGATTGCTTAATTAACATAACGCGTAAAAACACATTTTGTTCACATTTCTTACGCCGTAGCTGACATTTCATTCAGTCGTCCATTTTTCAACTGCCTGCAGTAAAATTGCTTGAAGTGTTGGCTCACTATGCGAACACAAGCAAAGAGATGCTTTCTCCATTCACTTGACAGCAGTATCGATAACGTTCTGCTCCAGACCAATCCAGGCTGTACCAGTCGCTTCTTGACTTAACAAACATTCCTAAACTTTATCTGGTAGACACACTGTAATAGACCTGCTGTTGGGTCCCACAAATTAAGACAGATGGAATTTATTGATGTTTTACCATTCTGCTTTCCCCAGGTAGTGCAAAAGCAGACATTGTTAGGCAGTTGTATTGGAAATATTTCAGTCAAATATTATTAAAATCTGTTAATCTTTATTCAAGGTACAATCAATAATGTTGGGGATGTTTTTTTCAGGTTTTCTGTTTCTTTTAACGCATATTTTGCTTGATCTGCTTTCCCTAAGTAGTGCAGAAGCATACATTGGGTGAGGTGGGAAACTGAACGGTCATTGGATGGCAAGTTGTGTCAGGAATATTTGTACCAAAAATTGTTAAAATCTGATAATTGGTTTTCAAGTTAAAGTCGAAGATGTCGAGGATGTTTTTTTTTGAGACACAGTGTACAAATGACTTAACATTAACACAATGGCTCGATACATCTGTGTTGGTTGTGCACTAAATGATTATGTGACCTATAAAAATGCTCCAGCAAAAAAAATAAGCTGCTTGCAGCATTTCATAAAATCTGCACGTCAGGTCACTCAAGTGTCCATCAAAGGCAAAAATCAAAAACAACTATCAACTGGAATATTAAAAGTCCATGGCCATGGTCAAACTCACTCGTGCAATTTCTGTAGATTTAAATTAGACATTTAACCTCGCATATATAATATGTCGATTTGAGCTTCACGAATATATGAAATTAATGCGTGAATTCAAACGAAATGCGGCATTACGTTACGTTATGCGAAATATTCTAATCTATCAGTGCCCGCCATGATGTCATGACCCTAGCCCATATTGATCATGAATATTAATGGATAGCCGACGACGTCATCATTCTAGGCTAGGCCACAGCCTATATAGAATTCATGACGTCTATAGGCTAAATTCATTACGTCACCTCAGATCATCATGGAGGTGACGTAATGAATTTAGCCTATAGACGTCATGAATTCTATATAGGCTGTGGCCTAGCCTAGAA
>Ga0209671_1004618_pt1 | contig 13711 bp, 10 predicted proteins | sample WorMetHERISLAND2_2_FD_187401 | JGI IMG/M metagenome (GOLD analysis project Ga0209671, IMG submission 187401) | Marine gutless worms symbiont microbial communities from Max Planck institute for Marine Microbiology, Germany - Olavius geniculatus... | ecosystem: Host-associated > Annelida >... | reverse complement strand
GCTTTGCCCCAAATTTCTAGTTTCATCTGAATCGCATAGGCCTAACGATAGTTGCGTGGCACCACCTTGTGAATGATATAGATTTGTGTCGCAGCCCGAAATCGCCAAAAAATCCATAAAACCCCCTATTTTAACATTCAAGGTCATTCAAGGTCATTGAATTCGGCGCCAATCTAGAGCCAGTGTACGACTTCCTATTAGTGATTAATAGTAGCCTAGGCCCTATCTCGCACAGTTACTGAGATACAGCGACTTATTGACCAAAAATCGCAAATTTTGCCTACCCCTCTCATTTAGCGGTGCCCCGCTTTGAATTTATGGAAAAGCTTTCCGGTTTCTAAAACTAGAGTCATCCAGGCAGCCGACGGTAAAGATTTAGAGATCCTATCTGGCACCGTTTTTGACTGATCCACCCGTGTGACAGACGGACGGACAGACAGACTGAATTGTGATGGCGCTAAAAGCAGAAGCTGCTTTCACGCGTAAAATACTAAAGAGTCGCATTGTTCACAGGCCCACATGATTCATGGAGTTCATCGTGATACGATACACCTTTAATCTGTAATGAATCACTGTATTCGCCTTAAAGCTGCGTCAGGGTCGTGCGTAGCAGTGCGTGACTTCGACCGATACAGTAGTAGGCCTACTGACCTAGCAAAAAATTGATAATTTGCTTCCTTTCATGCCGTGGCATGCACTATAAAGCTGGACAGTTTAGCTAAACATGTCAGTTCGATCCGATAACAGTTTTCATCTAAAAAAAAATATCGCGAACACATTTCCATCCAATTAATATCATTGCTATATTGAAGATTTTGACCAGCTCTGTTTTTGCTGTAAATTTGAAAAAAAAAAACTGTATTTTCTGTTAAGCATTATTTTTCAAAACGGCATTTGAGTTTATTTTCGTCGAATGAGTGAGACAAACAATGACAGTTTGTCCCAGTTTCGGTTTTAGATTACATTATGTAGCTTAGTTTAGTTGGTTTTCTTTATATTTTGTTTTTTTACATGTCTATATCTTTAAAATAGGGATGTATCAGTTTGGACTGCGATTGGCTGTGACGTCATATAGACGTCGTCACCATGGTGACACATCATCAGGCCCTATAGACGCTGCAGCGTAGTGCAACGCTGTGCTACGCTGCAGCGCTGTGTATCGAAGCCGCAGGCGGAGAAGATGAGGCCCAAAATACGTATATGTGCATGTCTGTTTTTGTACCCATCCTGCATACAGATAGTAAGTGTAACTTAGTAACCACATTGGCCCTTCGGCTTTGAAATATATAGTTCTGCCGGTATTGAGTTTTTAAAAAGAAATATGATGCTTTGAATCGAGGACTGAGAACAGTCGTAGCGCAGCACTGGAACGTGTGCGGGCAGGTATTGCATGGAGTATTGTTATTGCTCGACATATGGACGGACCTGAGCGTCGTCGGGCCGTGCCGTGCTAGGTCGGGGCCCAGTTCAATAGGGAAACGGACATTTCCCCCTCCTAAACCTGTCAACCGCGGACGTTTCCCCCTTGGACACTTCTCCCGCCCGGACGTTTCCCCCCGTTTTTTGAGTCCCCAGGACGTTTGCCCCGGTAGGCCAGTAACATCACATAATATGCATAATTGAAGCAGAGGGGAAACGTCTGGGGGGGGGAACATGTCCGTGGGAAATGTTCTACATCCGTTCAATAGCTTACCATCGTGCAACGGCGACGAGCGCTGCAGTGTGCAGCTGTGCGTGTTTTGTGTAGTTGCTAGGCTGCTGCGCCGCAACGATGCGTGTCCGAGACGACCGCGTGTGACCTCAAACAACTCCGTGAACGTTGTCAGGCCTACTCCGCCGCCTACCGCACGTAGGCCTAGGCCTATATACACAGCACACCCTCGCATCTCTGCGTCGTTTGCTCGTTCTTCTTTCTTTGTCACTGCATCAGCTGGCTGAACGTTATCGTCGAAGTAAACCGAATGGATTGCGTGGATTGGAAAAAGTGACGCGATGAAAGGTGGTGGTTGGTCGTTGTATGTCGTCATTTTCCACGTCACAGTGTTGCTGCTGCAGCAGACTGGTGCTTCGCAGCCGGATGCAGCCAACGGTAAGCGTGCACACACGCGCTTCATCACCCGTTCAGCGACGTTTATGTCAAGAATCCATTACCTCGATTTGTTGTAGACTCACTGCACAAGTCGTACAACAACAACTGCATATGTCAAGCGTGTTGTGCAGCCTGCTGTACAACATATAGGAACAATGCACTAGTAGGCTATTTTTGGACTGCCGCTTCTCTAAATTAGCTTAGCCATGTGGCGGCGCCAGGTTTTCACTGCAGAGCTAGAGAGTCCAGATCGATTGGTTGTCGATTTACCGCCACAACCTTTCCCTTCCCTTCACCCATCTGAAAAACTCAGATTTGCGCGAATTTCGCTGGTCGTCTGTTAGAGGCTGGGGGAGTCCGCCCGCCGCCGTTCTGAGCTCCGTTCTGAGCTCAGCTTCTTGTCACAGTCTTCAGTGATGATTAATAGTAACCTAAAATTTTAACTTCATTGACGATGATAGTGAAATAGATTTAGCTTAAAATAGATAGTTTAAGAAGCGCAGTTTATGAAGACGCTGATTTTGCGCCTGTTTCGCCATTCATTAACTTGCAGGTTGCGCATCAGAGTAGCGCTTGCTCTCTGGTCTTATTAGGCCTACATGAAGTCGTGTGCATTGTATGCTTTGTCACTGTAGCAGATGACAACGATGTCGGTGCGTGTTCGGACATCGACGTCGTGTTTCTACTGGACAGCTCACTGAGCGTGCGTCAACTGTGTCCACTCAACGATGACCTACATGCACGCTCATCATCATCATCAACAACAGACAACTGGAGTCTAATGCTGCGGTTCGTCAGCGAGGTGGTCGATGCAATGCCACTCAAGACCGGCTCTGCACGCGTCGGCTTAGCCACCTACTCCACATCCGTCTCCGACAATGACGTCATCGGCCTGGGTCACGTGACCGACGCCGCGACGCTGCGGCGGAGAATCAGTGAGTTGCCATTCCTCGGTGGAAACACCAACACGACCGGAGCGCTGAGACTGGCTCGCTCTCAGCTCAGAGCGGCGCGCTCGACTAGTACTGGGCCAGCAGCCGTGGCGAGGAAACAGTACGTCGTTCTGCTGACAGATGGCGCCAATAACGTCGACAGTGACCCCGTACAGGAGGCACGCCTACTGAAACACGACGACGTCCGACTCATCCCGGTCGGCATCTCCGAGTACGTCGACGAGGCACAGTTGAAGGAGATGGCGTCAGCTCCGGCCGACTACAGCTACATCTATGCCGCGGATTTCAGTCATCTGAACCGACTCGTTGACCAGCTTCTCGACCGTCTGCTCTGCAGCAATCCGCCCCCCGCTCAACGTGAGATTCTCTGCTGTCATTCAGAGTTTATATACGTCAAACCTAACATTCTATGTTAACATGTTTTAACCATTCGTTTGCTTTATCGATTTCTACACGAGCTTAAGGCAGAATGCAGCCAGATGAAGCGCGGTCGCCCAATGTCTCGGTCGTAACTATGAAGATTCCACGAGCCTAATTTATTTAAGCGAGAAGCATTTCCTGAATTTTATGAGACAGCTTCAAAACGCCGAATTAGTACAATGACGATGTACAGCCACTGGTGATGCCACCAATTCGTTTCATTGTGTAACGATATTTGTTGTTTTTCTTTGAGGAGCGTCGAGGGCTAAAATGATGGGACAAGAAGTTGCAATTTTCCAATAGACAGCTGCACATTTCTGACAGAGGTGATATGTGTGTTCCCTATGGCATTTTTTAGGCTAAACCCTCGAATTGAATGTTAATGTGCAAATAAGTTCGTGTACAGTAATAAGGTTGACGATGTTGTACGATGTTTTTTTTCTTCAGAATTCACAGCATTATAGCAGTCAATCGGTAACATTCAATTGACACCAGTCGCATTTTACAGTACGCCGTACCAAGTGGACAAATGCCAGTTGCTTACAGATGCCGACTGCATCGAGTAGCCTATTAGACGCTAGCCCCCAATTACACGAACAGATGGCGAGCCATATGTTAAGCGGCCTAACACTTATTTAATATTTATCAAAGAAAATTCATTAAGGCGTACATGTAATCCTACTGCCTGTTAGTAGTAGCAAGGAAACCGAGTGCTGCTGCAAATACATGTATTTTGATGTGAACAGCATGAAAATGAATGGAAGCATCATGGGCGGCGCTAGGAATCTGAAGCTGGGAGAACAACGGGGGGATCAAGAGCCAGGGCACACGGTGGGCCAAATGTCGACCTTATTTCAGTTGTTGTATGCATCGAGAAGATATAGTGGGGTCCAGGGGTAGAGCCCCTGGTCGGAGCACAAGAAGGGGTATCTGTGTTGTCTTGCAAAAATGACGTTTAATAAGGCACATTTTGGCATGTATAAGTTTACCAAAGGGCACTTTATTACCGCCAAAATGTTTTTTTTCTGGGGGCAGCTAGGGGGCAAGGGCAAGGGCACGAAGGCAGCCCTGTTCCCTCTCTTCTCTGGCGCCGCCCATGGGAAGCATCAATTGGTTACACTTCTGTCGCTGACAATGTGGGTTTATCTTCATTCAAGTTTTACTCACGGGCGCCGTGAGATGCAGGCTATTGTGCAACAAAGTGCGCAGTGGCTGTTCAAGGTCATCCAAGATTGTTGACGCTGGTACTACTCGAAAACGCATGCAATGCGCGCATTTATCTATTAGGTAACTATAGCAAAATTTTAGACATCTCGTACTTAAACAAAAATATTGCAGTTTTTTCCTTGAAAACAGCCATTTTACCTCCATTTTGGCTTAAATTTATTTGGTAGGCAACTTACGGTGTAAATGCGGTGTTTTTTTGTACTGCGAGTGCGTGCGTCGTGCGGCGAAAAGGTTATGCATTTACGACGTCAACATACGTGCAACAAATGACGATTATACGAAGCCCTGAAGGCTCAAAGCCCCTTACATTTTGTGGCTGCTACGTGTCATACTTTGACGTAAAGATACTGCCTTTATTGTGAGTGCGCTTTTGATTTGTTCGCTACGTAATATGGCACTAGGTCTATAGGCCTGTAATGTGTTTTGATTAATTCATTAACTGGCCTCCGTTATATTACTGCTTACATCGCAGCTTGCCGCAACGCGCGGGCAGATGTCGCCTTCGTACTGGATGCGTCCGGTAGCATCGTCTACGATAAACCCAACTCGACGATCAACCTCACCAACTGGAACCTGATGAAAGACTTCGTCATTACGCTCATCCGCAGTCTCAGAGTGTCGCAGACCGAAACCAGAGTCGCCCTCGTTCGCTTCTCACATGAATCCAGCGTCGTGTTCCAGTTGGACAGCTACTCCACCGCGGAAGAAGCGGTTCAGGTTAATGACTTTTACGCTGTTCGCCAGCACATTGTTTATAACGTTCAGATTGACATAAAGTACGTGAAATTGCTTTAAAGAACGTCGACAGAACTAAATACGCTAAGGTGTTGAATAAAAAGCGCTGGTTTAGTGTGGTTTACTGTAATGTGGATGTAGTAAGTTAACATGCAATAAATGTCACAGGTGGATAAAACATCCAAAAACCACTAAGAAATCGGACTAATATTAAGCTTAGTTATTAATATTTGACTTGCGCGATGAGCAGCTGGAGCTCTGCTGGACATAAGTTGGGTTTTCAGCGCGCGTCGTCGCCATCGCATAAGGCCCAAGACAGAGAAGTCAAATAGGTCAAGTTAGAAATAAGTAACGTTTTTGAAGTACGTTATGGATATATTTATACAGAAAAACATGCTTGCCAACGGTGATTACTTGCACTTGCTATTATGGCGTTCATTAATAAACGTAAACAACATGCATCAAGCAAGACGACTGTGGCTTAAAGCGAGGCAAAGAATACTCACACAACTTATTAAAATACTCATACGTAGTTAGGCCGAATATTTTGATGACGCTGGTTGGTCTGCAGGCTGTTAAGGGCATGACAGTCGTAGCGTCGTCGACGAACACGTCTTCGGCTCTCAAGATCATGCGAACGGTTGTCTTCTCTTCGGCCAACGGCGACCGGCCGGACGTCAGTAACGTCGGCATCGTCATCACCGACGGACAGTCGGACGACAACAAGGCGACCGCCGCCGAAGCACGCCACGTCAAGGCGGCCGGGATACGCATGTTCGCCATCGGCCTGACGAATCAGATTCAGGCCAGCGAGCTGATGGCCATCGCCAGTCCGCCGCTAAACGAGCACTACTTCAACAGAACGTCGATCAGTCTCGTTCAGACGGTCACGAGTCAGCTGCTCTGGTCCGTCTGTCATGACCCCTGCAGCTCGGCTTCTTCACTTACACCGGTCGACAGCACGACGTGCAGGCACAACGCCACATGTAAGATCACTGCAGATCACTGACAAGCTCATATACCTCTGTGTTGCTTTCGTCGCGTTCACGCTGTCAATTTGCTCTTTATACTTTACGATATCGCTGATGCTTTTTTATGCCAAATGTGGTTCGATGTTTTTAGAAGGCGGCGCAGATCAGGCTGGTGCTTGGAATGGTAATTAGGCCCCCTACTTTCTTCCACTCATACACTCCGTTGCTTAATCACGTGTGTCGTCAAAGTTTATACGCCGATTCAGTCCATTTTCACCGTTTGTGACATTTTGTAAGTAAGTAATAAGTAAATTTAATTTATAAAGCGCACAATGTCGGAGAGAAACTCGCCGAATCTGAGGCGCTGGGGTGAGGGGTAAGGCGGGGCACTGGAGATGGCTAGAGGTTGAAAAAAAGAATGTTTTGAGTTGGCGACTTAAGGAAGAGATTAAGTCGATCTAAGCTAATGCGTAATTCTCAGTAGTCAGGGCCGTATTTAAGGAAAAGGGACTTAACGGGTTTATACTCTTCCCGGAGTGTTTGGATTGAACTGTATCATTTGCATTGCGCATAAACGACAAAAATGCTGCTGTCACGAGATGCGTTTTGAGAGTTATAAATACGTTACATGGCGTTCACTTTGTGCTCCCTGATCTCTAGCTAGATTTTAGAAATGAGGATGAATGGAGGGGAAAAACCAGAGAGAAGAAACGAAGGATGGCGAAAGGAAGGCAAAGGAAAGGGAGGGAAGGAAAGTGGTAGATCAACCCCAGGACAAACGACTTGCAGTAGCAGAAAACCACGTAGGCCTAGGCCTATATTAATAAAATAATAACAGTAAACAAACTGTGTAGAGCAAAGTACCAGCACGACATGTTTGTCAGCTGAACGAATCGGTTGTTAGCCTCTGGGGATTGTGTCTCTTGAACACAATTTGAAGTAAAGTGCAAAAGTTCTTAAACTGTACTGTAACTTTGTCTGCTGAATGTGTTGCGTGTTTATAGTCTGCGAGGCGGGAGAGCGAGTGTCGTGGCGCCGCTATGCAGGACATCTTCTACTAGGTCGCAGCTACGCCATTCTGACGGACGTCAACTCACCACTCGACTGCCAGAACGCTTGCTTACTGGATCGCAAATGTCGCTCGGTGCAGTTCATTGCATCTCTGCAGCAGTGTTCCATTTCATACTACAGCAAAGATCAGGCGCCTGACAGCTTCCGTACCGACTCCGAAGTCGACTATTATGAGATCGTCTGCGTCGCTGACCGATAAACACACTCACATACTTAGCTATCCCATCATTGTTACGTATTTTAGGCCTATACTTATGGATGTTAATTACGTTAAGTTAAGTAGTAACTAGAGCAGCCTATATATAAATTACATATTTATTGCATTTGATTTAGCTGTTTTGGCATCTAGCCGTAGAAACTGCAGTTTTTTGTTATTATTGTTCACGGCATTTCCTGCTGGCTTTCGTATGCAAACATATTTTTTTATTTATGTTAATAATAATTATATTTCCAAACAGCTCTACGGCTCAAATTGTAGGGCCGAACTGTAGTCTTTCCCATTTGTATACCTGGACCACTGCGTTTAGTTCTTCTCTTCTGATAGGAGAAAAGTACGCTTAGGGGCCTATTATTTTTTTCAGGCAATCGACAATATACCACGCTGTTCTGTGACGTTAATTATATGGATTATGTGTGATACTTTTGCGCACTTTGAGGTCATGCCAATGAACGTCCGCTACAATTGGACTATTATAAAGGCGCGTACAGAGCGACATAACTGAACTGAACTAACGTGATTTATTTTTTTTGACAAACTGACGAACGAACAAGCAGTAATGCAAAATGCAAATACAGCAAGCATTGTCTAACGGCATCCGCGGCCTACGTGACTATCCTCAGGTAGGTACCAACCAATGACCAATAGGCTTTTCCCGCTTGCCCATTCGTCAGTTCGTCAAAAACTAAACCGTGTCAGTTTAGTCCAGTTAGTCGCTCTGTACGCGTCTTAAGATATCATACAACGATAATTCTAAATATAATATCTGGAGCTTTCCGTGATTTCCCGGAGGATCTGATGCATTAACTACACGCAATGTGTTGCTACAGTTGCTTGTGTTATTTAACGAAAAAAACTTAGATGATTAGTCATTCATAACACCTGCATATATATGTTGTTGTTGTAACACTGTTGCTGATGTCTGAAAAAAAGAATAGAGCCTGCAAACGTGATGTCGCTATTTACGTAAACTGCGTTTGCATAGCCTATGTTAATCACATCACACGATTTAATGATAGACTTCAATATGAGTCAAGTTAAAGCAAAAAATTGCTTGCACTCTGCTGAAAATTTGCGACAAACGTGTTATTAAAAAACGCCTCGCTATACACTACTTTGCGAAAATATAGGCTTATTTTCGAAAATTGCACTAATCGGCAAACTATAGCTTGCATGAACTAAGGAAAATTCGATGACGAGCCAGTAAGATCAGCTTTCAATTTATCGTTAAATACTCCAATGTGAAGCATTTTACGGTAATGTTAATCTAAAGTGCTTAAATAAATGTCTGCAGACTGAACTGACTGAAACAAGTTAAAACAAGCCACAGATGCAATAGACGTTTTTTAAACGTTTTAAACGTTTTTTTTTATATTTTATTAACGTTTTTTACTTAAAAACATTTGTTTGTTTACGGGAATACCGCTCTTTGATGCCCTCGTGTGAAGGTTTTCATGAACTTAGAAAATCCAGACTTGGACCGTCGAAATCTATACGTTCAATGCCGAGAATTTTATTTGCAGCTTGTCCATGTCTATCTCAACTGGTTTCGGCGCAATTCGCTCATGCAATGTGTCTCGCAGCCAGAAATCGCCAAAAAATCCATAAAACCCCCTATTTTGGCGTTTAAGGTCATTTAAGGTCATTGAATTGGGCCTCAATCGAGAGCCAGTGTACGACTTCCTATTAGTGATTAATAGTAACCTAAGCCTTATCTCGCACCGTTACTGCAGGAGATACAGCGATTTATTGGCCAAAAATCGCAAATTTTGCCCACCTCTTCTCATTTAGCACCTTTGTTCGGGGTGACCTTTTTCGAATTTATGAAAAAGCTTTACGGTTCCTGAAACTATAGAGTCTTCCAGGCAGCCGACGGTGAAGATTTGGTGATCCTAGCTTGGACCGTTTTTGCCTGATCCACCCGTGTGACAGTCTGACAGACGGACAGAATTGCGATGGCTAAGACGCGCTGAAAGCAGTAGCTGCTTTCGCGCGTAAAAACGACTATGAAGTGGCATATATGTGCCATCTACTAATTTAGTTTACCTAATATTTTCACACAAAGTTAGGTATTTCATATAAAACTTTTATAATAATTATGTTTGTGATAGGCCTACCAACTATGTATATAGTCCGTCAACGATAATGGCTAAAGTTAACGCTAACCCTAATTCTAACCCTAACCTTAACTATAACCTTAACCCTAGCCCTAATCTTAACCCTAATCTTAACCGTACTCCTAACCCTAACCCTAAATTTAACCATATTCTTAATCTTAACCCTAACCCGTACTGCTGCGTGTAGGAATAATTTTCCGGTGCGACGAATTTTAAACTACACTGGGTACCCGGTTTCTGGTACAAATCACTAATCAGCCCATCACTGCAGAATTCGTCAAGTCCTTTTGGCAGTTAGATGTATCAAATGCCTGTATAGTAACCGGCTCATTTCCGGTGTTGTTAGTGACGCTTTTTATTGTAAATAAAGTGCTTTTGTACTTGAAGTCGCAACGTTTTTGTCGTGATCTGTTTGCTTAGATGTTTTGTGATTACCTGACGAATGGAAAATACGACAACTGCGAGGTTTGACCTTCTGTAGTGTACGCCATACTTCCCAAAGTGTCTGTACACTTACTGACCGTGCACACGACTGCAGTACACTGTCAAACCCCTGTGTATAGCTGATCGTTTTTTTTTCTGTACGTCTTTTACAAGTACTATATTATTATCTGTTATGTAATAGTGTTTACTCTGCTTAATGCTGCATTAATTTAACTTGTTTTCAGCATGAAGTTTTTGTTGTTCTCTGGTAAAAAAAGCGGATCTGCGGGTTTGCGGATGTTACGTCAGGTTTAGGGCTATGGTTATTGATAGGGTTAAAATTGGGTTTAAAATTACAGTTAGTGATTGGGTTAGGGTTACGAATATATAGAGATTATTGTCATTTTCTTTTGGGTATGGTTACAGCTTGATTACAACATTACCACTTGCAACATTCATAGATCCACACATCTGTTTTTTTTTATCCGTAGCTGTTTTTGTTGAATTGTGTTAGTCGTTATTAATTTGTAGCATGACGTCTGAGAAATATGGGAGTGACAAGTGGATCAATGCACACTATGACCCAGTCTCAGCACTACATTCATTTTCACACTGCATAGTGTTCTCAGACATTCATGCTGATGCAGATTTCAAGCTTGTCGTTGCTGATTTTGGCAGTGGTGCTGACAACATTAAACTCAAGGTGTTCAAAGGTTTGTTAATTGCTCTGCAGGATATGTAATGATGCAATTTATGAATAATTGCTTTACTTTAGATTCTTGGTTTTTTATTGTTTTCATGATATTGTACAGTTTGTTCCCAGTCACCCTATGTCTCCTATGACAAGAAATCTGAGCTAATGCTCATGAAATGCGAGAGAGCCTATAGTATTTTTTGTTCGTAGATAATCTTGGTCTATCTCCATCCATTTTGTCGTAATTCACTCTTTTGCAGTCGAAAATCACATAAAAATCACTAAAAGTCTCTATTTTTGGATTCAGGGTCATTCGAGGTCATCGATGTTTACATTCCTAAGAAGCTTGTTGGCAGTGCTTGTTATGATAAGCCGCATGTCTGTGCTTAGATGCAACCGTTTTTACGCTATAGCAGCCAGTAGTGGCAAAGTAGCATTTTTCAGGGTTGTATGTATTATTCATAATCTGATTAAGTATCTATAATGATATGGAACGTTTACAGTTGATCTGTATGGCAGAAGAGAATGTTGTAATATCTACGGTCTTTGACAGGCACATCACTGATGACCGAGAAGGAGGTGCTTGATTTACCGACAGGTGTTGTGTCTTTTTACATGGACGTTGTTGATCCACGTACTCCAGGTAGATCATTGCTGACTGCTTTGTCTAAACTGTTTATTCACTTTTATATTTTTAGGTTTTTAGTTTTTCAATGCAGCAGTATTATTGTTTTTTTACTCCAGTATGTTTCTGCAGCTTTTGGCCTTGGCTATTTAGATGTGTGTTATGAATACTGACTCAGAGCCTTATGTCGTTGTTGGATTACGGTTTTGTTTTCATGTGTCAACTAAAACATATCAGTCCTGATTGCCAACTTTACTGAGCAGATTCTGCCTAATAGTTATTCAGTATCTATTGCTTGCTGAAATAACCTGGAAACTAAAAACAGTTTTTTCTGATATCTTGGGAAATACACCATCTAGTGCCTACTGGTGTCCAAATGGTGCTAAATTTACCTTGGTGGAAAACATTTGGCTGGGTTTCAGCACTCAGCAGCCAGATTGCATATGCGTGTATTTTAACAGTGCGATACTGTTTCAACCTGATCATTTGTAGGGATAAAAGATGTCAGGGTGGGCTCTTGTTTTATGCCTGTATGCAAATTTAGTTACTGTTTAAATTGGCTGATTTGACATTGAAGTGTAGTGGAGCATTGTTTATTTCATATAATGTCTTGACATTCCATGTTCTGCGCACAGCTATTGCTGTTGCATCTGGACCGTACGTCTATGTGTACAAGAATCTACGACCGTACTTCAAGTTTACGTTGCCGACCCTTGACATTCATCAGATGGAACAAGGAGCTTGGAACCAGTATAAAGATGTAAATGTGCTTGCTTTTTTTATATATCACTACTTTCTTTAATTATTGCTACTCTGCACTTGCCAGTTAGTACATGGACAGGTGACTGTCAGTGGACGGGTAAACCTATTTAGGTAAACCATTTTGGTAGTTAACCAGCCACCAGGGTCAATGTAGCTTTTTACTCTCAGCAGGATGGTAAAATGACTATCAATTTTTGGGGTTGAGTAACAGCAATGATGAATATAGTAGAACAGCTGCCAGTTTAGGTGGATCTGTGACTTAAGTCAACCAGCTTGGTCCAAGGTCTAGTAGCCATCCAGTGCTGTGCTATATTTATTCGATGAACTGAGCAAACTCTCGCAGTGGTAGTGCCATCATGACAGCACCGTGAACATTTTTGGTCACTGTTATTACTATTTTTAATATTATTGCTGTGTTGTTTGCACATTTCTTACTATTGGAATCGCAGTTTAAGGGAACCATAGCACTCACTGCAAGTACCACTGCTACCGGTACGGTTATTGGTACCTCAATAACTAAAGCCGCTGTTACTACTAGTGACTGTGTGCTGTTAGGGTAAGCTGGCCGTAACATCACTGGTAGAAATTCTTGACAGTCTGAAGCTAAAGGAAGGCGTAACAATGACAACACGAAGTTTACACTTGCTTAACCTGCCTCTGACTGAGCACGAAGCATTTGCCAATACACACAAAGATGCACCGCTCAAACGACAGGTCTGTCACTGAATTAGCTTATTTGTCGTTGTTGAATATGCAGAAGGTAATTGAATGAATGTTACTAGCTTTACTGAAATACTGGTGATTATTTGTTAATTAATCAAATTATTGATTAATGATCAGTTGATTTTCAATCGATTAATCATTTAATTGTAACTGTCAGACTTGTAGTACTCGAGTCCGGACTTAAGTCCGTTTTTGCTGGACTTGGACTTGGACTTGGACTTGGACTTGGACTTGGACTTGGACTTGGGCTCTAAGGACTCGGTCTTGGACTTGGACTTGAAAGCTATGGACTTGGACTTGGACTTGGACTTGGAGGCTCTGCCAGCAAGTCCTTTTTTCAAGTCCTTTGTACCTACAAGATCGATAGCACTGTAACAGACTACTTCGCTGTGGTCTTGTAAATCGACTGATGTTTCAGTGGCCGAGCTTTTAGCCAGATACTTACGTGCAATGGATGGTGACTGTGACTCAGAGCCGGTTGACTTCTGGGTTCGCAATAGCGCTACATATGACAAACTGATACCAGCTGTGCGCCGTACATTTGCCATTCCGGCTTTAAGTGCACCAGTGGAAAGGGTTTTCAGCCATGGGGGCATTGTGCTACGCCCGAACAGAGCAAGAATGTCCGACAAACTTCTGTCTGAACTGGTGTTTTTGAAATGCAACATTGTGTGAACAAGTTTA
>Ga0209671_1004617_pt1 | contig 13712 bp, 8 predicted proteins | sample WorMetHERISLAND2_2_FD_187401 | JGI IMG/M metagenome (GOLD analysis project Ga0209671, IMG submission 187401) | Marine gutless worms symbiont microbial communities from Max Planck institute for Marine Microbiology, Germany - Olavius geniculatus... | ecosystem: Host-associated > Annelida >... | reverse complement strand
AGGGGTGGGAGTAAAATTTCCCCGGCACCAAAGTCACGTGGCTCGAACTCAAATGCATTGGCATACGCCGAACGCGCATTATAGACTTAGGGTAGATCAACATAAGCGCTTATAACTTTGTTCGTAGTAAACCAAAGTTCATAAAATTTTTTTGTTCAACGTCGAAAAGATCGTTCTCGTCAACGCCGTTTATATTTTGTCGCTATTTTCATCGGTTCCAGAGACATTTGCGCTCAAACTCGAAAGTTGTAAATCGCACCGATTTTTGAACGTTTTTTGCCCTCCCAAATTTTGAGGGAGGCGGTGCCCCCAAATGTTGTACTTGCGTTAACGCCCCAACCTAGAGACACGTCAATTGCCAAAGTTTCGTCGGGCTACACCCCCTAACTCCGAAGTTATAAGCGCTCCTTTATTACATTTTAAGCCAATTTCCCCTTTGACTCCCCTTTGAAAAAAATTGTAAGGGGGCCCTATCACCGGCGGGGGTTGCGCTACCGTTTCCGGGCGGGCTAAAAACGTGTATGAAAACCAAAGTAAGAATAGTGCCACCTTGCTGTCGCAGCGAACGCACGGCGCGATGCATTTATTTACTGTCCGAGCAGATGCGTGTGTGGTCACGTGACGCGTGTACATGTCACGTGACTGCTGCAGGTTTTCGTCGGCGGCGCGTCGGACGGTCAGCTGCAGCGTGGTGACGTCATCACTGCTATCGAGCACTACGACGCCACGCGAATACCCCATAGACAGGCCGAGGACATCATCCGCGCTGCCGGAAACACTCTCTCTCTGTCAGTGAAAAGGTCAGTTTGGCACTTGAAACGATAAATAATAGATATCAATGAAATGCCAAATGCGCTAATAATTATAGACGGCACCGTCAAAAATCAGACCCTCGTGCTTGTCCGAGGAACTAGTCTTAAAACATGCACGCCATTAATCATGAAACAGTTTATTTAGCCTGTCCATCGATCGGTCATAATCTTACACGGATTCGAGGATACGGCTTTTTTCTTACCGTACTTTCGATCTGTTTCGTTGTTGGGGGTAAACGTTTTCAATGTCTGGGTACAGCTTCTAGCGCCAAGACCAGAGTCGCCGAGCTATCCGTTTGAAGGAGTTCGTGATCTGATCCTAGCGTACGTCGTCCGCGTGTGACGGAGAGACTGATGTCAGACGGACAAATATATATGCTGACCGTGCTTGCATTGCCTGATTTTTTTCGGTTTTCTGCTAATACCTTTACCCTTATGCTTACGATTATCCAAAGCCGCTTTTGCATTTTGCTATTCCTCCGCGTAATCATTTAATTCCAGTCAATTAACTCAAGAAGTGTTTTGTTCTATTTGTGTCTTTCACTTACGTCATGATTCGGCATTTGTCAACTACCTAATCGTCTGACGTATATTTTTAATTTATCGAAACGTCACAGGGTTTTTATTTTACACTTATTTTACACTTGACTGTGCGGCATGTTACAGAGGTGCGACGTCGTTCATGGATTACGATGATGCGATGAGACATTCTTACTACCAGGCATGATGCATGCGATTAATATATCGTTTACGCTCATTTGTTGATTAATACAGTTGTTAAACGTTACGACCTGATACGTAGAGTTTGTTATTATTGCAAATGATTGAAAGATTAGTTTAGTGCCAAAAATAACTAAATTTCAAAAGCGAAAAATTGAACATATACGGATAAATTTATAAACGAAAAACATGAGATAAGGACCGGGCATCGACGTATCGTCTCATCGCCGAGTCATTTCGGCCTATGAATAATATGAAATAATATGAAAAAATTAATCTTTGCAATAAATAGCTTGAGGAAACTCATATTCGTATATTGCCGGTTTTCTTGCAAAAAAGGGATCGCACCTGAATATTCTAGCCGTAATTTGGGAATATTTTTTACCACTGTGTCTCCGATGTTGGGATATGCTCCCGATGGCGAAGATATAAGCTAATTTTTCGTGTGCTTACTTTTCATGCAACCTGAACTATATGGCTACGATACATTAACGTTAGACGGACGGAAGGAAGGACGGATGGACAGACATCTGCCGATAGCAATACGCTTGGTTTAGCACGTGCATGCAGTCCATACTGGATAGAACTCTGCCGGTGGAGCTAATGAAAGGTCAGTCACTTTCGACTGGACCTTCTGCTAGTGTTTCGAAATCTGGCTCTTCAGAAAATCATGCCATGGCCAGGCATCATTGTTCAAAACCGCTTATTATTTTCAGTGAAGTATTAACCTCAAAGTAGTTCCGCTGTTACTGCAACTCTGATCCAGTGTGTTGTATTGATGGGCGCAGCAGCAGCAGCCGCAGAACGCGGAGGAGGACGATTACGGCTCGAAGAGCGTCGCTGAAATTCGACAAAAGTTCAATTCGCCCCCGAAATCTCACTCCTCCAGAAAACCCGGTGGTATGATGATTTGTCATCACTCAGCTATCGTATAGGCTACGCCTAACGCAAAGTTCTTCGCTCAATAGTAGCCGAGCTAGTTTGCTTTTTTGATTATGATCTGATCACATAATTGTACAGCTCGGTGGCCCCCATTTTGTTTCACGCAAAGAGCACAGAGTTCAAGAAGTCGAAATATTAGTCACTTATCAGGTTCAACGGACTAGGTTTAGAATGATTCACATTTTTAATCTATGCGAATCAGTTGAATGAGTAAAAAGATGAATAAAAACAGTTGCATTCAAAGATATCGTTATCAGGAATGCATGAGGTGCCAAAAATCATATGCCAACTTACGAAGTTTTCATCTGTTTGCAGCGTTTCCGGTAGTTTATTGTAGAGTATTTGTGGACGTGTGTGATAATATCTGCACAAGCACCGTCTACCGGTGGCGGAGGTAATGTCGTTATGTTAGTATTGTTAATCATCTTGATGCTTTCGTTTTCTGTCAACAAATAAATCTATTGCTGTAGCTGTTTCGTTGTTTTTAGTGATCCATCTAAGCTCGCAGCCCGGTTTGCCGTCGTACGTGCCGAAGCGACCAACGATGTTTCAGAAGAGAGAGCCAGTAGGTGGTGGTTTGGCTGACCCAGGCTGGGTGCCTATGAAGGGTGGTCAGCGTCAGCAGGTGGCGCCACAGGCTCGTCGCTACGCACCGCTTGGACACGTCTCAGCACCGGTCAATCGTCCTGGCCGAGCCCCTCAGCAACTGACACCGCCGCCACCCCAGCCGTCCCGCGACCAGCACTGGGAACCGCCGGCCTGGGTCGGCAGTCTGCGACACTCGGGCGGTCCCAGACCGTGGGAGATGGCCGAAGCCGAACAACTTATGGGCGGCGGCAGGGCCGGATACCGTGGTCCTCCGCAAACGGCGGTCGGTATTTACAAAACATGTATTTTATGTTTAATTTGTTAATACGGTTCGAATGATGGTGGCAAGATCTAGCGGTTAACACGTTTTATCCGATCAACACCGAGCCCAACTGTCTTTGAACAAGCAAACTATTTGAGTATATAAATTCAGCCTGGCCATCCCTCCCTGGGTGGGTGCAATGAATACCAACGAAAGCTTGGACGTAAGCAGGCACAGAATGCGATGCACTATTTTCGTATAGGCTACGTGGTCTCGCAGTGTAAGCTGGTGTTTGGCTCAGAGCCAAGAAATTGGAGATCAGCGCAGCCCCATAGGTTTTTTGACTCGGAAAGACTGCGTTTACGTACGTACAATTCAAACGCGAATTCGCGGTAAACGGGACAAGAAGCCGAGCTGTCACTAAGATAGCCGACCGTACTGGTTGTCAGTGACCTTCAAGGTCATCCAAGGTCGATGATTTTCATGGCATTTGAAAGCAGTATGCCACTTTCTATTAGTAATTAATAGTAACCTTGGCTGTATCTCTCACCGTTTCCGAGATATAGCCAGTTATCCGTACGTTGAACATAATAAACAACGCACATTTTTTTCTAACCCCCCATTCAACCCGAATGTTAAAATGTTCCCCTTGCACTAGGTCGCTGAAATTTTGCATACTAGGTTAAAGACACATGGCTAATTATTCCTGTAAGAAAGTTTGCCCTACGATCTACCGTTTAGCCACAATACATCTGTTACGGACAACGACGACGACGGACAGACAGACAGGCAGACAGACGACAACGGTACCATAAACTCGACCGTTATTTACGTACGGTAGGCTAAAAAGTCATTTCATTTGCGCGTTCGACTCACCTGGTCCACGGCAAGCAACCTTGAGAAAGTTCCTAACGTATACTGTGTGCTCAGGCCAACTCAGCCTCCAGTCTTTTCCACGATTGACTGCTGGTACATTCAGCCTTTTAATCGTGTTTTTCAACCTGCAGGCTTTTCGTTGTTTCCGTTCAATTCAGTTAGTTGAACAATGATTTTCTTTAGCCTGGGCCTCTAAATTTTGCTAACGTTACCGAATAGGCTATCTTTCGCCTTTACTAACGCGATCAGCACAGGCGATTTTGTCTAACAGAATGTGCTGCTGTATAAATTCACAGTTTACGTACACAAGTTTCCTAGTGCACGTCAGAGTTTTCTGCTTCTCTATCGAAGCTTTGTCAAAACACGAATGATGGGCGTAGCAGCCGGCGCAAATTTATTACCCTCATCTTCCCGGCTGTTGTGCAGTCAAGTCGCTGGTCGCTAGGGGGAGCCTCAGCCTGCTAGTCTGTATAGGCCTACGATGCGGTTTCAGAGGAGAGAAGGACGCGTCCTTGAGTAGGTCTAGTGTTCTGCACGATGCAACGCCTGCCAACTGTTGCTGCTGCTGCCGCTGTTGCAAGCGTTAATTTGCGACTGCTGCTAACTCTCGAATAGACTGCAAGAACGTTTAGGTTGAGTCTTGTGTTTATTTGATGGCGCTCAATGTCTACGTTTTTTTTCAGTTTCGTGAGTTGGTTTAATTTTAGTAAACAGTGTTGTATTCCTTTATTAATACAGCTCAAGCATACGTATCGTACGTATGATATTATATTTTGGAAAAATAGGCCCTCACTCGTACGTATTTGGTCCTGTCTTATTTTAGCTTGAGCCTTGCATCGAGATGGTGGTGGTTTAGCCTCGCAGTAACTTCGTTAACGTTAAGCGGGGTTAGTACTGAGTTGGGTGATCTCTTCGTATTCGACCAAACCAACCAGGCCAACTCAGCATGGCCAATGGCCATCCCGCCGTAAGTAGGCAAAATGAGTACTGGCGGTGGTTACGGCCATCGCTAGAGAAGTAACGGCGAGTTCTGCGTAACAGTAGGTCCTGTTACCAGGACTGCTGGTATACTGACTCAGTAGGTTAAAAGTGCTGGCTGTTAATAGAGAGAGCCAGCCATCCGACCGACTTGGGCAGTATGCTAGCGTAATTGGGTTTAACTCTCGCCGGCTCAAAGCGCCGAGGAATGGGATGAGCTCTCGCAAATGGTTTATGGCTATCTTCTTCTTTGCAAGTAGATGAACTGATGAATGTCGCGGTTGGTTGTAGGTCCAACACGCGCCTGCTATAGCGTCTAGCGGCAACGAACCTCCGGTGGCCGTGCACAACCCTCGCCTACAGACGATGAGGTACGGACCGGGCGGAAGACAGACGTACGAACAGCAGAGCGCGGTCGATGATGTCTCGGACACGGCGAGGGTCGCTCATCTGCAGTACAACTCACCGATGGGTCTTTACTCACGTGACAACGCACAGGCCGCGCTCCAAGCACAGACTGCTGGAAAAGCCGGCTACGGAACCATGCAGTAAGTTCTGTTCGTGACTTGCCAGCAACATCTTCTTTCTGTCGCCAGCTGAAGACTGAACTATTCTGCAGAGCCTGGTGTGAACCAGCACGTTCGTGATAGCTATTTGCTATGGGCGAACAAAAAATATCGTACTGAACTGAATTGAAATAAACCGGAATTGATCGATTGATCGACTGATTTTATTAGCCAGCTGAAACGAAGTGCATATGATGACGTGATGAAAATATGTTATTCAGTCATAAAGTTGAGGAATGAATTTTGATGAATTTTTACGAAGGGGTTGGAAGGAAGTGGTTGTACTGGCAGTCCGGTTCTTTTGTGGATTGTGGATCATGATTTTGGATCAGTAAACCTATTCAGAATTTGTTACCAATAAGAGATTAAAACTTCGCAGTGTACCTTAGCCAACTAGGAACGACTTTTAGTGAGAATATGTGAAGGGCGCAAATGGATTAAGGACCAACCACTCAGATTTTGGTAACGATTTGGTTTAACACGTGATCCTGCAAGGTTTCGGAATCCGGATTCGGAAAGCAGGTGCATTGTGTCCATTGTGTTCGCCAGGTGACATCACCGTTTTCGACAGCAGTTTGAGATCTTTTAGGCCAATCGCTTTCAGTTAAAAATTAAAAATTCTTAGTGTGTTACTACACTATGTGCCCTTATGTATGTTTAAGTGGGCTGTTGTACTGTTGAAGGCGCCATTTTGGCGTTTCTGACCCGTCTCCATGTATTGCTTGTGTTTTTGAAATAAATGAATGAGTGAATGACACGGCGATATTTTGAACTGGATGTGCAGGATAACTGGCGACGGTCAGGGCGCGGTCAAGTCTTTCAACCCGGCGTTCTCGAACGTTCTGCAGATGGTGGCGGAGGAGGATCAGATGAGGGGGCGTGGTCTACCGTCACGACATCACGCCCCGGTCCACTCCAACGCACGACCTCATCATCATCACCACCAGCAGCAGCAGCCGGCGCCTGCAGGCAGTGAGATGATGATGGGCACGTCCGACTTCTGAGCATGGTTCGGCGTCTCGTTGTCTCATTGTGGTGAGACAGCGAGGTAGTGATGCCTGGAGTGGGACACGTACAGACGGCGACACTCGCTGGTCTTAAACACTACATTTAGACAGCGGAAGGCCTGCAGGCAGACGGCGTCGCGGCACCAACTAACTCTAGTGGCACTTTAAGTCTATCTATTGAATGCAGACGCATAGAAGCCGGGCCGCTGGCCGTGGTTTCTGCAACATTAGTGACTGTGAACGTCACGTTACTTTAAAACAAACTCATAGGTCTACCGAATCGACGACGGTCTCCCAGTATTTCGAATGGCGCGGCTAAGGACAACATTGATTGTATTTCTGTCTCTTAGCAACTGGCCGATCACGTTTGCAGTTTTTCGCATAGGTTCTAATCGTATCGCACTCATCTAGCAGTATTCTACACCGGCCCGCTTCCCAGTTTTGTATTTTCTACGCTTTCGAGTTAAGAGCCATTACGGGACAGACGGACAGACAGACGGACATAATGGCAAAAGCCGTAATAAGGCACACTAAGACGGCCGCATAATGACGATCGAACCGTGTGGTCCCACTCCAGGATGTGCCATTACTACCATGATGTCTCACTGCGTCTTACAGATTATCTACCGTGTTCGGATTTTCGCTGCACACTTCGCCACGGCCGCTGTCATCATGTACGCGTCTATTATATTTGCAGACGCAAAAAGCGGGGCGGCCGGAAATTTTTTGCACTGGTTATTATTTTGAGTTATTTAGGTTATAAACTTCTGGCTATCCCTCGGAGACAGCACCACTTATGTGGGCAGTGTGACGTCACAACTTTGCGATAACAGCTTTCGCTATAGACAGCATAAAGGTCTATTTTCACTTCGGCTGCGCGTTGCGTTGCGTTTGAACGCGTTTAAACGCGCCGCAATGCGCGTTGCAGCGCGTTGAAAAGGGCGGAGACATTTTTGGGAAAATATTAATGAGTTAATATGGCCGACAAATACGAAGATTTGTTGCTGTTGGGAGCAGCAGCTTGTTGCACATACGTGTTGCGTAAAAAAGAAGTTAGGCTTAGATTTTGGATTCACCCCGTCATCGCCAACCGGGATGACCAAGGCGACTATCAGCATCTGATACAGTAGCTACGCTTTGACCCATCTCTGTTCCGGCGATACTTTCGGCTGTCTGTCGATCAGTTCGATGACTTACTCGGGCTAGTTGAGAGTTTTCATTGGTCAATGCAATTACTATCGCTCGGATAGTAAACAAAAAAAATAGAAACACTATCGGCGTTTCTATTTTAAACGCATCGCAAAGCAACGCAACGCAACACGCAGCTGTAGTGGAAATGCTTCCCATTGAATAAGCTGGAAATTTGTGTTTTTACTATCGCGACAACGCTCTGCATAGCGCGCGACAAAGCAACGCAACGCAACGCCGTAGTGGAAATGCTCTTTAACTGTTATTACAGAATTTAAGATACGCGACAGATTAGGAGATTACCTCTTTAAAGAAGTTTTTACAAAATTTGGACTGAGCAAAATGCAGAATGGGCACTTTGATTCGATTCGATTTGGTTCGTCCAAACCACTGGTCCACACTCGTCAGGTAGGCCTATATTACGCCAATAATCCCATCTGGCTAAAAGAGAAGACCTCATTTTTATCAAACGGTCGTGTGGCAAAAACTGTCAAACCGAGCTTCGCCTTGCTGTGTGACGTCACAACTTCTGCCACGTCCGTCGTTCGCTCCCTAGTAAACCCATAGGCCTATGGCTGCTGGCCACTTAGGCCATTTTACGTAGAATAGCGACGTAACTTATACAGCTAAAACGGCCAGTATTTCTCTTAGATGATCGCGGTTCTTTTGCGGGCAGTTATTAATACGCGCTTATATGCTTGTATACTGCATTGATGTATAATTATATAGACAGCGATGAATTTTATGATTTTCCGGGGAAAATGTGGTTGGATGGGCCATAATGCAGTAAAAGTAGAAACGTGAAACTGTCCGTGTTTAGCCTTTCGTAGATAGTCAAATAGCTTGATTTTCGTATCCAAGAATATATCTGAAAATTGTTCCAATTTGGTCCTCCTATAGCTAGTAATGTTGCTATATCGTTCCCATGCGCGTAGATTTTTCATTGTTTTCGTCGTTCTCGCCACGTTGAAGTGAACTAGTTAGCCTGGTCGATGATCGTTGTGATGCATGTCTTGGACTCGTCTCATGGTGCTAATCGTTTGCTACGAGTTAGACCTACTTAGAACGACGTTAATGATACATTGAAAGTTCGCTGGCTGACAACGACGGCTGCTGCTGGACCTGTAAACGCTGGCATCTGATCTGCTAAAACTAGCAGCGACAGTGTCGGCGTCTCAGAATATTTTCCTCTCTATTTCGGGGAAAGCCCGATTTTTCGAGCCGGGGTAGTCTACTCCCTGTAGCTCTGTCACTGGAGAGCCTGGGTGGAGTGGTACTAGTGTTGGCATGTTTCGTTTTCGAGGTTTACATGTATAATTCACAATAATTTGCCATCGGAGCGGAGATGCGTGTTTCAGCTATTGGGACTAAATAGAACACCAGGATTAGAATTTTTGCACGATCAAACAGACTTTTAGCTGAAAGGGAATTCAATTTAGAGAGATATGAAGAGAAATAGGGGCGCTGAAATCGCGAGACCTGACAACGCGGCACCAGATATGCACATAAAAGTTTTCTATAAGAATTAAGAAAGTGCAGCAGCTGCTGCCGCAGTTCGCATTGACGTATGCAATGGTGACTGGTGAGCTTTGAGGAAGTGCCAGTGGCGTATACTCCTGTACTTTAAATTTTTGATTGACGGCGGGGCCCCCAAACATCGTGGGGTCCGGGGAAACTTACCGCTACCCCCTCCTTTTGACGGGCCTGCAGTCAGGCGTTTATGCCAGCAGTGACGACGTCATCGTCAGAACTCTGAAGTTTATTCAGTGTTTTATTCAATTCATGCTATTTGACGCTGTTTAGCTGACATTTTCGTAACGGAACACTTGCCTTTTAGTGCTGATTTGGCCTGCATCACGTCAAAGTCATTTCAGTTTTTTGCCGTTATACTTGACGAATTTTTCCACTTTTCGCCGTTATATCACGGGTTATGTGACATTAAATTTTATGACGATGACGAGAAAAACTAATTAAAAACTGATAGATAAGTCTACACTACAGATCATGTAATATTCATGCAGCAGTAATTGTAATGAGCAGATATTCGACAAGCGAAGTCGACCCATTCTCTCAGTTGACATAGAAGTCCAAAACAGGACCAGCGGGATTATTTTACATAAGCTGGTCGACAATAGTTTCATAAACGCACGAGCGTTCTACGAGCACAGCCATAAAACAGCGCTAAAATAAAATGCGTTGTTGGCATGGGAGGGGAAGGCGAAAAGGCTTCCCCCTGAATTTGTTTTCTGTCGGCGCCCATGATATTGTAAAAATATCTAAAACTCGCGTCTTTCGGTGATGTGTGACTTCTGTTCTGCTTTTTAATATTCGACGAATGACACTGCACATATTGCTGACAGCTACACGTCCAAACCAGTGAAGCCTTCTGCCCTTTGTATCATCCTGTCCCGAAATGAACCGTTCCGTTAGAGATGTTTATGATATATTTCACCGAATGCTTGTTTCGAATGATGTCAATTAATTTTCGTGGATTATTGGTATTTGGTTAAACCGATACACTCGAAGTTCGGTTATTATTTAGTAGCGACACATCTATAGACCTTTGGCCGTGAAAACTTGGAAAGTGTAGGCCCCCATACTAGTTTTATTTTTACGACAATCTCGATTTATCAGTTTTCGAGAACAGTGCGATGATTCTAATTTGCTCCACACTTGTGAATGCAGCAATGAACGAATTGCTGAAATTCATCAGTACACACATTTGCCAAAGTTATCGTTAAAATATGCACGACGTCTTTTGTGGCGTAAATTTTGCCTGCTTGTAACGAATGAACGCTGACATTTCTGGAGGCTGTGTAGGTAGCTCTGCAATTGCTAACCGATTGTACAATAATCAGAGTTGCTTTCGAGTGGACATTTTTCAGGCACTGCTGCTTCTCCAGTTCCGTAGTGCTGCGTCACACTGTGGATTGAGCAAAAGTTTTTTTTTTATTTGTCGTTATATGTTACGACGTATTGTAAGACTTACGTGTGGTCCGCGGACAGTAAACTGTTCAGTATGTAATTAAATATTGACTGATTAAAACTGTCGTACCAAATCTCATATCTCAAACACTACTATATTACATTGCTGCATAATAGGCCTATTACGAAGTTTTCGTAAGAAAAAAAAACAGCATTTGACCGGTCGACTAATGCCACAATGTTCTTAATAGAGATTTCCACGCTCTTCCTGGTCTCGTTCGATGGATTCGAATAAAGCTTTGAAATTTCCGGCTCCGAAACCCTAACAGCACAGCAAAAAACATCAAACACAAGCGTTAAGTCTCTCTGCGTAAACATATCTGATATTCGATATAAAAAATGAGTAGTCGGCTAAATCTTTTCACGCAGTTGTGTCGTCGCACGGCGCGTGGGTACAGTGGGCAACTGTCCCGCCCCGACTTATTTTTAGCTTGCCGGAAAATTTTCCACCAAAAATACAAACTTTGTGGCCGTAAATCCCCATAAGAAAAGAATTTGGAAGTAAAATTGAAATTTTGAGCACCCATAATCTTCTCTGTCGGAAATTTGTAACACTGTCTGTCTGAACATTGCAAATTTCTGCTCTCCGACAGTCGGCTGCCAACCGGGTTCATCTTCCAGCAGGACGGCGCGTCAGCACACACAGCGCGCATCGCACGGAACGGGCTGCGGGCCAACTGTCCAGATTTCACCACAAAGGACCAGTGGCCTCCAAATTCGCCGAATATAAACCCAATGGACTATCGCATGTGGTGTGCAATGTTGGAGGCTTACTGCAAGCTTAAAACAAAGCCGAAAACAATCGCCAAAGTCAAGGAAGCGCTTCAGATTATCTGGGGCAACTTGCCACAAGGACCGATCGACAAGGCTGTGAAAGACTTATCAAAGTAAGCGACTGAAGGCTTGTGTTGAAGCTTGGAGCTGGTGGTGGACACTTCGAACATTCACACTGACAATGAAATTCTAGCATCTGATCATTAGTTAACTGTGTTGTTTCAATGATGTTATTGCATTGGTGTAGTAACTTGAACATTTTTAATGCTAAAAATCGGTAGGTGGTCATGTTAAAAAATCTATAACTTCGACGTTTTTCAACAAAATCACATTTTACTTGGCAGTTAAATGTAGACCGTATTATTAAACAAAGCTGTAAAATTTCAAATTAAAATTTCAAACGGTTGCTGAGAAAACAGGGGAAAACTTTAGGGGGCTACATTTTTGCCGCACCCTGTATAATGTATTGCGATTTCCACAACTTAAAATAATTGGCAATCAGAAACCTTGAAGTGAGCAATAACGTTAACGCTACACACAAAAAAGATTATACTTGAAAAAGTTAAATCACACTTGTTTCAAGTAAGGTATATATTTCAACCGAATAAGTTATTTACTTACTTTTGCTTACTTGCTTATTTTAATGTACATGTGGCTATAGTAACGTTACGCATCTAAATAACTACATGTATATAGGCTTATATTGCGTCTACTGTACACTTAGTATATAAGTGTAAGACTGTTAACTTTTTTGCAAATCTTGAAAAAATATAATTTTCAGCACATTCAAGACATACGTTGGAAGGGGTTGGAGCAAAATCTTAAACATTTGTTTGAAAAAATGTAAATCCTCTCTTAAACATTGTACTTAGGCTATAAACTGTTCAGAATGCTCAAATGCTTTAAAGATGTCATGTTTTACACTGTACACGGTAGTAACCACGGTTTAAGCTGATGATACGTAAAAAAAGTTCAGCTGTCGACAGGGAAGGCCGACCGTACCGCCTATGTCCAAAGGCCAGCGTCCGACTTCCGGTCGCGGAGACAAAGCAATTACTCTGAGATGACTACAGTTCCATAGAGGCTATGTTAACGCTGCTCTGGAATGCTACAATCAACGCTAGTATAACATCTCGCCAGGCGTTATATTGTATTAATTACAAATAGATTGCATCTCGTTTGGGGTAATGCGAAAGTTGTAGAGGGGTCCGACATGGTAGTACAAGGTAGCCGTCGGCCAACCCTACTTATTAGTTTAGACAGTTTTTCGATAAAACGTACTGTTTAGCCACAATACATGCCTTACAGATGGACCACAGACAACAGACACGATCTTAATTGTGCCAAAGGCACGATCGTTAGTACGCTAGCGATGTAGGCGTACCGAATTGTTATGACGTTCGATGATTTCCAGGAAGAGTGTCGGTCGGTCCTGTACATTCTTGGTAAACAGCTGCAGCAGGTAGCCGTTGTCGTCAAAGTCCACCAGAATACGCAGCTTCTGCAGCTGTATACGTAAACACGCATCATCGATGATCACAGCTCATTGCAACACAGGTTACGGCGAAGAGTTAGATCTCTTCTTCTGTCACGCAACTGAGCCTTTAAAGTGGGGGACCATGGCCACATCACTTTTGTGAACCATTTCAAAGTCTAGTGTCATAAAATACCAGTCCAAGTACCTAACCGACTGCTATTATAACTAGAATAATCAACTAGACCTATTTTATATTTCAACTAGCATCAAACTGTTTAATGTAGTGTAGACGATAGCTAAGTGTACGTGTTGTTGCCAGTCAAGGCATAAATCGCTTGTTGTTTCATGGCATCTGCTTTTATGGCGGTCTGCTTACCTTGAGAGTCAGAAGCTTAAATCCATCTATTACGATTAGTTGTAAATCTGTTGTACAGCGTGCCAAAGAATCCTCCACAAAAAGTACAACAAATCCACATCATCTTGACATGTCGAGACGTCGCACTTGTTGTTCGACAAGTCAAGAACACATCAAAGTAG
>Ga0209671_1004615_pt1 | contig 13713 bp, 10 predicted proteins | sample WorMetHERISLAND2_2_FD_187401 | JGI IMG/M metagenome (GOLD analysis project Ga0209671, IMG submission 187401) | Marine gutless worms symbiont microbial communities from Max Planck institute for Marine Microbiology, Germany - Olavius geniculatus... | ecosystem: Host-associated > Annelida >... | reverse complement strand
GTTGACCATAGTGTTAAACAGTATATTGATGAATCTTTGCCTGCACTACTGGTAAAGTCAGGGAATTTTATTTGGTCTGAAAAGGTGTCACCGTCTAAAATGAGTTGGTTTTTCTTCATTGTTGCAGCTTTTGTGGAACTCAGTTACATATGTCACAACCTAAACTGTCATTTCTATTTTTTATTGTCCTGCATGACATGACAATGTGTTTGATGTTTGAAGGTGTGAAAATTTTCATTGATCGGAAAGCCCTGATGCATGTAATTGGCACTGAAATGGACTATGTTGAAGATAAATTGAGCAGCGGATTTATCTTTAATAATCCAAACATCAAAGGGACATGTGGATGTGGAGAGAGTTTTAACATCTAGTATTATACTGCTGATAGAATGTATCTTAAGCATCTGTGTGTGAAAGCATATTTCGTTAGTTGTAAATACCCCCATTTGTATATCATATCAAGGGTAGACTGGCAAGACCTGTCTGTTGTTGATGACATTTCAGGAAAATTGAAAACAACTTTCTACACAATGCATTTTTTCAACTTTTTGCCCAGTGTGTTTAATGTTTGTTTGTATAAAGTTTGTTTATAATATCACACAAATTTGCTTGCTAAATTTTTTGCATTGAAATAAATATTTAAATAGCATTTTCAACAGCGTTATACATTGTCGTTAGAACGTTTTGCTGTAGACAAGTGTAGGTGATGCTTTTCCACTCTGTCCTTGATATGTAGTTTTTTACGTACATAGAAAAAACATTAGGATGAATATTGCATTTATTATTGAACAGTAATTATCTGAATAGTATCTGATATATCTGTGATAAGTGTATGGTTGAAGGCTAGTTATGTGCTTCTGCAGAAGTCATAGCAGCGTGCAAGAAATGTTACTGTTTTGTGTCATATGAGACCTAGTGATGTGCTGTTTTTGTGCGCCCCATGCAGTAACATAGAAATGTGACTAGGTGCATTTTTGTCAACTTGGCTGTCAACTCCATACATTTTTAGCATGAAAAACGTTAAAATCGTGTCTCTTTTAAATTTTTATCACTTTGCAAAACGAGTTGTGTGTAACTTATTAGCATGATCTCAGCCCATGTGATATGTTTGTCCATCTTGAAGACTGAAGACAGTAAGAGTTCTTTAAACTTTTCGGTGTTGTTGTTATTTTAGCTGCAGTGCTTATATAGTATGCATGTATATTAATTACGATATACTGGAAATTAGGCAGTTGAGATATCAAAGTATTGATGCGTTAGTAAGTAAATTTCCTGTTTGAAGATGTGATGAAGTCACTGCCGGTTCTTCTGTTTGTTTGACCTAGGTCTGCTTTTCAACACTACTCCCCTTCATTGAATCTTTGGTTAGACTGGAGCAGTTTTTGCATTTTTTATAACTGTATGGCATCATATATGTGGCATCATGGGGGTGATATATCAACTGATGGGCTGCATTATCTTTGTTGAGTGATATGTGTGAAATGAAGTGTTGATATTAATGTGTCATGTGTAAACATGCTAGGCTTACAGAATGTTGGTGTTGAGCATATCCAAATAAAAAAAACCAGTGTTAACTGATTTGCAATTAGTGTGAAAAGGTGTCACTTTTTTTCAGAATGACTTCAGTAAATGTGGATCAGTTTTAATATTCACTACTGTATTGAGTGATAGCATTTGTACTGTTGTAGAGGCCTGGATTGTATTATACACGATGTTTCATAAAAAGGACCCCTTTTTGTTTTTTTTTCATAATTCACTCAAATGATGAGCAATTTACACAAAATTTGTACCAGTTGTAGGTGAACAAATACTAATTCAAAATATTGCAACAAAATATGGCAGTTGATTAAATTTTCTTTGCTAGTCATGACGTAATGCTGATGTCATAATGTGTTGTGAGTACAAGCTTGCTTGTTTCAACTAGTGCTGTCAGTTGCTCCCCTGCTTCGATGGTGAACTCAGTTTGGTTCGCTAATGAAAAGTGTTTATTGTGTTAGCACTAAGCAACATGGGGACATGAAATCAGGTGTCTTGCAATCCAAAAATGCAACCATTTTGCAAGCTTGGTGTGCTAGTGCACTGTCTTGCTCAAACATGTGAGAGTCTACTATCCCCACAGACACGTAAATGCGATCGCTTTGCACGTTTTTGTGGCTGCAACTTTGCAAAACTTCAAAAATTTGTCATCAGCTAACCAAATTTTTCACCATCGTGACAAACTAGGTGGTGCCGAGGTTTATATGGTGTAGACGCGCCTGTATTACAGGGGTGTCTATGTCATTTGTGCTGGTAAGCAAAACGTTAATTTACTGTTTAGTAAACAGTAAATTAACGTCTTGCTTGCCAGAACAAATTTTTCTCATCAGCATGATTCAAATAACGCGATAGGCCTACTTATTGTAATATTCAGAGACAGCGGCAGCCAGGATGCAGCAGAACTTTGATCATAACCGATCAAAGCCATAGGGCCTATGTGCAATGAGTAGGCCTGTGCGCCTAGCCTATTGGTTTATAAACAGCTTGCACATTGCTCGGCATTGTATTAGGTTAAGCAAATAATATAGGGCTACTAGAAAGGGCATACGGTACTAACCTTCTAGGCCTACTAACACAGTAACCATACCAATCGATATGCCGCTGTAACCGTGCAGTATTTTAATCAATACGAGTGTAGGCTAAGTTAGCTAAAATATCAACTTCATTATTTCTACGTTGTCGTTCGTCAGTCGACATGAGGTATAACAATTATTGCATTTGTTTCTTACTGGGTAGGCCTCGAATTACTCGAATTAGTTATTGACAGTTGGGCTTACGTTTACACCGTGATCTTTAGGGGCCTAATTACAGTTTTATCGCAAACTGTTCGTGCCAGTAAAAGAATTCTAAAAATCGAATAATCTTTGATGAAGTTATGGACAGAAAGTAAGTCGGGCCAACATTTTATGGAATACGCGCGGGTTAGCTCAACGGCGCTGTTAGGAGATGACGACGAAGACCCGATAGATGGATAATTGCAGGCGTCAGTGGAAGCCCGGTCAAACGGAGCTGGCGGCGGGCGTGCGAGGTCTAACACTCGACGACGTCACCGACGACACGAAGATCATAATGTCACAGCTTCATCGCAGAGAAGGATCATCGCAGACCGAAGAACAACCAGTTGTACAACCGATCGTTCACTCCACCACGTACCGCATCAAGAGTGTCGACCATTACAGGACCGTATCGAATGAAGTGAGTCGACGGCAAAGTGAACAATACAAAATGTTAACTGCTTACTTAATACTAGGCCTACTACTAGTATTAGAATAGTAATCGTCAAGTCACCATCGTTATTACGATCGTCGCCGTTGTCGTCATGTTTCTAAGTTCGACAAAGACCAAGGTAATCTGGCAAAAAAACGGAATCGTTTTTTGTTTGTAGGTTTATTTTCCAGGTGGCGGCATGGAACCAGTGGCGTATTTAGGATTTGGCAAAGGGGGGACCATGGCGAGCGCGCGGAGCGCGAGCCTATAACGGGGGTCTGGGGGCAGAGCCCCCAGCGGGGTCCAGGGGCAGAGCCCCTGGTCGGGGTCGCCCCCTGAAGCTGAAACACTGTTCAATGGAAACCGCAAATTCGCTCATTTTTCTGAAATTTGGAAATGCAAAAGACCACCAAACATTGTTGAATTTTGCAATTTTTGCTGGAAAATGGCAAAAAGCGCACCTTTTCATATGAAGTCGCCTGTAAAAAATTTTCATGGTCGGCCAAAGGGGGCATCGCACCATGCCCCCCTAAATACGCCACTGCATGGAACTGACAGTTTGACCACATTATTTGCAACTGCATGTTTTGGCTATGAGTTCCATCCCCATAAGCTATCTCCCCTTCCATGGAGATCAGGGACAACCATCTAACACTGTTTCGTTGGACATCATAAGTGTACGTGCGAAATGGCATCTAAATCCATCGATTTAAGCAGAGTGTAGGAATGTGACAAGAGGCAGACCACGCTACGGCGAAATGCGTTGGAATAGGCGGAATCGCCTGCGTTGCAAGAAGTGATTTCGCCTATGGTATTGCCACGTGAGTCTCAACTTAGGCCCTGTCGACTGATAGATAATAGCCTACATCCTGTATTGCATAGATGGCTGATTTTTACCTTCGTCAAGGAGGTTATGTTTTTGCCAGTTTGTTTGTCTGTGTGACCAAGATAACTCAAAATGGGAGGATCTTTCTGAAATTTTCAGGAAATATTGGGAATAGCAAAAACTACAAGTGATTCAATTTTGGGGGTGATCCGGAAACTTTTAAATTTTCGTTAACATTGCTTTAAATGGGGCATAAGGGAAACCGCTGCCAAACCGAATATGGTGCTGCCACCTGGCGAACAACATGGCGTTGGCGGAGGTCTGCGGTCTTTGACTGCTTTCTAGTTTGGTCACGAAATAGGGCTAGGCTTTATGTCTCCAGCGCTTGGGTTAGTTCGTTTTGATACAACTGTAGTGTTTAGTTCGATGTGCAACCGTGTGTCTGGCAATCTGATCGTTAAGTTGATTAGAATTTGTCCAATGCTTCAGGGTGGTCGGACGTACATACGTTTGGGTAACTCGACATGTGAAGCGGCAGAAGCAGCGATTTGTCAGCTGGAAGGTGGAGCTGGAAGCGTCGTCTTTGCGTCAGGCATGTCCGCAGTCAGCGCCGCGCTTTTGTCGTTCCTCAAGTCCGGAGACCACGTGGTTCGTTGAATACCAGTAATAAATGCTATACCGACAATGTACGAGGGTTGATCAATAAATAACGGGAATCAATATATTAGACTTAATTTTTTACAGTTTATACATCAGTAAAAAAGTGTGTGGGTTCGTTGCGGATGTGACGTCATTGTAATTAATGACGTGACAGCGAGTTAAACAGAAACGATTTGGACTGTTAGCGCGAACAGCGTAGAATTAGGCTCGTTGTTGCACGATAATTCTCCAGCCTGCAGTCGAATTTAGCAATGTGGTGTTCTGAATCGTCTGATTTTCGAAAGCGCGAACAAATACGTTTACGAATTTTTTTTATTTGCACAGTAGTTGCTACAGCATCTTTCAGCTTTAAAGTGTTTAATGTCAAGGTTAGGGTTGTGCTGTGCAGTTGGACTTCCTTGTTAGGCCTACCATTAGCTAAGCCATAGGCTAACAGAAACATTTTCGGCTGCTATGCTAATCAGTAAACATTGGGCAAGTAGGCTTAATACGACAAATAACATCAAATGAAAAAAGCTTTAGACTATGTTAGTGATTACCAACTAAAGTCAGCTTGTAAGGACGCCATATGCATAGCCCCATCTAAGGTTACTCGGATGATTTTTGCTGTTTTAGAGGACTGATATCATCACATCGTCCTTACACACAATTGTAAACTGGTAAGTTTTTTACATACATAGCAGTAGTCATTGATCAGTATTTTCGCCGTCGATAGAGTGTTAGATTTGTGTACGTTTTGATTTATTTTGATTGATTGAGTTCGGTAGCTATGTGCTGGACGCTTGCAGGTGTCATGTAATCCCACCTACAGCGGAACTCACGAGGTCCTCGTCAAATACCTCAGAGATCGCTACAACGTCGAACTAACACTGGTCGGACGCTCCATCGACGAGTACAGAAAAGCCATCAAATCGAACACTAAAGTAAGACTGAACTATACGATAAACTACTATCGGACCAGCTTGAGTGCTCTGTCGAAATTCAGTGTTTTTTCTACAATTTACTAGCGGCTTACTGTGTTAAAACGACAAAATTTCTCGCTACGTTTCTGCGGATGCATTTTTTTGGTTAGCAGAGAGATTTTACGATTATCATTCTAGACTAAACTTTAGGCCTACGTTTTATCGATTATGATGTTTGTAACGCTATTGCCATCTGTCTCCAGATGTCTGTCTCTGATGTTTTGTATGGTTTTTGTGACGTGTCTGTAACGAAATTATATGTCTTCTCTATAAATATTATGCAATGTTAACTGTGTTAAGGTTTTGTACGGCGAGACACCATGCAATCCAAACATCACAATTCTTGACTTGGAAGAGTTCGGAAAGCTTGGGAAGAGTCTTCCCGGAGCAGTGACGATCGTGGACTCGACGTTTGGGACGCCGTACTTGCAGAAGCCGATCAAACACGGCGTCGACATCGTCGTACACAGCGCGTGAGTACATGGACTGATCGCATTCTCTTAAATCCTATGTATACGCGCATGCACGTTTGCGATCGGCAGCCGTCTTAACGTCATTTAGCTGCTTACCATCATATTCAACGAGACGCAAAATCGTCATCCGATCGCCATCCGACATCACCCTGACGAAACTGTACAAGTATTTTAACGTGGAGTCCAAAAAACTAAGTACCTTAAGAACGACTTAAAATAAGCATTCAGCTAAGCAGCTTAAACTATCACGCCAAACAAGACGCAGTACGAAATAACGGAGAAAGAAAGCCAGTTACATGTAGCTTGAGCTGTGAAGTAGGCCTAATTGTAGCTTACATTTGCAGTCGATTATTGCTTGTGTTGCATGTACAGAACGAAATATATTGGAGGCCACACAGACGTGTGTGCCGGTGTTGCGACGGCTAGCACCTTGGAACAGTGGGAACAGTTGGCGCTGACCAAGAGAGCATTTGGAGGCATCCTGGTCGGTTATGTAGGCTATACACTGTAATACTGACAAACAGTGTGACTTATAAAGTGCGCCAAGTTTTTATGATGTCGTCGCCAACAACATAATGGCCCTGCAGTTTTCAAAATACCTTAGACGGCACACTAGATCAATAACAAAGTGATCATTAAAGATCTCACAACGACTCAAACTTTTCGCTACACTGTCTTAGCATACTCGTATAGTACTAAATGTTTATACTATATAAACGCACTAAAATATTAGAATACTACGATAGAATATTTCTATTAAAACTGAAGAATAGTCAGCGAACAGAAAACGAATGAATTGATAAACTACACCGCGTTTCAAAAAAATTGGGGCCACTATTATTTTTTAAATAACTCCGTGAAACATTGCCCGATTTTTATAATTTTTGGCAGGCAGCATCGCAAAGATACTTGACAAAATGGTTATAGTTTAGCTCACCTCACTTTAATACTGTCGCTACACTACCTTGAACAATGCAGAAGTCGTAGTTAGGCCGTTTACAACAATGAATTCGAACTGGGTAGCGCATACGTCGGCTCAGAAATGATTAACTGAATAGCGACAAACGCCAGTAAGGCTGCGTTCACACAGACACGAGTACGAGTACGAGTACGAGTCCGGGTTTCCATTTATGGCCCGTAGAAACTTCACTCGTACGAGTGGAGCGTTCACGGTCACTTGTACAAGCACACAACTAAACGCGTGTCGGCCATATTGAATTAAATCGAATCGAGGAAATGCTTCGCGAATAAAGAACAAAAATCTACTACAAAGTTACTATTTTTACAAAACCGCACATTTCTAACGACAAACAATTTTACGATAACGTCAGTCGTGACGTCAAATATGCGCCATGGTTTTTTTTATAAATTTTATTAATGCTTTTTACGAGTAGTTTACTTTCTACGAGCTGGATAAAAACACGACCTGCACAGAAACTACTCGTACGAGTGAAATTTACAGGTAACCCGTACTCGTGTTTATGTGAACGCAGCCTAACAGTCATTATTTCTCAAAAAGTCATACGTGTTACATCGCATCATTTTTATTACAGCATGTGCTCAAAATGTCCTCTTCCAACGCGAACGCAAGGGGTGGACTTTGACGTCACTCGTTAACAGCACGTTCAATAGCGCGCAACCCAGAGCAGCTCACTCACTGTTGAGGCATTATTTCAGTTCGTTGACACACAGTATTAAAACGAATAACATTAGTGTTAAAGACGTAAGAGATGTTTAATGATTTTCTCGTCTCAGTGATTTTCGGAGCCAATGCATGCGTTACACAGTATGAACAGAACTCATTGTTGTAAACGGTCAAACTACGACTTTTGCATTTCACAAGGTAGTGTAGCGACAGTATTAACGTGAGATGGGCTAAACTACAATCATTTACGTTGAGTTTTTGCTTGATGTTGCATGCCAAAAATTATCAAAATCGGACAATGTTTTTCGGAGTTATGAAAAAATAATAGTGGTCCCAATTTTTTGAGACACAGTGTAGAAAGAAAGCCGATAAACATAGACAATCCGACAAACTGTCCAGTAAACCGTGAAAACGTATAGTCTAACACACTACATTTGTATTTTTCTTAAAGCTGCGCTCACATACAGAGTTACAGACTATGACTAAATTTCGAACGTTTACGTCGTTTGTGTGTTCAGTCGCCATTCGACGCGTCACTGTTACTACGCGGCCTCAAGACTTTGCACTTACGCGTCGAGCGTCAGTCCAACACAGCCCATCGTCTTGCCGAGTACCTCGAAGCACATCCAAAGATTCTGCGTGTCCACTACCCGGGACTGCCGTCGAACGCCGGTCACCAGGTCGCTAAGCGACAGATGAAGATGTTCGGAGGAATGATCAGCTTTGAGATGAAAGGCGGACTGCAGGCCGCCATAACGTGCGTAGAGGTAATGATCGACGTATATAACGTAAATAAATTACAATAGTCAATGCATTCGTGGGATTTCGTGCCAGCAGTATGAACGTTTTATACATAATGAGCGCCGTTAGAAAACTTGCTGAGAGGAAAGAATTTTCACGTTACTTTCACATTTTCGCTGACCCAATATTACCTATCATTTTCCACTTTCAAACATACTTCTGCTTGCGGTGATGTAGTATTTCTACTGTACTGGGAAGAAAAAAAATCGTCGATGGAATTAGGAACCATGGCTATGTCTTCTGGCTTAACCATTGTTATTTTGCTGTGGCTTTGTATTTGTACTGCTTGCTGGGACAAAGCATAATATGCTTAACAATTTTGCATTTTTAGGAAGAGGCACTTGTTTTCTTTCCCATGCCTTGAGCGCTGATACCCAGCAGGAGACAGTGAAAACAAGCCGGTTAGGCTTCGCCAAGAGCCGAGGTCACGGTGCCGTGGTCTGGTCTGGTAGTGCTGAATTGCGTTGCTGCGTGCGTGTGTCCGTGCAGTGATGTTCAGTGTAGCCGAGTCCTCTTAGTTCAAGTCCGAGTTCAACTCAAGAAAAATAAGGACTCAAGTACGACTAGAGTCCAATGCCGGAGTCGAGTATTACGCCACCTTATATGCAGCAAACACAGTTACACAAAGCATTATAAAATATGTAGGAAATTTCCCGAATGAATGAAAAATGACCGATTTTTTTACTTCGATCTAAGTTATTATAAGTGCGAATTCAGTGGGTTCGAATCCGAGTCCAAGTCAAGAAAATAAGGACTCGAGATCTACATCACTATATCTGTGTCTGTGTGTTAGAGTGTGAAGATCATCTGGTTGGCGGTGTCGCTGGGAGGTCCTGAGTCGCTGGTGGAACACCCTGCCTCGATGAGTCACGGACCGTGGATTATGAACGCGCAAGAACGCACTGAAGCAAGCGTCGCCGACGGGCTCATCAGAATGAGGCATGCCATCGTTTTTATAGGCTTTTTGTAGTCCATAGTCATTACTGAAGTTTTTACGTGGTTAAAGTATCGCTGATTACATCACAGCGAGCAGCATTGTCATCTACTGCTTTAAGGTGTTAACAATTATTATTAGGCCTATTATTTATAATTATTATTTATAATCATTTTCCACCATGTCCATGCCTATCGTGTCCAATTCTACAGTTTTTTTTACGCGTAACGCCGATGCAGACTGTGAACAGTTAATAATTCGAAGTGCTTTGTTTTTATGCAGCGTTGGGCTCGAGGATGCGGAGGACCTCATCAAAGACCTGGAACAAGCTCTCGACAAAGTCGTTTGATGTCGCATACGGACGCCCGCAGAAAAATTGTCGGGGCAAATCGAAACTGCATCGTTTTTCTTCATATTTCGCTGATTTTTTCCACTGCGCCTGTTTATCAGATTCATTTTTTTTACTGCCGCCGCAATGTAGCTTGTTCGGATAAATGATACTTATTTAGGCCTACTTACTCATTTTGCCTTTTCCACGAGCATTTCACTCTATAAGCTATACTGTCTAACCATTTTGCCGTATAACGCACGTAGTGCAAACTGCAAAGTGCAGCATTGCCACCGTAAGTAATCTGTTCATTTGTTCGTCCGCTTTAAAATGTTTAAGAGTTCGCTAAACATTACACCTACGTATAAAGCCTCATCAGTATTGATAATATATGACGACAAATAAAATTTAATAGAGAGCTAGAAAATTGTAACAACTGTTGAGGATCTCATAGCTTTGTTGACATTTTACTGACTTGGCTTGCTGGAAACAAGGGCCTACGTAGTCGATCTAGGTCAGTATAGTTGGTGTCGTACTACAGAAGTTGGAGCTTCGTTTTGCATAGTAGTTTCACGTTACATGACAATCTCATTATCACACAGACGATAGCACGAACAGAGGGAGAGAGAGAGACAAAAAGACGGGCGGACAGATACAGACAACCACGCAGGCGCTGTAGCAGAGGCCGATCAACACAGAGCAGAAAAATCAAAATTGCGAGACATTCATGGCATTTTTATGCGGCAAGTCACATCTCTTTACCAACAGCTGCTAACTTCTTCTGCTTTATTAATTTGGAACAAATAAAAGTTTAGCTAAAGTCACCACTAAAAAGCGGAAGTGCTATAAAAACGTATTTTATCTCGCTGCACTATATACATATGCATACCTTTCCCATTGCGAGTGATATGAACTGGTAGTCGTGCTATTTTCACTGATTCCGACAAAGTCAACGTGACAGCACATCACACTTTATCTCTCTTCATACAGACTGTGCTACTGCAACGTCGAGTCGACGACTGCAATATTTAGTGACGTGTCGTCCTTCGTCAGCGTCGCCCAGGTTAACAACATAACTTGAATGGATAGACCACACGCGGTGACGCGGTGGTAAATTCATTGACCCACATGTACTGCAGACTGACAGTGTAATTGCACGGCCGGGTGACGTGGTCTATCGTTAACCTCGTCCCAGCCGCGCGTGTTAAAACGCATTCGTGGATGTCGGCAGACATTCGTTCGTCGCTGTCGATCTGTAGTCGCCTCCAGTGGTGCTGCATCATGCTCACTGCCCAGTGCGGTCAGTGAGTGTTGGTGCGTGTCAGCGGTCCCGGCGGACATACAGTACATCGTCGCTGCATCACAGCTAGTGGTACTGCTGCTGAGGCTGCACGCCGACCGTCATACGCGTCACGTGGACAGCGCGCATCAGCATCAGTTAGCGACGATAGACTAGCTTCTGTAGCAGCAACACTGCAGTAGTAGCGGCGTCGATGACATGACCGAAGGTAAATTCATTCGCTGTTCAAGACAACGACCAGTTATATCTGTATAACAGTGCGATATTTCTTACGGGATTTGCGCTATACGTATTTGGAAAATAAAGATGAAGATAATGTGACCGCGCTAGCCTGTCTAAGCGAGTACTTGATGCGCTCATTTCGTCACTTTTCGAGTGTCTTTTGGGCACATTTTTAGTTTTTATCGTTTTTTTTTACTTGCTGTTTCATTGCAAACTGAGTGAAAGATTTTGTTTAAGCAAATACTTTCCCATATACGCTAAAAAACGGTACAATATGCGCGTGGCGCTGTTTGCGATTACATTTCAAAGCAACAAGTCACATAATATTATGGCGATCATTGCAAATTAATGACAATTCGCTTGTCAATACTGTTTTATCTTCGGACTTGTTTTTTAAATCTCCAGTTTTTAAATGTTGGCGAAGTAGTTTGTTTTAGTCTTTGTGTTTGTGTGTGTTTTGTGTGTTTATGGGCCTCGAGCCTGCCATTGAAGACAAATAAATAAATAAATTAAAATCACGAGGTCAGCTTATTGCTGATTTCAGACTTGGTGTATTACATTTTGGGGAACAATGCTCACAAACTGAACGGCAGTTTAAGTCATGTTACATAAGGATACCTCGTTCCTAGACAGTAATGGCCAAAATATCTAAACAGATGAACTACCGTTGCAGCGACGGTCGCATATCGTGTCTGTCAACGGACTGATCGGAATCGAAAGCTTTAGTTGTAGTAGTCCCATACATTTTCCTGTTTCTTTGCTGTTTTGCTGTTTTTAGTTTTTTACATTTTAATTGCTTTGTTCGTGCGGTGGATTAAAGTACTTACTTGCTTTATATCTGTTAAACGCAAAAAGCCGTGCAGGTATTAGGCTACAGAAGTGAGATTAAAACTTGACGTTGCTATTATCCACAGCACTACCGATGCAAAATTTAAGTCATATTATTACCACAACTCCGATGTGCCACTATGAACACCGCGTTCATTCAAGTGTTCGACATCACCATCCTTCGCTGCAATTGTCGAGTGTTGTCGTTTCCGAAACTGTCCTCCGATTGCCCGATCTACGCAAAGCACGTGTGTTTCACTTTTTATGCTCCACTCTGTATATCGCAGCGATGCACTACGTGTTGCAGTCTATCTATCTGTGCAGCGAATGTAGTTGCTAACGCTGTTGATGCATTTTCATCACTTATATGGTGTTTACACAATCCAGTAAACGTCCAGCAAACTTCCAGCAAGCGTCCAGCATTAGCACGTGTATTTTAAATACATTTGCTGGACGTTTGCTGGATCGTGTAAACACCCCATTAGGAACCGACTTGATTTGAACTTCATTATCTGAAGCGTCGTGCTGTTTGCAGCAACTGCAGACTGCTGAGTATCAGATATGTTTCTCGAGCAAGCGAAGAAATGTGCGTATTGTCGTATAAATTCTGGGCAAAGTGGATGTTTTTGTGGATAATTGAATTTAATTCACGAGAGTGTATTGCCTGCGTTAATCGACGTGAATCGACTTCGCCATTATTGCTCTCTGTCGTGCTTCGTTTGATTCTAAGCAGTCAGTGTCCGAACCCACTGCAAATTGCCACTGCATTAGTGCGATGCGACAAGGATAGTCGCTCTGCGTTCTCCTTAGTGCCGTCTGTCAGACGTCGCGGCAAAGTGCGTTGCTTTGTCGCCGTTGCTGGCGACTTTGGGTTCGAGTGTTAGCTGAACAAAATAGGAAAGTAACATAACTTATTGCATATAAGTTCAGTATCATTTTCGTAGCAGGTTTCTGCAGATCACTCCCGAGAATCTAATCGAATGATTTGTGTTGCGGATTGTGTCGCAAAGTCGGCGTAATGGAATTTGGGCTTTAGTCTGCTTGCTGCATGACGTCAATGTCACAATAGTGTTTCAGCTGCCGCTACTCAGATCTTCACATGAGAAAGAAATGCTTCAGACGAAAAAAAATTTGCCGGATTTTCTTTAACCCGCGAGTTATTTTGACTATAAAATTATTTATCACTTAATGAAAATTGTGTGTTTTTAACGCCGATATTGATACTCCGAGTCTCCGATGTCGGCCAGTGTTAAAAACGGCCAACTTTGAACCTTGCACCGCCCTACCCGGAGCGTTGAATATTGATAGCTGTATAACGTTTTGAGTGATGTCTGGGTTCAATGGTTGGTTTTAATGTATGGCATAAGAATTATTGCCGAGTCTTTAAAATAAACTACACTTAATTTAGTAGAGCTTTTATAAGATTTGTCAATCGCCAAAAGGATTAAAACGCCGTGTACATTAGCCTATCAGCATTTTGAAATACAAACG
>Ga0209671_1004614_pt1 | contig 13713 bp, 8 predicted proteins | sample WorMetHERISLAND2_2_FD_187401 | JGI IMG/M metagenome (GOLD analysis project Ga0209671, IMG submission 187401) | Marine gutless worms symbiont microbial communities from Max Planck institute for Marine Microbiology, Germany - Olavius geniculatus... | ecosystem: Host-associated > Annelida >... | reverse complement strand
ATCTAATTTCGGAAAGCAACCCGCACTGATTCCCCGCCTAGGGGCTTGATCCATTGCAAGGAGCGAGCGAGGGCGCATCAAATCATACATTTTCCCACGGTGGCGCCTGCGGGTCACTCACTTGGCAACATCGGCCTAGATGCGCCTGCAAGGTGCTCTATGGTCACGTGACCGTGTGCCATACAGGTAAGCCCACGGGCGTTGATCAACAACACAGTAAACCTGTCACACAGCCTTGCGGGCGGACTAGTTAAAGGCTGCAGGTGAATGTTTTGATTGAGAATTTCTGTTAATATGGTGCGATCACATTTCGTTTTGTTGCGAAGATAATTAGCGTTAGCATCGATATTTTGACTTTAGTCGATCGCGACAATCTTGAGGTATCGAGTTTCGTTTAGAGACAATACCCATCTTTGAATGTAAACAATTCAGGCCAGCTAGCTTATTCTGGAACTATAGGCCCCTCTGAATCTCAGGTCTCTGTATACATTTTTATCTAGATTACTCATACCATTAGCTTGGTCTTTTTGCACAATCTCATCACCAAAACTGGATAAGTTAAATTGTTTAGGCCTATACTTAGTGAGAAATTTAAGTTTTAAGTTTGATTTGATGTGTGCAGGCTAATTGATTCATCAAGCAATATTAAATTAAATTTTCTCATTACCTGTTTTCTTTTGTACAATTTGAAAACAAAATAAAAACATTTGTATCGTATGATCTTTAATCAGTGTACATGTCACTATGTTTCAGTGATGGGTCGGAAGACACATGGCCCGTACCTGCTGGCAGCCATCGAATATGATGACATCGAGAAAGTCAGCGAGATTCTGGTAAAGCAGTTCCGCGACCGAAAAGCAATTCCTGACCTACTTGTGTCCGAAATCCCGCGGCTGGTCTCCGGACAGACAGAAATTCCGCTACTGCTTGCTGCGTCGTTGCCTGATCCGACAATCCTGCGGTATTTTGTCATAAAACATCATGCCGATGTCAACCGTGTGTTTGAGTGTGGGAGCCAGCGACGCCGTAAGCGAACCACTGCGTTACTGACTGCGATTCATTTCAGCCATCACGACACCGTCGATGCAATACTGACACTTAATGGAGATATAAATGTTGCCGATCACAAAGGTCGTCGACCTCTTCACCATGCAATTAAACGGTCAGCAGATTTTAATGCATTTTTGGGAACACGCAGTTTGAAAGAACATATTGCAGTGCGGTTGAGTCACTATATTTAGCAGGTGCGACCCAGAAAGGGAGAGGGAGTTGTAAGAGGAGGGAAAATGAAAGAAAATGGGAAAGTGGTGTGGCCAGTATTTGGATGTAGGGGGCACCTAAGGGGAAGGTTTGTTGAGGGGTGTCCGGGTCCCCTACCCACCATAGAAAGGGCCCTGGAAAATGTTTATTTTCGTGTCAAAATAAAATGTTTTGGTGCATTTTTGGCAGGCACTGTTTTGAGTAACCGAGTAGGCTCTTAGGGGGCGCGTACCCTCAGTGCTTTTCCTTGTGGCTATGGGGTGGGAAGGAAGGAGGGTGGAAAGGACGCCATAAGTCTATCCATCTTAGGTTAAGACCCAAAAAATTTAATTTGGCACTGACATGCGTGTTTGTACACACGGTTGGGTTGTACAGTGCTGATTACCGGATGGTGAAGATGTTGTTATCGCGCGGTGCTCAAGTAAATGTCTGTGACGTGTCCGGCAACACTCCGCTCCACACCGCCACTATCTACGGCCACACGGAGCTCGTCAAACTGTTGCTGCAGCATTCTGCCGAGGTCTATACGAAAGGCCAGCATGGGGCGCTGGCTATCCACATGGCGGCTCGCGAGGGTCACGCCAACCTTGTACGACTCTTCTGCCAGTTTGCAGAGGTATTGTACATTACCATGTATTTGTTTACATTTTGGTAGGCAGGCAGTTTCAACAACTGCCGACAGGCTAGCGGAGTTTTGGGACAGCAAATTTTTGCTATGTATTTTCCTCAGCTTTTTTGCCGAAATTGTTCTTAGTCCTGTTGGAAAAACTGGATCATTTTTGGCTGTCAAATGTTTGACATTCTTATTTGTTGCCACTGACAACTTTTGCTACTGGTAAGGTTTGGGTCCGCTATAGCGAAGGGCCGCCAGAGCGAAAGGTGCCGTGCGGCTTTCGCTATGGCGACAACTAACCGCGACTGACGACCTTGGCCGTAGCTTCACGGATCGCCAGTCGACCAACTAGCTCCTCAGGTCTAAGTAGACCGTCACGGGCAGCCGTTGGCAATTTTTGTAGGCACATGCACCGCCATCGAACTTACTACCTATATTGTACACTAATAATGTGTGCATTATTATCATATCAATCTTTCAAAAATGCTAACCCTAACCCGATCGCTAATCCTAACACTAACCCTAAACCTAACCCTAACCTTTATCTTAGTAAGCGAAAACAGTAATTTTAATATTAAGTACAAAACAATACTATATTACATGTGAAATTGTCACCCCCTGGTGAGTGTGAATGTTGCGTAATGATTCGTCTGTCCATATTGTACACTAATTTATGGTGTTCATTTTTGTCACATAAATCTTTGAAAAATGCTAACCCTGACCCTATCCCTAACCCTAAACCCAAACCCTAAGCCTAATCTTAACCGTAACTGGAAGCGAAAACCGTAATTTTAATATTAAGCATAAAATCGTACTGAATTACACGTGAAATTCTCGCCCCCTGGTGAATGTGAATGTAAAGCGCAATGACACGTCTGTCGACGTGAATTTTAGTCCGAACTTTGCTATGGCGACCCTTCGCTATAGCGGCCCATTACCGCTGGTAATAGGTGGAGGATACACTCAGCAGAGATGAATATATGACAACTTTCTGATTAGTTAATTAGTTTACTTATAAATATTCTTTGCTACCGGTGACATCATGCTGACGTCATATTTTTGTGTTTGTAAATTATGGGTTTTACTGTTGAAGAGAGACATTTGATAAAATGTTAAAACAGTAAATTGATCAGTGTGATGACTGAACCCCAAATATGCTAATTCGTCACACAATTTTCCATTGTGCTGTTTTCATGGTTTATCATTTTGACTGAGTGCGAGATCTTTAACTTTGTTGATGTTGGCAGGCGTTCACGCATTGTGTTACTGCATGAATGACCACTTGCCCACTATCAGTCGAACAGCTTGATACTGCCGGACATGTCAACTTTTTTATTTACAAATTTTATTCCATTACTATCCAATTCTCTGTCCATTGTCCAGAAACATCTTGCACAAATTTGCGGCTTCATAACTCTTGCTGACTCACAAACATTTATTAGTGTCTGTCTTCAAAGGTAAAACCCATAATTTAGAAACACGAAAATATGACGTCATCATGACGTCATCGAAAACAAAGAATATCTAGCTTTCACACTGGTGGAATACTAGTTTCCTTCTGAACATTCCCTGAAAATTTCGTGGAAATCTAACCATTTTCCACGGAAATATAAAAGAAAATGTAAGGGTGTGTTTTATTCTAAGCACAGTGTATAATGAAATGGTTAACCAGGTTTACTGGTTCGTGGAGAGTCAGCCATTCACATTCTCTTGATGGTGATCTGACTGGAAGTCGAACCCACGACCTCCATTCATTTTATTACGTGCGAAAGCAGATGCTGCTTTCAGCGCGTCTTACCCATCGCAATTCTGTCCGTCCGTCTGTCTGTCTGTCACACAGGTGGATCAGTCAAAAACGGTGCAAGATAGGATCACCAAATCTTCACCGTCGGCTGCCTGGAAGACTCTAGTTTCAGGAACCGTAAAGCTTTTCCATAAATTCGAAGGGGGTCACCCTGAACGAGGGCGCTAAATGAGAGGGGGGTGGGCAAAATTTGCGGTTTTTGGCCAATAAGTCGCTGTATCTCAGTAACGGTGTGAGATAAGGTCTAGGTTACTATTAATCGCTAATAGGAAATCGTACACTGGCTCTCGATTGCCATTGAAATCAATGACCTTGAATGACCTTGAACGCCAAAATAGGGGGTTTTGTGGGTTTTTTTGGCGATTTCGGGCTGTGTCACAAGTCTATATCATTCACAAGGTGGCGCCGCGGAGAATTTGGTATTTGTATATTAACTTAGCGTGAACACCCCAATTTTCAGCTAAACTACTGAACCGGAACTGCTATAGGATTTCGCGCATCTCGTGAGCATTAGCTCATATTTCTTGTAAGTATGGATAATGTAATGGCAACAGCAAGCCAGAAGTAGCCATGTTGCTGGTATATAGGTGAACCCCAACATGAAGGTTCCGTGTTACGACAAGAAGGAGAAGGCGCCTTTGCACGTAGCCGCAGAGTGCGGACACTCGGAAACTGTGTACACGTTACTGGAACACTGTGGCGCCGGCGTCGATATACGAGACTCGGAGGGCGAAACCCCACTACACTGCGCTGTCATGAATGAGTAATCGTTACGATACAGCTTTAATACTATGCTGAATGTGTTATAACAATAACAGTGAACAGAGTAATTTCGCAGGAGGCAGAATCGGTCGTTTGTATTAACCGTAGGACTGATTGTCTGGTTACAATTTGCAGTTGCATGTTTTGTCTTAGAGTTTCGACCCCGATCGAACAAAATGTGTTATTGGAATCCTCAAATGTACCTGCCAAATGGCATCGAAATCGAATGAGTGGTTTATGGAGGGTGCACGAATGCCACAGATGACAGACCACAATATGGAAAAATGTGTAGGAATAGTCATAGTCACATGATAAGACTGCTGCAACAATTTCCAAAACTCTTGAGAACTTGACACAAGTTGGAGTAACTGCGGACGAAAAGTCACTTAGGAAAGATTAAATTAGTAGCTCAAAGTATGTTGTGCATTTCAGAACTTTTGTGGGCTTTCCTTGCCTCTGTTTTAGCTTGATTACTGACACTGTGCACTGCTCCAATCATTGTATTACTATTTTGCTTATCAGCCACCTTTGGAGGCTGCTCGTGTACCATAGATGTGATAAACGTTTACAGCGTTTACAAAAAAATCTTTGTAAATGCGTTTATTATTTTGTCAACGTTTATCTCAATAAAAGTCACATGAGCGAAACGAAGCAAAATTATGACAGCGATGAAAATAATTAGTGGACAGGACAACTCAACTTAGTTTTCACGTAGCTATAAGATTAAAGTGAGTGAATTCTGGGCGCTTTTGTAAAACGGTTGTCACAGAACTGGAGTAAGACATTCTTTGACAATGAAAAAACTTTTAATGGAATTTGGAATTATCCAAATAATAGGCCTAATATTCAAACTTACGCTCTGTGTACGTTTACGTTTAGTTTACAAATATTTACAATCTTTTTCCTAATAAACGCGTTTATTAACGTTTATTATAATTTTTTTGACGTTTATCACATCTATGTTGTGTATTCACTACTGCTATAGCCTGACTGTGTCTGCATACCTGTATTGTGTCATGATTTCTTATTAGCTATACATAATCCCACCAGTTCAGAGCAGAAAGTTAGATAGTCGGTGATTTCAAGATGGTGCCAGCATGCTGACCCACTCCTATTTTAGTGGGCCCTATTTTTCGTTATTATTATCCTTTTTTATTACACAGGAATAGTTTGCCAATCTTTGAGACCCAGTTTACCCTGGAGTGGACTAATGTGTCAGAAAGCAAGCTGGTTTAAATGATGGTAGTTCACTACTAGCAGCAATGGTTATATTAAGTTTGGTGTGATGTCTGTTGACAGATACGACCCATTCGGCATGAAATCGAAGGAGGATTTCACGGAGACGGTGAAGATTCTGCTGAACTACGGCGCTGACGTGAACACACAGAACGCTCGCGGTGAGACTCCGATGCACCTGGCTGCTCGCAATGAGTTCCAGAAGGTGATCGAAGTCCTCGTGCTGGCCGGATGTGATCCGGTGTTGGAGGACAACGACGGGAACCGCGCTGCGGACCTGACGTCCGACGGTGACACGGTCTCTCTGCAGATCCTGCGTCACGCGGCGGCGGAACGGGACCGCTATCTGTGTGAGTCCATGGAGATCCGAGCTCGCGGATTCACGACGTTGACTCAGAGCCAGGCCGCTCTGCCGCTGTGTGTCCGCTCGCCGTCCCTCATGAGTGTTCCGCTGCTGATGGGTGCCGCCAACAGTGCACAGAATCTCACCAGAGTCGCCAGCACTCCCGGCATCTTCGCGTCTCCCCCTCAAACCGCGATGTACCCCGGACAGCTCAGCCCCGGGTACCCGGGAGTCGTGATGCCCCAGAATGGATTCCAGCAGTCACAAGGCAGCCCCGGATTGATTGCGGTGGAGCCGACTGAGCCGGATCTGTACTCGAACATATCACGGACTCAGTACTCGGCAAATGGTGCTGATGCGTCGACGTGTCGGGACTCGTTTGCGTCAAATATAACCGCCCCTACTGACAATGCTTATCGTCTGTCAGTGAACAGTGCTGCCACTCCATCTGTTCCGGTCTACAGCTCGGTGGGACCCAGCGAAAAGTCCAGCGTCTGGAATGTAACTCCACCGCCATCAGTCACAAATCAAACCGTTGGACAGCCGGGGGTATCAGACAAGAAGGATCCAGCAGGTAATCACAAGGGGAAGATCTTAAAGAACAAGTCCAAATCTTCCAACCCGCCACCTGTCGCAAGAAAGCCGATGGTAGCAAATCAGCCTGTACTGGTTCAAAGAGCTCCGGATGTCCAGGTGTCTTTGGAGCCACTGGCAGAAGACGCCGACAGCTATTTTGACGACGAGTCGTTTGATACTTTTGTGGAGTCTTCCTTCACCGAGGAAGAAATGGTTGTACCACCACCGCCACCACTGCCACCTCGCAGCAGGACGAGTCAGAGCAGCGTTGGTGCCGAGTCGAGTTTGCAGCGTTGGCTGGACGAGCAGAATGGTCTGATGCGCTCTGACGTCAGTGTGACGTCATTCAACTCCACCACCACTGTGTCCGGGTCGACTGCGCCCCCTGCCAGACCGCCGAGGCTGTCCCGGCCGTCCTCAGTCACATCCACGGACACCGTCAAGCGAAGACCGCCGCCTCCCATACCAGCCGCCAAAGTCCAGAAGGAAAAACCAAAGAGCCACAAGAAAAGGTCAAAGGACCGTTCGACACCCGTGGAGAAGGTTGAGGTCGACTCCGAGGACTGGATCACGCGCCAGGCGCTGAAGAATCATCACTGGGAGGACGACGATATGGACCAGCGCAACAACAACGTGCGGAAGACTTCGAAGCGGAAAGTGAAAAAGAAAAAGACGGATACTGGCATCGGTAAGAACAACGACCTCTATGACAACGTCGATGACTCGCTGGTAAAACAGCCACAGCAGCAGCAACCTGTGAAAACCAATTCGAACTCAAGCTTTGTGACTGAGGGCGGTGATACGAATGTCAGTGAGCAGAAGTCGTCTCAGTCAGTCCAGGAGACACCAGTCGCCCGTCCGGCCCAGCCTCTCGTTTTTGAGAAAGTCTCCCTGCAGGACAACCAGATCACCAGTGACTACCTGTTCCACAAAGCCATCGCTGAGCTGACCACGGCTTCGGCAGAAAACATCGTGGAGTGCGTTGGACGGAAGATGAGCAGCGAGTCAAGTCCTCCGCCAGCTTCACACAACTTGCCCGTAGCCAATGCTGTACTGAAACCGACCAGTGGTCCTCCACTCGGACACTCTCCGCAGCCGGTGTTCCAGTATCCGGCGGCGATGTCTTCGTCATTTTCTCGTCAGACTCCGCTGCCGGATTTCGTGCAGCAGGCGCCGTTTCTTCTGGGAAACCGTCTGCAGACCGTCTACAGTAATCCGCTGGTGTCAGTACGACCGGTGCTGCATGACGAGGATGCTCTGCCGCATCGGCAGCAGCAGCAGCAGCAGAATCGACCGGTGGCGTACTCAGTCCCTCTCCAGCAGTCGTCCGATCCAGACAGCTTCCACTCGCATGTGAGTCCGGACGAACAGTCGCTGTACGACACGCTGGACGACGACAAGCTCAACATGCGCGATTCTGGAGGAGGATTCGCCGATGATCAGATGCCGCCATATGGACTCAACAGGCGGACTGTTTCGCTCAAGTCTGATGCGGGTAAGCCGCTTGGGTTCACGGTCTGTGGTGGAAACGTGTCGGGAACGTTCGTTCGTAGCGTCACAGCCAAGTCTGCTGCGGCAGCCGCTGGTCTGACGTGTGGCGACTGGATCGTGGCTATCAACGGGAAGGTTGTCAAGTCGCTGAGCAAGCAGGACGTCCTGCTGAGGATTGAGAAGCTGGCTCCGGACTTGGTGCGTCTTGTGGTCGACCGCGACGACGACCGGTACAACCTGGCTGCTGCAAAGAACGCCGTCGGCGACTCCTTCTACGTGCGAGCTCACTTCTGTTACACCCCTGCCGCCCGGGACCGCGAGCTGCCCGTGAAGGAAGCGGACGTGTTTCAGGTGTCCGATTCGTTGCCTTACGATGCGGTTGGATACTGGGTGGCTAAGAAGGTCAGCGGACCGGTCGGGGATCCGGAGGGATTGATCCCAAACAGTCGGAGAGCTGAGCAGATGCTCACAAAGCAGCGGCTGCAGGCATCTCCAACGTTAAACAGACCCCGTGGAGGAATATTCATGAGGAGTTTCCGCCGGTCGAAGTACTCAGACCGGTCGAGTGACGCGGATCAGGACTCGTTGGACTCTAGGCAGTCGTCGGAGTGTGGGGAGATCGTTCCATACGTCCGCGTGGTGGAGCAGTCGTCGTCAGTACGTCGTCCGGTGGTTGTCATGGGCCTGTTCTGCGACGCGGTCTGCACGCTGCTCTGTGATGATGCTCCGGGCATCTTTGAAGCTCCGAAGAACGCGGTCGAGCAGCGGCGAGCATCCGGTGAAGAGTTCACGCCATCAATGCTCGACCTCGCCACCATCCGAGGCATTGTCAACTCTGGTCGACACTGCGTGATGGTGGTGTCCCCTCGAGCTGTCCAGTTCCTGCGTGAGAAGACCGAGCTGCAGCCGATCGTGGTCTATATGTCTCCATCCTCAAAGAATGTGCTTAAATCGATGATAGTGCAGCTTGCGCTGGGCTGCGACAAGAAGCCAAGTTTCATGCTGGACGAGGCGGCAAAGTTCGAGAGGTTCCACTCGGCACTGTTTGACGCCGTCATCCCGTACAAGGCTGACGGCTCGTGGCTGGACACACTGAAGGACACGGTCGGGGGACTGCAGCGACATCGGAGGTGGATTCCGTTCGAGCCCGAAGATAGCTACATCACCTCTGGCAGCAGCTCGCCGCCCAACCTCGTCCGAACAACCAGGTCCTCGAGGAATGACGAACATGCTCCCAGTCGAGGGTCGAAGACCACCGACGACATTCCAGACCAGATTCAGGACCTCCTCGCACGCCACATCAACGTGGTGTCACCGATGATTTCCGAGCAGCCGACAAACGTGAACGATGTGCGCTCGCGAAGTTTCGACTTCGGTGGAGACCGAAAGCCGGTACTCGTGAAGCCACCGAAGGCAGTGTCGCCTGGTCCACAGCATGGTGATGTGGTACTTCGCAAACCTCGTACAAGAGGTCGTCCCATTGTCGGTAGTATGGTAAGATTCTACATCATTCACACCGTGTCCGTAAAGTCTCTACCGTGTCTGATGCATAATTTTGTAACAATTTTATGTTTATTTTCATAAATTTGGCATGTTTCATGATCCGTTTTTGTTACATTTTCTCACTGAAGTCATTATTTCAGCAGGGCTAATATATCATCAGTTTTTTTGAAAGTTTTCGTGAAGTCATGTCTTCATTTTTTCCATTCTATATGTGGTGCATATTAATACTGTAATACATCAGTCTATAAGTTCTAATAGACATAAGGCTTAGGGAGAATATGGTTCATCTTCAGCTAAGTTGGTGTTATTTACTCACTTTTCCAGAGCTCTGCTGTATTACACTGAAGACCTGACATTGCTCATTGTAAGTAAAAATGTAAGTAAAACGTAAATTTATATAGCGCATTAGACTAGCCTCTGAGTAAGTTTTTCTGCATCTACTAAACAGTAAATGTATGCCAGTATTATTGTACTCGTTAGAAGTTTGTCTTCTGAACAAAGCGGACATACGGTCCCTTGATTTCACCGTCACGTGCTGTTTGATGAAATTATTCCGCACGTGTAATACTGATATAATAGGAGATTGCTGCATGTATTTCAAATTTAAGTTACCTAGCGAGATAATTCCCTGTAAATTTCAGAAATTTGTAAACAAACTTGAACTACGTTAAGCTGTTAGAATACTCTTATAGTTATGGTTATGTGTGTCTGTGATATGCTATAGCCCAGTAACTGTTTTACGTATTTTTGTTTTGTTTTCTACCACATTGTGTTGGTGAATAAAGATTATCAATGTACGTGTGCATGTATTGCAAATGTTTTAGGTGACCGACTTGTAACCAGTGGATCAAAGTGTTGGGGGAAAGAAACATCTTGTGAAATTCATCTGCACTGTGTTACCCGTCTTTCATTCTATTCTGTGACATTAATGCCAACAGACCGCTTTCTTGGGCTCTGTGCATTAATTACACAAACGATATATTTTAAACGGTAATTTTAGATACTAAGAAAACAATTGCAGATAGTAAGCTGCTTCAATCGTGCAGTGGTTAAAAATTGTTCAACATTTTCTCCTGCGTACTTCTCCTGTTGCGCTATTGCTGCAAGACCTTTATTTTTCTTTTTCATAATATGACATTTTATCTGTTTCCTATGGTAGCACAGGGGAAGTTAAATCTTATTTGGACGTTTTGATTGTTAGCTGCTTACCACAGTTGTGTATTCAGTGGATTTTTAGAGTCATGCTTTGGTTTTTACACGCGAGAGCTAGCATAGCTATAGCGCGTATTATCTACGGTAATTCTGTCTGTCCGTTTGTTCTGGTGTCACATCCCGGTACTGTTCCAAGCCCAAGTGAGATAGAGACTTCGGGTTTTCACCATATGATAGCCTAGAGTCTCTACTCTACTATGTTGTGACAAAATTCATGCTGCTGGGTGAAGGAGGTCCCCACGAACGAGGGAAAGAAATGGGCACCCCCACTAAAAGACGTTAATTTATCCTTATTGTCTCGTCTAGCGTGAAAATGGTTGCAGATAGGTACAGACATGCTGCTTATCATAACAAGCACTGGCAACAAGCTTCTTAGGAATGTCAACATCGATCACCTTTAATGACCCTGAACCACCAAAATAGTGAGTTTTAGTGAATTTTTTGCGATTTCGGGCTGCGACACACATTTCAAGAGTGAACTGCGCCGAAATGGCTAGAGATAGACCAAGACAACCTGCATATGAAATTTTCAGCATTGGATGTAGATTTTAGCAGTCCAAGTCCGGACCCCCTACGTTTAAGGAGACCTGCGCACGCAGGTGTCAAAGAGAGGTACCCCATAAAAAGTCGTTATTTTTCCGATATTGGCTTGTCCAGCGTGAAAACGGTTACAGATAGGCACAAACATGCTGCTTATCATAATAGGCACTGGTGACGTGCTTTTTAATGGTATCAACATCCATGACCTTGATTGACCTTGAACCCCAAAATATGGGTTTTGGGGATCTTTTTTGTCAACTTTTGGCTGCATTAAGTTAATTGCGACCATATGGATAGAGATAGACCAAGACACCTGCAACCAGGAACTGCTATAGGCTCTCGCGCATCTCATGAGCATTAGCTCAGATTTCTTGTTTTCTAAATGTTGTTGTGAGCACAAATTCCGCATTTTAATTTAGTTGATTTTTGTTGACTGAACCGTTTTCAATGTCCATTCCATTGACGATTTATTCCACTGTGGTTTCTGCATCAAACACGATTTTTGTGTTGATTTTGTTTGGCATTTAGTTGGCTGTGTGTTGATATTTGACTATGATTTTGTTGCTGAAAACCATTTCGTTGGTTAATAATTACAGGGGTATGTTTCTTTATTGTGACAAATTGTACATATCTCAATACCTTCGACAATAATAGCTGTGGGTGTGTTATCTGAGTGAGTTATTATGTTAGCAGTGTATAAGAAATGGTAGATAGAATGTAGATGTTACAGTCAGGCCTGTCGAGAGCCACAGCGGGGCCCGGGAAACATTCTCGCTGGGCCCCCAAACATTTTCACGGGGCCCCTCTGGGGAGAAAATTTTTGAATTTTTCTCTTCAGAATGATACATTCTGGCGTACTTTATGTTTCTGGCAAACGGCGGGGCCCTCCCAAACGTCGCGGGGCCCGGGGTAGCTTACCCCCTAGGCCACCCCCTCGACAGGCCTGGCTACAGTCTCATTTGCAATATTTTCGATAGCAGTGTACTCAGGTTTAATTTGTTTTAGTCGGCATTTAAAGTGAAAATTTGGCACTCAGCAGCTCTATGAAATCAAGTCTGGGACCCTTATCAGTCATAAAATTGTCAATCAGTTGTTCCTAGCAATTATAATCACTTATTGTGAACTATAGAAAGCACTCGAAGAGCGCAGGTACCTCCGCCAAGGCAAAGCTATTCGCCAGGTGGCGTCACCATCTTCGGTTTTGCAGCGGTTTCCCTTATGCCCTATTAAACGCAGTGGTAACGAAAATTTCAAAGTGATCCAGAATCCAGGATTCCTGCCGGATCACCCCCAAAATTGAACCACTGGTAGTTTGTGCCATGCTCGACATACCCTCAAAATTTCAGAAAGATCTGTCCATAACTTTTTGAGTTATCTTGCTAACACTCAGAGAGACAAATAGACAAACAAAGTCTGTCAAAAACATAACCTCCTTGGCGGAAGTAATAAGGCAAAATCAACCAAAATAACGTGAATTACTACCCTCTACTCTAGGCTGGGGCTAGATGTCTAAGCCACAGTTTGGTCAACCCGACAATCGTGAATGATCTAGCTGACCCCATAAATTGCAGACATGGCTTAAAATCTTAAAATGTTGCGTGACATAAGAGACATAAAAGCCACAATTTTCAAGACACCGGAAGCGCCAGCATGTCAGCAGAGATTTCTTTCGCTTTAAAGCCCGGACCCTGAACACACTATATGCATAGCCATAGTACTTTACAAACACCAACTTATTTCGGAAATTATAACTGCAAAATTTTGTTCTAGGGATGGTCACCAATAGTTTATGGGGTCCCATAACTTAGTATAGGCCCACATTGATGACCATTTATCATATAGTAAGCTCTGTTGCTGTTTGAAAAATATATCCCATTTTTCTGTTACGTGATATGTTTCACATGGAGACTGTAGAAGCATGCGTCTATCTATGTAATTGTAAACTATGCTTATGCATTGCCTGCCGGTATATTGCCTGCACTATTTTATACTACGAGATCTATAGCTAGTGCTAGATTCTGTTGTTGAGTAAACTTTTCACAGCTACAGACAGTGGCTTCTGTCTCTATACCTGGTGGGTGCAGCTTGCACCCAGTAAAACATAGGGGGAGGAAGTTTTGACAAGGTTGTAAATCAAAATTTCCCCATTTTTACTGGGCAAACTACAGCTTTAACAAAACTTTTTCCCCTATTTTTACTTCTCCCTATATTTCAATTGCCCCTGCACCTTTAACAAATCCCCCCTCTATTTTTACTTTGCCCTATTTTTCACTGGGCAAACTACACCCTTAACAAAACTTCCCCCTATTTTTCCATTTCCCCCAACAAAACTTTCCCTTTATTTCTACTCCCTCTATTTTTCAATCTATACTC
>Ga0209671_1004613_pt1 | contig 13715 bp, 14 predicted proteins | sample WorMetHERISLAND2_2_FD_187401 | JGI IMG/M metagenome (GOLD analysis project Ga0209671, IMG submission 187401) | Marine gutless worms symbiont microbial communities from Max Planck institute for Marine Microbiology, Germany - Olavius geniculatus... | ecosystem: Host-associated > Annelida >... | reverse complement strand
GTTCTCTCCCCTTTACTTTTTACTGTCTATGTGAATGACATTATTTGCAAGTTAGAGGTCTCTGGTTATGGATGTCGCATTGCAAGGAAATATGTTGGAATTTTGATGTATGCTGATGACCTATTGTTGATTTCTGCTTCAAATTATTGTGATTTGAGAAAAATGATTGAAATATGTGAAAGTGAAATGGCCTGGTTGGATACGTGTTTTAATGTTAATGAGTCATGTCTGCTTAGGTGTGGTCCTAGATGCAAGAAGCCATGTGTTCCTATTTTATGGTAATTTACTTCATGAATGGTCGACAGTCAAATACTTGGGTGTTACTTTTGAGAGTGGCTTGAAACTCAAAGTCTCACTTGCAGTCAAGAGAATGAAGTTCTTTAGAGCTTACAGCGTGTGGCCAAAAGTGTGTCATAATGGCGGCGGCGCAAACGCTCGATTCGTTTTTTGCCAGTTAAATTCAAACGTCGTAAGCAACATTATTTCAACAAAAGCGCTTACCTGATATTTCTGAATTTTGTTATAAATCCTTTCTGCGCAATAACAGAACAAATTCGTCGTAGAATGAATGCGTAGAGCTGACGAATAGAGGTTTAATGAACTTTGCTTCAGGTGTTAGAGCAGACTTGATAGGGTCCTGTCGAGAGTTAATAGCTGACATTTCACTTCTGCACATGAAATTTCATGACTTTCCACATATTTTCGATAATGTTTTTGTCCAGTGATTCTGCTGACTACGTAAAACCAAAAATGTGATTTTCTATTTTCCACAGATGAGTAAATACTGAGAGATGTACAGGGGCTATCATCCTGCTAAAAGAAGTGCTTTCCAGCTAAATGTTTGCACACACCTGGCCACAAATTTACATCGATGCATTCACGTAGTTATAGCAGTCAATATTTCTGCCAATTAGTACAAAAGTGGCCGTTCTTTCGTAGCAAATACAACTCCAGAACATGGTGATATATTTTGGCTGTTGCTGCCTCTCAAGACATTCGAGATTTCAGACTTCGTGTAGCCTTCTCCAAACGTAGCCTCGACTTTTCTATCCTGACCTATTACTATCTGAGTTTCGTCTATAAATTCGACTGATTTTTAGTTATCTACCTTCCAGTTCAGCTTCTGTGTACACCAAAACACATGGCGAGGTTAATTCACCCTGCTTGTTACAGTTTACTTCCAAATTTTTCGTCTGGTTAAACCGCAGGAATGCAAACGACGTCGTACCATACGTGGTGATAATCGTTGAGTCAGCATATCATTTACACAGTTTCTAATTTCAGCCGACGTCTTTTTTCTGTGCGCTTCAACATGACAAATTTTTCTCCAATCGCTCCTTCAATCAGATTCGGTGGTCTGCCAGTTTGAAGCCACTTTTTCTACGCTTTGTCAACATTTCCATCACTTCAAAAACTTCCGTACGCAAGACTGTTTTACGTTTAATGTATTCGAAATGAATCCTTGCTTAGAATTATTATTACTGAATTTTCTAATAATTTTTTTTAGCTCCCTTGTCAATTTTTATATGCTTGCGTTGGGTCCACTGCCTCTCCGATGTTATTGTGTCATTTACTTCATACGTATTGTTTGCCGATTTTATTACATGGTCTTAAAGCTGTTACCATTTCTAATGCTAACCGACAAACCCTGTATGTTACTTGGAAAACTGCTTTGTATAAAGTCTTTAAATTAAACGATGAGGTTAATTTGTTGTATGTGCAATATTGTCTTGGTATTCTGCCTATATCCTATGTATTTGATTTACGCAGATTATGTTTTCTGTTTAAACAAAGTACTCATATTATTTCTGTTCACAACCTTTTTTACGATGTGTTTGGCTTTTTTGAGTTTAACGAATTATGTTCAGTTTATTCCGTAGGTAAACTCTCTCATGGACATTTTAAAGCTTGTGTTTGGTATGCTTTTTATGTTTGTATAGCTTAGGTTTATTGTTTGTCTTACTTTCTGTCTGTCTCTGTTTCATTCTACACTGCTTTTGTGTGAATAAAGATTATCAATCATTATAACGCCTTCCTGAGAAGAAGAACGGAAGGTACGTAAATGTGCCAACAACCGCCGTGCAGCTGAACGGTACCGCCATAAGCAAAGGGCGACAGCGAGTGACTTCAAAGCAGAACATCTCAAAGCCATAGAAGAGAATGGAAGACTTCGAGACGAAAATAAGAGACTTGCCGAGGACGTGAACATGAAACAGGAACTGATCAATCAGCTGGTAACACAGCAGAACAACAACTGCGTCTATACGTCACCAGTCAACGCCAACTACGACAGCCTTGTGTCATGTCGCTAGGTGGCGAAAATGGCAGTCACATGTGTTTTTATCTTGTGTTTTATCTGGTTTTACTCTGGTTTACTGCAACGTAACTTCGAGCCGACCGTGCTGTTTGTTGATCCTGCTATTTCGGACACTGATGGCATCAGTGAGTTTTATGAAATAACGTTTCATGGCAGTTTTGAACGAGTTTATACATCAACGCTATGTAATTCACCGGCTACTGTGACCTACTTTCCGAACCCGCCGTTCATCACACCTGCTCTGTCACGCGTCTCGATTGTGTTGACATGGTCACGGTCCACTGGTTCCGTGCCGTACCAACCTACTACTCGGCCTTCAGTCGACCATCGTTCAATGACGATCGCCGTGCTTTTGCTACTGGAGGGGGATGTCAAGTTCAACCCGGGCCCGCAAGCACCGCAGCGATCAGCTGATCAGCTGACTGCCTCGCTGCTGGTCGGCTCTTTCAACTGTCGCTCCATTGTGAATAAAGCTGCACAGATTCATGATCTGATCGCTGATCGAAAGCTGGACATTCTGTTCTTAACAGAGACGTGGTTGAATTCCGACATGCCATTGCAGACGACGTCGCGCTTCAACATTACGCCGTCTTACACGTTCCACGGCCAGTTGTCAACGGCGGTCCAGAACGCGGCGGTGTCGCCGTCGTCTTCCGTCAGTCGGTGGTCGTTCGTCGACATCCGCTGACCAACAAATGCCGACCAAAGACCTTCGAGTTGCAGCTAGTCCGCGTCGGCATGTCGCCGCTGACGCACACCGTGGCAACATCTACCGGCCGCAGTGGATGTCGTCCGTCGCCGAGTTCATCGATGAACTGACCGACATCATCGCGCTGCTTAGCGCTGAATGTACTGACAACATCGTCGTCTGTGGCGATTTAAACTGTCCAGGAACAGCACCCAAGCAGGTCGACGTCCGCCACGCTGCTGCGTTTGAGTCACTGGGACTGTCACAGCTAGTCAGCGCTGCAACCAGGGAGGATAGCCTGCTTGACGTTCTGGCGACGTCGTCACCAGCCTTACTGTCTGGCGTTGACGTGGATGACGCCGGTCAGATATCCGACCACCGCCTCGTCACTGCCAGGCTCGTCGTCCACAACCCGAAGCCGCCGGTCGCTGTAAAATGGAGGCGTCTGCGAGTCTGACAAGTTTTGAGGCGTCTCTGCGTCGCTCTGAGCTGTTCACGAGTCCCGCAGACGGCACCGACGAATTCGCTGATCAACTGGTTCGCGTCATTACCAATGAGTTGGACAAAGTCGCTCCAGCCCAGAGTGGCTCCCATCGCCCGCCGAAGACTATCACCAAGTGGCTGTCTGCTGAGGCCGTGTCAGCCAAATGCGAACGTTGGCGTATGGAGCGTCGCTGGCACCGGACACACAAAGAAGAGGACCGGCTGGAATATTGGCACATTTGCAAAACAACTAATAAACTAATTAATAAATCTCGTCAGGAGTATTACCAAAATCGACTGCTAGAATGCAATAAACTGTCTGCCGCATAGCGTTGGCAAACTGTAAATAAACTGTTGCATGCTCACCAGACCGATAACATGTGAACAGATGCTGAAAATAGGTATCTAGTTAATTCATTCTCTACCTTTTTTGTGTCTAAAATCTCTGGTCTTAAATCTGCAGTCTCTAACAAGCTTTCCTCGATTAGCAACCCTGTTTCCTTTCAGGATCCATCTCACACTGGTCCTCTTTTTCATATCTGCCAGCCTGTCACCACAGCTGAAGTTCTCCGCATTCTTCATTCCGTTCCACCAAAGTCGTCGTTGGTTGACTTCATTCCGCCATCTCTAATCAAATCATGTGCCGCGGTCTTTGCTGAATTAATTGCTGAACTGGCAAACCGCTCTTTTAGCAACGGTTGCTTTCCTGCCTGCTTCAAACACGCTGCAATTACACCTCTCCTTAAAAAGCCCACTCTCGACACATCCGATCCCTCTAGCTATAGGCCTATCTTTAACCTCGATTTTATATCCAAAATATTAGAACGACTTTTTCTTGCACGCTTCCAACCACATATACTTGCCTGTTCAAATTTCAACCACCACCAGTCAGCTTACAGGCCTCGTCACTCTACTGAAACTTCTTCACTTTCAACACTGGACACCATTTACCATGCGTCAGACATTGGTTCCTCGACCTTGCTTGCGTCTTTGGACCTTAGTGCAGCCTTTGACACCACTGATCATGTCACCCTCATCAACCGTCTTCGTACCAGTTTCGGCATCACTGGTTCTGTACTCTCTTGGCTACAGTCTTATCTGTCTAACAGAACCCAGTCAGTGCGCATTGGCCATCACTCCTCAACTCCAACCAAATGTACCACCGGTGTTCCCCAGGGTTCTGTCCTTGGGCCATTGTTATTTGTGATATATATTTCACCGATTGCAATTATTACTCGCTCTTTCCAGGTTTGTCATCAGCAATACGCTGATGACACTCAGCTCTTCATCGCACTAAATCCGTCCGACCCATCACCTGATATTGCTAACCTCACTACCTGTCTGCACGCTTTACATTCATGGTTTTGCGTCAACGGAATGGCATTAAATCCTGATAAGTCAGATGCGATACTACTTGGTACTCGTCAGCGTTCCAGAACCTTCGCTTCAGTCCGTTCTGTTGATGTTGCTGGCTGCCCAGTTTTATTGTCTGACAGTCAACTCACCGCCTACCAAGCCAATGTGTATTGTTGATTATAACTCCAATATGGGAGCCGTTGATAAGCAGGATCAAATGTTGCAGCCGTATTCGATAGCCAGAAAGACAATGAAGTGGTATAAGAAGTTGACCATGCATCTACTTCATGCAGCATTGTTGAATAGTTACATACTGTTTGAGAAGTGTGGTGGCCGTGGGACCTTTCTAACATTCCAGCATGATGTTGCAGCAGGATTTCTGTTTGGCGAAGACGAGGCAGCTGAAGCAGCGGACAAGAGTGAGAATCTACGGCGTCTGACTGAACGACATTTTCCAGACAAACCGAAGCCAACTGAAACGTGGTCAATGCCACAAGCTCGCTGTCGTGTCTGCTCAAAGAATGGGATACGGCGTGATGTGAAGACTTTCTGCCCAGCAGGTCCGACGAAACCAGGCTTGTGTGCTGTGCCGTGCTTCCACAGATGGCACACTCAGCTGCGCTACTGGGACTAAATGGACGTCTGAATGACATGCTCTACTACTACTACTACTACTCTATTGTGTATTTAGAATGGTGTATTCTTGTTAGAAACAAGACTTTATGAACCAGTGCAATAAGTAATGTGCTGTTAAAACTCAACAATGTGTACTTTTCCGAGAGTCTGCAGTATTACAATTTTCTCAGGAATGGTGGTTAAACGGTTAAGCACATAAGTGGACACCAGTGGTCATTCTTGTTTGTGTTTTATGACCGAGTGACAGACTCGTCCAAGAATATCTTCACTGAGACGATAATTCATGTATTCTAGAAAAACTGATGCACAGAAAAACACATGCATAGAAAGAACAATGATGAGTACTGTAGTGTAGGATATCTTACAGACTCTACATATGAACTACATTGTAGCATTTCCGAAACAAAACACACTTTAGTGGCCATAAAGCAGCTGTAAAACATAAGTTGTGGGTAAACCAGTAGTACCATCTCTCGATACCAACACAAAAGCCAACAAGGGCAAATCGTCAATCTTAGGGGCAAACAAGACAGATGGCAAATAGTCCAGAAGGCAAATAAACCAGGTGGCAAACATCCTGGTGGTGAATTGTCCATAGGGCAAATGTCCATAGGGCGAATGAGTCAGAGGTCAAATCATCCAGTAAGTGAATCAGCCAGGATCAAACCAGCAAAAAGACAAAAGAGACATAAATCAAGTGAATGGATATTATTAGACTGGAATAGGGCATCGGCAGTGAGTATGCATGTAAATGACACACCAGAAGGAGTCGTTCAGCGATTGTGGTCATAACAACAGCATTAGTAATGACAGAGTACGGAAAGTTGACGGTAAAAAAGTTGAAAGATGAGTTGAGAAGACGCCGTGCCGTTACATCTGGAAGAAAAGTTGACCTTATCGAACAGCTTGTCGCCCGCTCACTTACTTTTAATATCGAAAGCGTACGTTTTGATCGATATAACTCCCGAATATGTGAAAGTGCCACACCCACCCAGTGCGCAGTTGTTTGAAGTTGCGGAATAAAACACGGCATTATTTACGTATATGTAGTGATTTTATTATTCCGCGATGCAGTTATTCGATGTATGTTCGTAAAGACATCATATAGGCCTACATTAAGTATCTTTTGTACATATAACTTGTTACTTGCAGGCCTGTCGAGAGGGTAGGGTAGGGGTAAGCTACCCCGGGCCCAGCAACGTTTGGGGGGCCCTGCTGTCGCTCAGAAATATAAAGTACACCAGAATGCACCATTTTCAAAAGAAAAATTCAAAAATTTTCTCCTTAGAGGGGCCCCACGAAAATGTTTGGGGCCCCGCAAGCATGTTTCCCTGGGCCCACTGTGGCTCTCAACGGGCCTAGTTACTTGCTAGTGTTATGTAGGCCTGCTCTAGCAGTCATCACCCAGTCAGCACCCACTTAATAGCTGTTTGGTGTGCAATTATGTTGTAGCCTGGACAGTTACGACCGTAACACAACTTTCAGTAACGTCATAAATGAATCAGTATCTGAACCCTGTTTTGTAGTGTGGCCAAGTAGTGGTTATAAACAAATTACTGTTCAACTGCAGAGTGATATTCCACCGGTAAGTGAAGAAAACATAAAAGAATATTTCATCCTTCGTACAGCCATCGACTTGCAGCAGGCAGGTGATGTGCAGGCTCTGCGAAATGGCCACTTATTGTTAGAATGTAAAAGAGTGGAGGCTTGCAGCCTATTAACAGCAGATGATGGCAAAGCTGTGTATTTTACTGGCATAGTGAAGGCTGCAATAAAGAAAAAAGTGGCATATAATATCAGACTGAAGGTGGACAGTGCTGCCAGAGACGTACTGAATTCAGATTGTGAGTGCCCTGCTGGTAAGGGCCCTCACGGCACTTGCAAGCATGTTGCCGCCATGCTGGGCATGCTGCAGGTTTTCCGCAGTACAGGTGACCTGCTTTGTCGCAAGAGCTGCACAGACCAGCTACAGACCTTTCATCACCGAAAGCAAGTATATGATGGCTCCCCTGTGAAGGTTAAAAATATCACAGAGCACAAGAAGCCTACAGCTGATGAAGGTAATGACCCTCGGCCACTTAAATACCGAAATTTGGAAGGATACAATGCTTTTGTTGCCAATTCTATTACAAACTACTGTTACCACTCTAGAAAACATTTGGCTTTTCGTTACCTAGTGCCAAAAGCTGACTTGCAAGCTGCAGTGTTTGATCATGACTACACCAAATTACCTTTTGCACAGTATTGGGTAGACAGAGCTAATCATGTGACAGCAGAACAGGTCAGCCAAATTGAACAGCAAACACAGGCACAAAATCTGTCGCGCAACAGCTGCAACTCTACTCCGACAATGATGTTGATTTGGACGATGAAATCGGTTTCAAACAGTGGATCCATGCAGACAGAACAACACTGGTTTCTGTTGTTCAGCCTCTCAGCGATTTCCTGAACACAACCTGTGAAGCATTCAACCAGTTGAGATGTCATCACTTTGTAGCAAAGTCTCAGTCAAGTTACTTGCAGAATGCTAAAGCAACATTATCTCCAGATTCAGTTGTTGTGCTTCTTGACTTTGCTGAGAATTATAGCTTTTTAATTCAGGATGCTGTGCAGGGCCATCATTGGGATAACAGCCAGGCTACTCTTCACCCATTTGCTGTCTATCAGAGACAATGAAGGCTGCCTGAAATGTCTGAGCTTTCGTGTAATTTGTAACTGTTTATAACATGATAAGACAGCAGTTCATGCATTCATTTCCACGTTGTTGTCTCACATCAAGCAGATATTGCCAGATATCTGCAAGATTATCTACTTCAGTGACTGTGCTGCGAGTCAGTACAAAAACTACAAGAACTTAACTAACCTGTACCATCACAGAGCAGATTTCCAGCTAGATGCTGAATGGCATTTCTTTGCCACCAGTCATGGCAAGAGCCCACGTGATGGTATCGGCAGTACAGTAAATCGTCTGACCGCAAGAGCAAGTTTGCAGGCTACCGTCGACCACCAGATCACCACACCACATGACATGTTTCTTTGGGCTGAGAAAAACATTGATGGAATAAAGTTCTTCTACGTCACTGGCGATAATGTTCGAGACAATGAAAAGCAGTTTGATCTGGACAACAGGTACTTGAAAGTCAAAACAGTGGCAGGAACGCGTTCTCATCATAGTTTTACACCAGTTTCTGATGGACTACAGATGCGCCAATTGTCAGCTGATGTCATCTTCAGTGTTGTTCAGTTTGATGACAGAACTTCACTTGGACGTGCATACGAGAACTATCAGCCGGGACGATATGTCGCTTGTGTCTATGATGAACAGTGGTACATAGGAAACATCGTTGAACGATCATGAATTTCACCAAAACATCAGAGTTAACATCTGAAGTGCTCAGGTGTAAAGTTATCCTGGCCAGAAAAATCTAGAAAAGATGAATGCTGGGTTCCACTGACACATGTTATGTGCATTGTGAGTGCGCCAGAAGTTCAAGGTCATGGAGCCAGGCAGTACCATCTGTCACTAAGAGACTGCAACCATATTGAACAGATATTTCCATCGTTTTTGAAGTAACTCAACAAGATGAACAAAATTACATTTTAAGGCAAGTTATCTTAAATGGACAGTGAGAACAGTAAATTATTTTCAACATTAAGCTTCAGCGGCAAATTGCACACAGTGCAACTGCAAATTGGTACTGAAAGTTGGGCATAATAACTGTTACTATAGCATTATTATTTCCATTTTGCAAAAAAAACATGTTGTCCTTGAGGAAGAAACAAACATTTATTCTGTAGCTGACAATAATATTGTTTGTACCACTGTCAAGTTGCTTCCGGCACATATTAAAATGCGCTCGCAAGACTCCATTTGAAGACATTAATTGACACTGCAGGAACTTTGGAACAAAGTTAAAATTAACCACATTTCTTGGCAACAGACAAAAGTTTCATGTGTAAAAGTTTCACACATCTCCTTAGTTTCAGACACTGCCAAATCTGCAGCCGTCCAAAGGGGTCATTTTGGAATATTTTCCGGTAACCCAAATATGGACTCCCAATAAACACAGAACAACACCTCTTAACTAATTCCATATTGATTTTAGGATATCTTCGTGTGGTCTATTTTTCAAATAAATGACAAACAGCACAATCTGTTTTCAAAATACTGAACAGCGGTTGGCCAAATGTGTATTCAGAGAAGCTGTTAAAGGTGAAAGTAGCATTTTCGTGATGATGTATCTTGAAAACTGTCACTCACAGAACAGTTTGGTGGCAATATTTTGAAAGAGCATGTCTGAAATAATCAGTGTCCCAAGCTTCGGCACTGTATCTTACTCCTAACCCAAGTAATTCAAAGTTAAAAACGGCTTACGTGTCGTGATTATAATTCCGTGACTGAAACACAGTCAAAGTCCCAGACTTTGGTTTGTCGTAGCTCCCAAACCATTAGTAGTTAGGATCTAAAAGTTAGCAGTTTTTCATTTCCCTCCCAGGGCTACCTGCAGGAATTTTTCTATCAAGATCTGAGATGGTCATGTGGGAAGATTTGGTAAAATTGGTTGAGTTGACGTGGACTGACCCATATTTAACTTTTTCTCTGTATGCTCCATCAAGACAAATACATGGCTACACGTACAACACATTTACCAGTATTATGCCGATAACCCCGATAACACGGTTTTGGCTGTGGCATAGGGATTTCCTACGGGATGGCAGTTAAGGGGTTAAGCAAGTTTTGCCAACTCAGACCAAAGGAATGTTTTATTGTTGGAGCTAGAGGAACTCATTCTGTTTGTGTTTGTACTCTTCATCAAAATGTGAAATTAAAGTTGTCTGCACTGCCAACAGAAAGCCAGGTAACATATCACGACCTGATGGAAAAAAACTGGTTTGTGATGTGGAGTCAAAGGAATGCATGCTTCACCGGTGTAGCTCCTGTCCAGGAAAGGAGGCTCTGATGCTTTATCTGCAGCAGCTGTGTGACAAATGTGATGAAGACGATGATGTGCCTTACGAACAGTGGGAACGTACTGACAGAATCACTCTAGTTCAATGTGTACAGGAAGTAAGTGACTATCTTGAAGTTCTGGTACAGACAACTGAATCACTGACCACCCACCACTACATTGCCCATAATCAGTCTGCTTATCTGAGCCATCTGAAAGACAACTTACCAGAAGATGAGTGCATAATTTTGTTGGATTTTGCAGAGAATTTTTCCTTTGTTATCCAGGATGCTGCGCAAGGTTTCCACTGGGACAATTCTCAGGCCACACTCCATCCTTTTGTCATTTACCACAAAAACAGTCACAGTCTTCAGCTTGAAGTCAAGAGTGTGTGTCACACATCATCAGCGACCACCTGAAGCATGACACATCTGTTGTCCATACATTTCAACAGAAAGTAATGCCTGTTCTTAAAGCCTGTTGTCCCCACTTGAAGAAAATAACATACTCCAGTGACGGAACTGCCTCACAGTACAAAAATTGTAAAAACTTCAGCAACTTATGCCACCATGAAGAGGACTTTGGTGTTCAGGCTGAATGGCATTTTTTGCTACTTCACACGGAAAATCAGCCTGTGATGGAATTGGAGGCACTGTTAAGAGAGAAGCAGTAAAGAAAAGCTTGCAAGCAGCAGTTACAGGTCATATTTTGACTCCAATGGACCTCCATCATTGGGCAAGTCACAGCATTGAAGGCATTCACTTTCTGTATTGCAGCAAGAAGGAGGTTCGGCAGCATGCAGAAGAACTGAAGGAGAGATTTGAGCAAGCGCACACAGTCAGTGGCACCTGTGACAATCATGCTTACAAACCAGTTGGACGAGGTACGCAGCACTGAGTCGCACATCAGGAGACAATACATTTTTCAAAGCCAAAGTGAGTGATGAAGAAGACACCACACCAGTATCACCTGAAAAGGACTATCAACCGGGACAGTACATTGCTTGCACGTATGACTAGTGAGTGAGTGAGTAGTTTCTTAACAGCACATCAGCACAAAATAGGCCATTCAGTACCACACGTGGTTAAAATTAGTTAAAAGCAGTTAATAGATGTATTAAAAGCAAAGTTAAAATACTTGTTAAGATCAAGGCTATTAAGCTAATGTAAAAACAACATTATATACAATTGTAGAAGCCGATATCTTTAACATAAGCTATGATGTTGCGAGATGCAACATTTTCAAAAACATCCTTAAGTGTGGCCACTCCAAAATATCTCTGACGTGCTGCACTGTAACGGGTGCAGTCTACCAAAATGTGCTTGACTGAGCGGAGAATGGCAAACTTCACATACTGGCTGACTCTCTCCCTTTAGGAGATAAGAGTTTGTAAGTCTTGTATGACCAATTCGAAGACGATTAATGAGGACCGAGTCGTAGGGGGCCAATGAGGAACTAACACTGCGACCAACGGCCGGTTGCACACTGTAAAGTTTATTAGATGAACACTGGTTCCACAGTTGTTGCCATTCTTTAACACACAATTGGTTGACAAGCGGACAAATCTCCAACTAGAAATCTCATGTTGGTGATGGCGACATCAAGTCCAGCCTTAGCGGCGATGTCAGCATCTTCGTTTCCTTGGATACCCACATGGCTGGGAATCCAGCAAAAAGTTATAGATTTACCACTGTTAATTAGTTGGCTGTGATCCTTCAGGGTCTTTAAGATCAGTGGATTTTCGACTTTGCAGCTCTCAATTGCCTGTAAGCTAAACAAAGAGTCCGAGAAAACCACATAATCTTTGCTTCTTGAACGGCGGATGATGTCTAGTGCCATGAGATGGACAGTTCAGATAACAAGGTAACAGCAATGAATGATAGAAATGGCCACTATGTCAGTAAAAATGTTGGCATGTTGTATTCACCACTGAAAGACATGTATACATGTACCTAGAGATGTCAAAGTCATCATCTTTACTACCGTACTGCAACCGATCCTGACACATGAACGTGAAGCATGGACTCTGACATGCAATTGGCGAACAAAAGTTCAAGCAGAAAAGATATCTTGATTATGTCTAATCTGTTCGATCAGAGGAGTTACACTCCAAGCGCATACAGAGCAATGTAACTGAACTGAACTGAACAGGGGACACGATTTAGTTTTACACAAACTGACCAAAGGGCAAGCAGTGCGAGCCCATTGGTCATCGGTTAAAATGCAGCCCACTGATGACGTAAGACAGTGCCTACTGTAATGCATTGCTGCATGCCCATTGGTCATTTCATCAAAAACTCAGTCAGTTCACGTCAGTTCAGTTACAGCGGTCTGTACAGGCCTTCAGAGACAAACTGCATAACACAGACATCAGATCGGAGTTAGGCAATGGGCATGAAGGAAATACTGCAATATGTGGAAGAGATGCAACTGAGATGGTACGGTCACGTGAAAAGAATGCCGGATGAACGTTTACCACGCAGGCTGCTTTACTGGCAACCAAATAGCACAAGACCTCCGGGTCGACCACGCAAGCACTGGATTGACAACATCCAAGAGACTGTGCAGAGCAGAGGCTCCACAATGGCTAAAGTCAAGCATTCAATGATCAAAAACGCTGGAGAAAATTCACAGACAAGCCTTCAACCTACCTGTGAGGTGGTACCAAGTACAAAATACTTGAAAGAGTTGATCAGTTCATAAACTGTTGTTGTTGTTGTCACAATGAGCCCATCAAGTGCTGCTTATATGAGACACAAGAGGGAGGGGCAGAAGCCCCAAAGAGATGAGGACTTCCACCATGCTGTCAATATCCTGGAACACATCTGGTATGTTGATGGAGTTATCAAAGTGCTGTAATATACAGGGTGGTCCAAAAAAAACGGCACAAAGTTCATGACACTATAATTTTGCAACCGTACATCATAGGGTCATGTGGTTTTCAGCAAAATGTTCCGAAAGAAATTCTTTACACGATTAAAGTTAGTATTTAAATACAGCAGTTAAATATTCTTTGTTATTGCCGCTGGCAATTAAACTATGCAAAAACGCTATTACCCTCGACACGCGGTCCATAAAAACATGCCACTTTTATTTTTTTAATAGCTCAGTGAAACATTGGCCGATTTTAATAAGATTTGGCACGCGACATTAAAAAAGAAACTTGACGTAGATGTCTGCAGTTTTGGCCACCTCGCCCTAAGGTTGTCGCTACACTACCTTGTGAAATGCAGAAGTCGTAGTTTGACCATTGACAACAATGAATTCATACTGGGCAGTGCATGCG
>Ga0209671_1004610_pt1 | contig 13717 bp, 10 predicted proteins | sample WorMetHERISLAND2_2_FD_187401 | JGI IMG/M metagenome (GOLD analysis project Ga0209671, IMG submission 187401) | Marine gutless worms symbiont microbial communities from Max Planck institute for Marine Microbiology, Germany - Olavius geniculatus... | ecosystem: Host-associated > Annelida >... | reverse complement strand
CATTACAATCTGATGGGTTATTTGAAAAGGCCAAGTAACAAATTTTCCCAATATTAAGGTTAAGTTTACTTGCTATAAACCATTTATTAAGGTCATTAAGTAAACTGTTAGATTTCCACCTTTCGTACAGTGCTTCAGTGCACAGCATGCTGCAGTCTTGCCTATCTAGTCGCGAATAGACTGTCGTGAACTTTCATGATTTCTGTAATGGAATCGAACGGCGCTACAACGCTACAACACGTCACTGGCCCGTGGTAGTTGGTAGTCTTGTTACAGTGCTGCCAATTACCCCCCCCCCCTGTAGTCACAGAACGATAGAACGACCTGATTGAAAGCAAGTAGGCCCCCTATTAATTACTTCGTTCAAACCGGAAAGTATGACCGACATGACACAAGATAGGCCTACTGACAGAGAAACAGCATCTAGGTAAGAAACCCCCGACGGAAATAATTACAGTTACTCGGGAAACAGGTGACAGTTGTAGCTGTTACATAGCTGCTTGTTGCCTGCGACTGCAAGCGACGTGTTTGGCGTCAACAAAGGACTGGAAAATTGGTTCGCAAAAAATATGTTCTGTGGGTTTTTATTTGTTGAGCAATTTATAATACAAATCAAATTTAATTTTTTAAATTGTGATTTTTGAGTTCTGGCGTCGATTCATTCACTCAACAAAAACGATGTGACATTGAATGGAGTACGATATGTAGGGGCCTATTAGATTGTCTTTATGGGGCTTGAAATCTGCGTCGCTAGGCCTAGATTAATACCTAAAATAACTTCTTCCCCAAACTTTTCCCAAAACCTATTTTTCCAGCTGACATATACGGTCAAAAAGCAAACATTCAAATGTATTATCTCACATAAAGCAATATAGGCCTATACAGCATATTAGAAAGTGTAATAGTTAATATGTACAGTTATATACACTACAGCAAGTCTTTTGGCCCTATGACAATTGACTTGCAACCTGTGAGTTTTATCTAGCACATAAAGTAAAAGAATTAAAATTATTTTAAACGAAACTGAAATGACAGAAATGGCCTAAACGTGGAGTTAGGAAAATAAGCAAGTTACACTCCATAGTCGTCGATTTACACGCAGATTTCTCCAGTGCACATTACTGATCCATTAATCACCCCGAACAGGTGCATTTTCAATAATTAACTTCCGGTTCCCACTGCGACTGCGCACTGCATAAACGACTTCCGTTTTGTCCACAGGTTCAATCCCACATGAGTAGGCCTAATTAACCCATGCAATACAAATACACGTGCTAATGCTGGACGTTTGCTAAACGTTTGCTGGATCGTGTAAACACCATATAAGACACATAGCTAATAATTCGTGTATAAAGTTTTCCCAAACGCCCTACCCGTTAGCCACAATAGGGGCCTACGTCCGTTACAGACGGACTGACGGACGACAACCATGACAACAGCTCGATCGTTACTTAAGTACGGTCGGCTAAAAACTAAAACTGCAACCACTTTTACTGCTATAACCAAACAAAAGATCCGGGACATACGTCTTATGCAAGCTAAGTTATAGTCCATTTTGTTCCAAATTTCGTTGCCGTGGCGTCCAAAGTTAGTCGGGGTAAAATTTGATTGGCAGCATTCGACGGTCCAACCCCTAACTCTCCCCCAATCCCCACAGACGCAAAGATTTCGCAGACAATCTATTCGGCGCGATCTCGATCCGTTCTGGACACATTTGCGTTCGAAGTATAATTTTGCACGTTTTTGGCTCCATTTTTGGAAGTGCCCTCCCCCCTAATTTTTTGGGACCTATGGGTATAAAATCCAACCCACTTGCGATGATTAGTTTTTGTTACCAATATTTGTAATTAGTATAATTCTGTCTTTTTGTATTTTCTGCATTGTCCGTTATTACCTCCGCCAAAGAGGTAATATTTTTGCCGGTTTTTGTTTGTCTGTGAGTCCACGCGATAACTTGAAAAGTTATAGACGGATCTTTCTGAGATTTTGAGGGTATATCGGGCATGGCATAAACTACCAGTGATTCAATTTTGGGCGTGATCCGGCAGGAATCCTGGATTCTGGATCACTTTGAAATTTTTACCATTGCGTTCAAGGGGGCATAAGGCAACCGCTGGCAAAGCGAAGATGGTGACGCCACCTGGCGAATAGCTTTGCCTTGGCGGAGGTACCTGCGGGCTACGACTGCTTTCTAGTCTTATTAGTATCTACTTATTGCAGTAGGTTTACCTGTAATGTCAATAAATAAAAGCCCGAACGCGAGTCCTTGTAGGCCTAAGGACTCGCATCTGGGCACAGAAAATAAGACAGTCTTCTTGAAGCGTCTGTAATTGTGTGAACGAGCCGTGTTGAGATTCAGTTGAGTTCAGGCGATTGTCACTGACAGCGAAGCATCTACACACAGTGCAAGTGCCGTAGGTGTCAAATTAGTCGCTTCTCGGCTGCGTCTATTTCCAGTCAACTGCAGTCTGCCTGTCACTTGCCGTAACTTGCAGATAGCTTCGCTTTTTTCTTCACTGACAAAATCTCCAAACTTCGTCTTTCCCTGCTAAACAACTCCACTCCTGTTTCTCCACACTGCTATATTTATGCAGTTAGGCTATTCAAACTGTCAATGTCACAAACACGAGGAAGCAATGACTCTATTGCATACAACAGAACTGGTAAGCAACAACTACGCAGCAATTCTATGGTAATCAATTCTGAATTCCCTGTAAAACTTTTTGCATAACTACAGTTAAACGTTCTATAAAATTTAGCTTTGACATAGTCAAAGTCACATGCAAACTTCCTACTTGCTTTTATACAAATACCAAGATATTTTAAAGACTCTAAAAGGCGACGTTTGATAACCTTTATAACAAAAGATATAAATTTATAGTATTTATTACTCATGTCCAAAAGCCAAACAATTTGGGGGAAATGGACTTGGAGCATTATTAGAGAAAGAAAGCCCGAATTTACTTTTTATTTTATTGAAAATACGAAGGTACATTACGATACGAAATACACTTACTGCTTCTTCCCGAAGCGAACGAAAACAAAATAAACGAAAACTTGCAAAAACAAACAAAGCTGCCATCGCTCCGAAGCAGCCAAAACAGAAACGAACTTTCCTTATGGTGGCATTAACTGACCTTATCTGAGTTGTCTTGACACAAAATTAAAACCTAGGCTATTTTAGATACTTTATTATAAATACCGAAAACATCATATAACAACGAGTACAACAGTCAGGGGTAAAATGTCTTTGTGTGTGTGTACAGGTGATCAAGCCTAAACATCTTAAAATCTACTGTCCAAGTTGTATCTATTCGCTTATTTTATACGAAAACCTAAAATAAAATAAAATAACTACGAAATTCAAAATGTTCACGACGCGATAAATGTCTGTGTCTTCGTTGCCGCATACCTCCGAACTCGAGCTCCTTCGTCGTCTCTTCTGCTTCGGAAATCAGTCACAGAACAGAACATCGAAGACTGGCGGTTCTTCGTCGAACGAGGATGCGGGTAGGCGTCGGGCGCCTAAGCTCCAGGTGCGTAGATGTATCTGCGTCGGACATCTATGGTTGTCGGTACGAAGCTCGGATCACGAAGAACAGCTGCGGAGACGAAAGCCGACGGTTAACCAGCAGATGTACGTCTTTGTCTAAAACCCGTGAAGTCTGTCCATCACCAATTTTTTTGGCCGAACGCGGGAGGAGTCGTGGGTAATAATGCCGTTTTCCGCTTGTCGATATCTGAATCCGTTCCGGAGATATTTGCGACCAAGTCTGCATCTGAGGAAAAATAAAGTTGTCTATAGGCATCGCATAGACAGCCAACAGCGATTATGCCTATTGCAACATTTTGTTCCGTGGTGTGGTCTGTCTGTCTGTCGCACTTGTCGCCACTGTCCTCAGGTATATAGTACTCCGATCCGACCATGAGCTCTAGTCCGACTCGAGTACTTATTTTCGTGACTCGGACTCGAACCCACTGGATTCGTACTCATAGTGACCTGAAACGAAGTAAAGAAATCTGTCATTTTTACCGCATGCGTGCAGCATGCATGCTTTAGCTATATTGCCGGACTATGTACGTATATCTAGACAGTCTCTGCTTCGCGACGTTCAACCACGGATATGGTCTCCGTCTCAACGACGTCTCGACGTACGATCGTGACTAGTCACATCTCGTCTCGGTCTCGGCTGAAAAAAGTCTCGTGCACATCCCTGCTGGAACCGCTGCGGATCAAAGTCTGTGACCGGAATCGTTCGCTGCCCGCCGCAGCTCTTGCAGTCACGTAGATGCGAGCTCAGTGACAAGCGCTCGACGCTGCTCAAGCCAGGTAGGTACAGTAGGTAGCTGACTGCTTCTGCATCTGCTACCGGTGGCAACAATAAATAAAGCTACAGCTGCTGATGCTGACACTGTCTCTGCTCGTGCTTCGACTGGTGCAGATGAAAAGCGAACTTCAGATTGCGGACAACATCATTTAGCCTACAACGTTCTGCCATCGCAACAGGTGAGAGGCACGCAAGGCATTTTAAGGAAATTTACCAACTTCACAAATTCGGTGAAAATTTTAAGCTGGGGGAGAGGTATGTAGGTAACGGGAGATAGTTAAAGAAATAGCGACTAGCGTACAGGACTAATTGCGGCAAAGGAAAAACAAATTTAGGGCCTACATGAAACAGTGTTCAGTTCTTTATACGCCATAAATTAAGCCGGAATAATTAAATCTTTTTAAAAAAATTTTTGACTTTATTGTACATAGTATTGAACAGACGTGAGACAACTTTGGTCAAGTGTACAGTTACAGAAAAGGAAATATGTGCAGTTGCAGCGAGCTCTGAAACGCTTAGAAGTTTTCCGGTTGTTCTTGAAATTTAGCAGATATAGCTAATGTAATTGTGGATGACGGTCGGTAAAATGTTGCAAATGCTTGCAGCCACTACACTAAATTCTCGTTTCAGAAAACACCAGTTTTAAGCACAAATAACTACTGAATATTTTACATGAGTTGCATAATGGATCTTGCATCATAATTAGGTTTGATTAAAAAAGTGAAAATGATAAACGGATGCGTGTTTTTGGGACGTAACGATATGATCAAGATGTCAATGAATGGAACGACGGCGTCAGTGACCCACATCGACGACGACAGCTGCATTGGTGAGCAGCAGCAGCAGCAGCATGAGCAACGTCATCATCATCGTCATCATTATCGTCAGCAGCAGCAACAGGCTGTGACGTCACAGCAGCAACAGTCGCAACGTCATCAGCGCAAACGTCACCACGAGGAGCGTCGTCACACTCTCGCACCATCTCACTTTACAGCGTCCGTCACTTAGGCCTACCTTGCGAGTGATGATCTTCCTGCTGACTCGGCGATACACCGTTTAATTCTCATTCGCTGAGCTCGTTGCCGGACCTTTAAGTCACCACAAAGAGCGGCGTCACTTGACTGCTTCTAGTGGGTCGACATTGTCAAGCATGGAAGGCTCGGATCCGCTGGCACCGACAGCGCACGGTGGTCGGTCGTCAAGGGCACCTTGAACTTGCGAATGCCAGTGGAAGATTGGTGATGGTGGTATAGGTGGTAGTGGTAGAGTGGTAGTGTTCGTCTATGGCACCTTGTGCGTGTGTCGGCACTAGACGCAGTGGACGTCGGCGGCGGTGGCCCGACGTAACAACCGTCGGTCGTGCTCTCTTCATCATTTCTGTCGCGTTCTTCGTGGTCGGTGTTCTTGTTACGGTGTTTGGATTTCGTGGAACAGACGACCTGACCAACGCCGAAACACGCTCCGGACAACTACCACTGCAGGTCTGTACGTCATGTCTTCAGCTTCATCGCCTTATCGCACAAAGGATGACAGTAACATTGCTGCTGTACAATTTAAAATTAAACTCTTTGATTTTTTACGCGCGAAAGCAGCTACTGCTTTCACCGCGTCTTAGCCATCACAATTCTGTTCGTCTGTCTCTCTGTCCGTACGTCTGTCCGTCACACGGGTGGATGAGTCAAAAACGGTGCAAGCTAGGATCGTGACCATCGGCTGCCTGGAAGACTTTAGTTTCAGGATCCATATAGCTTTTCCATAAATTCGAACGGGGTCACCCCGAACAAGGGCGCTAAGTGACAGAGGGGGTGGAAAAAATTTGCGACTTTTAGCCAATAAGTCGCTGTATCTTAATAACGGTGCGAGATAGGGCGTAGGTTACTATTAATCACTAATAGGAAGTCGTACCTTGGTTTTCGATTGCCACCGAATTCAATGACCTTGGATAATTTTGAACGTTAAAATAGGGGTTTTTAATGCATTTTTGGCAATTTTGGGGCTGCGAGACACATTTCAAAAGCGAACTGCACCGAAACCAATTACGATACACATGGACAAGCTGCGTAAACAATTTTTAGCATTGAACGTAGATTTTGACGGTCCAAGTCTCGATTTTCTGGGTTCAAGGAAACCTGCGCACGAGAGCATCAAAGATCGGTGCCCTCGTAAAAGTCGCGACGAAATGGCTAGAGATAGATTGACAGTTTGCGAACAGGAACTGCTATAGGCTTTCGCACGTCTCGTGAGCATTAGCTCAAATTTTTGTTTCTACCAGTCTAAACAGTTCACTGGTTATATTTATACGAACATATACTGTAAACTATAGAATGCATTCAACAGACTCCGTGTTCGTATGAACATTATCTTGTTTAAAATTAGACCAATTAATCAAATTTCTTGACTGGCACATTCAGCATGAATAGGACGAGTATCTGATGTGTTCGGTTTCTCACTGCAAATTTCATGCTGAATGTGCCAGTCAAGCAATTTTGAAAATTCTTCAGTATTTGGCGAACACATTGGTCAAGATTTTTGCATGTGAACTAAATTAAACGAGGGAATGCAATCACTGACGTTATTCGTTAAGTAATTACGACGACCGTTCGTCGCGGTGCGTGTGGAAGAAACGTGTTTGTAAAGCAGTGCCATGTTTAGGCCTAGTACACAGACGCTATAACGGTGATGTGATGACGGTAGCGGCGGCAAATGCTTGTAGATAATTGGTCCGGCGTTGCTCGTGGCGACGCTGGTCGTCTGGCTGGCCGGCCTCGTGTTCTGGCGGCTCTGGTCGACCGAGTGGAAGCGACGCCAATGCGCCATGGAGCTGCGCACGCGAGTCCAGCTACACGCGCTCGCCATGCAACACAACTCAGCCTGACCATCCCCCGGTGCATGTAGATGACACGCGCTGGCCATGGAGCTAACGAAGCGTCCTGGCTTAGCCTCGGGCGGTGCTTGTGCTGCGAAGCTGTCGCAATCGGAAGCTGCTGTTGTTGGAGCGAGTGCTGGCGGCGACGAGCTGACCGACTCACAACTACGACGATTAGTGCTGCGTAAACTGCGTCAGCAGAGCGCTGTCGACCTCGTCAGGTATAGGCCTATCGCTACACAACAGACTCTACTCGCCGTTGTACCGTTTGGGTGTGGAATGAACAGCGCCAGACTAAGGTTACTGAAACCCTGACGCACTTCAAAAAACGAGGCCACTTTTCAAGTTTTAAAAATCCAAAAATCGATTTTTACCTTAAAATTTCAAATTCTATAATAATACATATTACATAGACGCGTACTGATTACTGAATTACAAGATTGTGAGAGATAGGCCTATACAGATATTTACAATATTTTTTTCAATAAAAAAACTTAATGTGCAGGCTTGCCGTTGATATAGATGGATATGAATATCCATGCTGCGGATATAGCCATGGATATTGTCCTGACATTTCTGCTAACTTATTGTGGCTGATCATGACGCAGTGATGGGAAGAATCCGGAAAATGTATAAGCTAACTGCACTGCATCGGAGAAAAACAAGTAGCTTATAGGCCTAACTTCACATCAAAGCGCAAGACCGCCGGTCCGGTAATCTGTCCGATGATACATTAATTAGAGAGAAAAAACCTGACCTGACGACCAAAAGGTGTAAGATATTAATGACGCCTATATTCGTGGAGATGATGAGTTCCGAGGTAGTCGGATTTCAACGAGAAGCACTAGGCTACCAGTTTTTGGACGTTTAGTGCTGGAAAGGGAAAAGGCACTGGTTCTGAGAAGAAACTATTGATGAGATTATAAGTGCGTAAAAACGAGAATACAGCGCACGCCAACAACTATACATGTGTACTAACAGCTGCGATACTACGAATATTAACGCTGTGACGTTGGCTTAACAAGCGTGATGCGGCAGCTGCGATAATTGCGTGCTGATCATTGTAGGCTTAATGAGTAAGTTTACGGCGCGTCTAAAGCTTAGCTTCATCCAACACCACGCAAGCAACGAATGCAACGGACGCAGCTAACGCAAACGACGCAACAGCCAAAACGCAAAGATAGACAGTGGCTTCCCTAGTGGGCCTATGCGTAGGCCTAATAATGTTCATAACACTAATTAGACATAGACAGCGTTCGTGTCTCGTCGTGCGGTAAACATGTTCATCAGACTTTCTCGATAGCTAACATGAGCTACAGCTGCAGTAAATTACGCTTAGTGAGCGCAACTGAAGTGCTAATTAAGTCGTGCAGAGTTGCGTCACACTTTTTCTGAGACTCATTAGTGACATCCGCGTAACTAGGTAGGCCTACGTCTACGTTTCACAGTGGCGGCCTACAGTTTTGCATTTTCGCTGCTCTGTATGACAACAGCAGGGTTCTGTTTGCAGTCGCACTTGTTTACGATGATGCCGGAGCGACTGAATGACGTCATGACTGACATCATCGTGACGTAGGCTAATGGCTTGCCCGCGGCGGCCACCACCGAGCAATAAGCTCCTTAATTCACTGGTTGGGTGCACGCGTGTCGCTACGCCGACTGTATGCAATGTTGACGAGAAAACAACTATACCACAACTAGACTGTCTTCTTAGAGATGAGTCCGTGTCAGAAACAACAAAGTAGGCCTACCGCGGTATTGTAAGCCTAGCTGATTTTACATCACTTTTTAAACTGCATGACTAGACTGTAGACTGTAGACTCCTAAACGTTTGTTATAAATTTGAATTTCGCAAGCCTCAGGGTAGTGCGGAAACAGTTATGTCGACGGATCAGATTGCACGAGTTAGTATAATAACAGTTTTTTCTGCAATTTATTTCGGGATGCAACAGTAAATGGTGTTCTGGACGAACCGTCATCGCCGGGCAATGGACGATGCGTCGCCGTCTCCACTCTCCACCGGACACGATCCTGTCATAGGAGCGGGCCGCCACGGCCGCGGGACTATTTTTACGTATTGAAGTGATAGCGTTAGTTGCCGCCTCGGCATAGAGTGCGTAGCGCATAATGACGTGGCTGACTGTCGTACAGTACAGTTTGAGTTACCACGTCTTTCAGTAGTGACGATTTGAGTTGTAAGTCAGTTTAATTGCGGTTGGACAGTGGAACAGCTGAACCTTGACTGTCTGTCAGAACAGTCAGAACTGTCGTCTAGTACAGTTGTCGATTATAACACAGGTTTTATATCATTATTTTAACTTTCTCTTCGCGTTCTTGCAAGGTACATCTAACGACAAAGACCCCACGCTGGCCCACACAAGGAACCCCGACAGAAGTTACTCATGAGCTAGCGGTGCAAAAGTGTACGGAATGTTAAGTAACGCAGTGTCAGAGGAGCGCAAAGTTCGCGAACAGTTCCGAGTAGGCTATGTAGGTGACGGCTGAGGTACGTCGGTGTTGACGTCGCACGGATGTTGAAGGATAAGGTTGCCAGCTTGTATCGAACACGTTGATGAATAGGTAACCGGTGTAACTGATGGCGTCGGATCGGTAGCTTTCAGCATCGCTGACGATCGTTAAGCCTCTCACTGCAGGGGAGTCCATCCTCCTCAGCGTCAGGAAGCAATCTCCGCCCATGTCGCATCGATCCCGCTAATCTAGGCTTTAGGGTTAACTGTCCGCAAACGAAAATTTCTGGCAAAAACCGTATAGACTGACTTATTTGACTTGGTTGATAAATCGATCTTTTGCACGAAACCGTTTGCTTGAACACACTCGGCAAACAACGCAACGCACAACGGGCAGTTGGGAGTTGTCTAGGGGCCGCAAACAGCTGACATAACGCATCTCATGACAACAAATTCTCGACACGTTTGGTGGAGGATTTGAACCAATTAGCTCTTTTCCCAATACGCCACCAGATAAAAAAAATTCCCACGGCGGCTACCGGCAATCTTTCGACTCTCTCTGCTGTGTGTATTACTAGCACCACGACGTCGTGTTCACATCTAAATGACGTAATTGGGTGTGGAAATGTCACTTTGTCGGTCTGTGGCAAACTGCTGATTGCTAGCATGCTAGTGCTCTGTGCAGTCGTTGCTAGGCAACGCGCAGCAGCAGCATCCACAACAACAGCGAGGTACAGCTAGCGCAGATAAAACAAGCGTTCTTCATCTGCTTAGCTGATCTCTGTTGAGACGAGACGAGCTAACTGGCGCTGACATTCGGCTCCGACATCTGATAACAAAATAGAAGGTTATTAGTACCCATTAGGGCCATTAGTTGCTGCTGTCTGCTGGAAAATTTCAACTTCTAGCTGTTTTCAACCTTATTAACGCACAACGTTGCCACTGGATGATAATGCCTTCGTCGTTGTGATGTAATGATCATACAAGGTGGGCCAAAAAACCGGACTGTTTGAGCGTTGATAACTCAGCGATGGTTACCTGTAGAAAGGCGTGTGATATGTCAAAAGTTTTAGAATGCCTTATGTCACGGGTTACCCCTTTGTGACATATGCGAGTTCTTTAATTGGCTCCGATTTTACCTATTAGGCCTATATCTGCCTAAAGATAATAACGCGTACACGGCAAAATAAGCTCACAGCTTTTATCATAGGTGAAACACGACAGACAGAAAAATAAACGCAGCAAAATACAGTGTTATAACAAGAAAATATAATAACAATGCAAAGCAAAAAGTCCGGCTATTTAGTTTATCGTTTTAAACGAAATAATAGTCCAAACGAGGTTAAAAGTTTACCAGGAAATAATACAGGGGACACCAAAAAGAAAATGTAACGCTTATTACTACGATCAACACGGGCTTCTATGACGAGTCTAAGCTAGACAGCACAGTTTGATTATTCGACAGAGAATATTTACCACGCTTAAACGGTCAAAACCCGGAAAATTAGCAACATCAGAGTTTGGCAAAATTCAGTCCGAAACTTACTTAACTACAACGTTTTCAACGCAATATACAAGACAATGACAGCTTTGTCACAAATATGCCGCTAGGCCCGTCTAACGGCTAGTTTTACACCGAAACCAAGCAGACACAAAATAACTAGCGGGCAGCGATACAACTCACGAATATGGCAATAGAGTTCGGCAGATTGTGAGTCTCTTTAGCAGCGACAAAACAACGGTAGATAGTTACAGCAGCAGAACACGCAGCAGCGACGGTAGGCGCGGCCCCGGTCGACGGGCGGCAGCCTGCTACACGGCTGTCAGTCCACAGCTACGCGGTCAAACTGGCGACTGAAGACGTCTCAGCTCCAGTCCGCTGACGACGTACCCAGCTCCAACGGAACTCATACGACTCTCGCGGAATCCCCTCCAACCGAGTCTTCGTCTCCAACCAGAGCGGTTAGCTGAATATTGTCGGCACAGGGTCATATATTCGCTGCCTTGTTACCATTAGCTAAGCCATAACAGAAACATTTTCGGCTGCTACGCTAATCAGTGAACATTGGGTAAGTAGGCCTAATACGACAAAAAACATCAAATGAAAAAGGCTTTAAACTATGTTAGTGACTACCAACTAAAGTAAGCTTGTAAGGATGCCATATGCATAGCCCCATCTAAGGTTACCTAGATGATTTTTTGCTGTTTTAGAGGATTAATATCATCACATCGTCCTTACACACAGTTTTAAACAGGTAAGTTTTTTTTACATATATCACCATATATGATGTGTGCAGTTCAAACGAGAACTCGTGCCGCTCGTCGTCGCACGGAGCAGTATTAAGCATCAAATCTCATCGACGTCGCAGCAGCGCCATCAGTCCTCTGTTACGTCACAGTGTCGTCAGCACTCCACGTCGCCGGCGTTCAACTGACGTCACGTCGGACAAGTTGTCGCGTCGTCTCGGACCGACTTTCGCCCTGCCCGGCATTGAGATCAGTCGATCGGCAGCATCCTGCGATTGATGGCCGTTCGTCGATTCGTTGAGATCAGTCGTATCGACACGATGGACTTTGACAACTCGTCGTTGCTCTCCGGTGCCTCTGTGCGGCTCGGAGGAGGAAGTCGAAGTCATCAGCGTTTCATCGTCATCCACAGCGACGGCTCCAGCGACATCTCACACTTCTCATTCCCGTCCGAGTACTCGCTGTCAGCAACCAGTCGCAGCCGCAGCAGTCACGCGTCGAGCAACGTCAGCTCATGACCACGGAGACATGGCTCGACCTCTGACGACGCTTATGGAGGTTCGAAGGATCGGGGCGGTGACCCGCCGCCCCAGACAGCGCGAATGAAAGAGAGAGCAACGTCAGTTCGCGGCTGTGGGACTTTTCGTCGCCGCGTGAGTCGGACTGGGACGTGACAGGTGCCGGCAACGCGTCAAGACCTGACCCGTGTCACGTGACATGAAATGTGACGTGCTGGTGTCGAGACCTGACCTGCGTGCTGGTCGTGATTACTCGTTGCTGTCGCCGGCGATGCCGCGCAAAGGTTCTGTCGTCACGTTCGACATCAGCGAGCTGACCGTGCGTCGACACAGCAGCCCGGCGCCGAGTCTACGCTGCAAGGACATAGGCGCAGGCGCTGATCGCGTCAACGCCAACGCGTCCTCGTCGTCGTCGTCGTCACCCAGCACTGGAACCAAGAGAAACAGTCGTGAAAAGCTGACGACTGGCGCCGGGGGTGACAATCCACCGCCGGCGGCGCCGTCATGGAATAATCCGCGCCTGGAGAAGCGCAACTCAACGCGAAGCCGTCGCAGCGAACCGTCGTCCGTGCTGTCGGTCGTCGATGAGAACTGTCTCGCCGGCGACGACAATGACGAGATGGAGAGGTCGAGGCTACCGAAGTCGGCTAGTGATATCAAGCCAATGTTCACATCGACGACATCCAGCGTCGACCACTCGAGATCATCTATGGACTGCGCCAGTCGCGTGTCGTCGTCGTCTGCATGTCGTTCAGCGTTAAAGAACAACAACGTCGCCGGCGGTAACTTAATCCCCCGCGGTCTTAGCACCTGTAAATGTTACACAACTGTTGCGCAACAGTTGTAGGCCTACTGTCATAGCTGGTTCGATCGTCGTCTGTCTTTCGCAGTCGGCCACATAACTCTGGTATTCGCCCGTGTCTTGTGGTGGCGGTCACAGTCGCGGGCGGTAACTTGATTGAAGTAGAACAGCGTGTCGTCAGCCGCGTCCGGCAGCCGGCAGACAACGAGCGTTCCTCGTCGCCGCTCACTGCCGCCGCCGCTGTCCTCGGCGACAGTCCATCAGCATCCAGTGGACTGCTCTCAGTGACGCCACTCCACGCCAGCGATGCCGAGACTCAAACGCCACCGAGCTTGAAGAATTTCCGTCGCTTCCTGATCGACTACAGCAACGCTTACCGCTTGCTGCTTTCTCTGTAAACACACAGGCACACGGTTAAATTCCTAGAAAGCAGTCGGTTTTTTGCAATTTTGCACTTCGCGCGATCAATTCTCTGTCGGTTTATTGGG
>Ga0209671_1004609_pt1 | contig 13717 bp, 10 predicted proteins | sample WorMetHERISLAND2_2_FD_187401 | JGI IMG/M metagenome (GOLD analysis project Ga0209671, IMG submission 187401) | Marine gutless worms symbiont microbial communities from Max Planck institute for Marine Microbiology, Germany - Olavius geniculatus... | ecosystem: Host-associated > Annelida >... | reverse complement strand
GACAAAATTGGAGCCCCAGAAGCAGAGCTACAAAATGTTTAAGCTAAGTCTCGTTTTATCGAAGCCAAAGCTAAGAAATATTACAGCTGAGTTGCTTCAGCCTATATTTTTAGGCCTACTTCAATTTTTGATGCAATAAGTTACCAATCACTATACTATATGAGTGGGTAACACATATTCGTTTGCTAGCATTCTATGCACAAACTGATGCTCTGCTATACATATTTTATGACAGTTCCGGTACTGCTGATAAACCTACTGATGCAAGTTATAAAAATAATCACTCTGTTCACCCACATCTGCATTTTCCAGTTACTCCAATGATTACTCTGAAATGTAGAGGATATTTACTATAAACTGTTAATTTGAAAAAAAAATCCCAATCTGATCGTCCCCATAAAATAATTTTACAGATCAGTCAATATAAATGACGTACAAACAAAAACAACATACAACTTCTATAGTAGATGCTGCAACAGGCAAAGCTCTCAAGCTTAACAGTCAGTCACAGCAGATATAAACATGATATGTAAACTGTAATTAGATACTAACATTAAAAATTGGCACTTTACAGTGGTGCACAACCGTTTTGAGCAATGGGCCACACAACATGATCTAAAACTCACTGCGGGTCAGACCAATGCAAAATGCTGTTATCAATCATTAACAATAAAAACAGCAGACATTGAGTTCAGTGGCATGATCCTATTTGACCCTGGTGGTATGCACGCTTGAAGCAAGTCCAATAAGCCAGTAAGGCAATAAACAAATAATCTGCAAATATAACTTCATATGTTATATTTTTTTGGCAATTTTTTTTTCTCTCTTGAATGTTGCAGGCCAGATAACAACAACACACCATGGGCTGCATGTAGCCCAGAAGCCAATGATTTATGTACTAAGTTTTTTCTTGTTACAAAATGTAAGGCTACCATAATCTCTTGAAGGAGGTCCATAGTCTCGTCTAGGTGGATGACTGTCGTAAAATCCATTTCCAGTTGATATATAGTCATAATCCCTACACAATGCACACACATTTATGATTCATCATCCAATTAACACTCATCCGAATTACATCAGCGAGGCCCAGTTTTCGCGGAAAATTTTGCCAAATTCTGCGGGCCAGTTCGCAAAATTCCGCGGTTCACCGCGGCAAAATTGTCCAAATTCCGCAACTTTACAGCGGCCTTCCATCTGTGTGTAAACTATTCTGCAAAAAAACTTCACTTTTTGTGAGGCTGGCATGGTGCTAGCAACAAACAAAATAATTATAGATCTATTTTGTTTTAAAAAGTGCAATCTGTCAATTAGTCGCATTGTGCTTATTTACAACTGTGCCGTACTTTTATGGTGGTAGTTATTAGTAAGGATGCAGTTTTAGGCAGTTCAGTTTGATTTTTCTCCGTGATATACACCGTGTCTAAAAAAAACAGTCAAAATTGTTCTCTGCATAACTTTGTCAAATTTCCACCAAGTTTGATAATTTTTGGTGCAAAGATGGCCAAGGCAATGTTATGTTATTATGTACGGTGCACTCATTTACCACCTTATCTAATTTATGTCAACACACTACCGTGTTAAACTAAACACTACTAAACACAGATGCTCCAAACTGTTACATTACGCAGCAATTATTTGTATCAGACGGCTTACCTTTGCATCATCACTTCGACAGAGAGCGTGATGTAATTAATTAATTTTGAGGTATTAAACATTTTATGCTGAAAACAGCAGACAACAAAATAGCTCACTGATGAGCTTAAAACATGTCTAATCGACGAGTGAAAGCATATGATTAGTCGATTGTTGATTCTGCTATCAGCCACTGGCGTTGCATCTAAGCCATTGCATCTTTGTACGCAAAGCACACTTTGGCATAAAGTCTAATTTGCAAGCGAGTTGTTATGCAAACTTGTAATTCTGTTAATTAATTCACATTTTAGTGTATTTTGTGCCTAATTAACTCGTTACAGCATTTACATGAAACAACAACTCAGTATTATGCAAAAATTTGGAGCATCTATGTTTCACATGGTACTGCATTGGCATAAAATAGGTGAAATAGAAAATGAGTGCAACTTGCATAATTTCGTCATTTTAGCCATCAACTTGCCAAAAATTATTAAAGTTAGTAAAAATTCGACAAAATTATGACAAAAACAATTTTGGCTTTTTTTTCTGAGATGCGGTGTAGTTAGTCTAATTAGCCGACGATCATACTAATCAACCATTGGTCATTTCTCAACTTCTGCAAAATTCCGCGGCAATATCAAAATTCCACGGTTCGGCTCGAAATTCTGCAGCCCGCGGAAAACTCTGGGCCCTAACCATCAGTGATACCAAAGTAGTCTATAAAGCACAAACAACATGCAACAAAAGCCACAGCAAATGCTACAAAAGAGAACCAAGTTCACACAACCAAAAAAACTCACGTCACACATATGCACTTTCGACGTGGTTATTTCTTACATCCAGTATTATGATACAACAGGCAATGTTTGCAGAAGGGAAACTGAGCATGCAAATGAGAACATATCTGCACAAAAAATGCGTTCGTTCAAAAGTTCAGCACGATCATCCTTCACTGCAGTCAACTCTTATTGGAACAGCCTGACTGTTCGATGTAATTAAACACGTATGTTTCATTTTTATGTACCACCCTGCACACTGTGCCACATAGTGTGCAGAGCGATGCACAGTTAACACCGGTCTGCCTAAACACCGCAGATCAGAAATAGCTCTAACTAGGTCTGCGGAAATCTGCATGCTGCAATGTGCGATGCTGCAAACTGATCAGCAGTCACTAGAAAGAAATTTCTCGGATCTGAGCGCATCTGCAGTTGATCTGTGACGTTCAGGGAGACCAGTCATTACTACAACAGACAGTGACATTTATTACAAAACCACGCAGTCACTACCTGGAGCCGTAGCGACGAGGAGGCATGTCAATCTCATCGCGTGGCGGCGGGTAGTCACGTCCACTGGGCGGACCGTAATCCCTGCCAGCACGAGGCGGCGGATAATCACGATCACTAGGAGGAGGATAATCACGTGGTGGTGAGTAGTACACAGGATAGGCATCACGCTCAGGGGACGGTGGTCCATAGTCACGATCGCCACCACCGGGATAGTCACGTCCGCCACGGTACGACGGGTAGTCACGCACTGGTGGATAGTCACGATCCAGTCTCCCCGAACGATAATCCGAATCATAGCGACTGAAACCACATTCAGCGTCAAACTAGGACTAACAACAGCAAGTGCTTTTAATTAAATAACAGAACTAAGAGGATAAGGGCAACTCAGCCTTCCATCCCTCCAGCAAGTGGCAGAGAACACTGTGCAGTCCCATATGGCAGGTGATGCTCCGCAGCTCTGTGTTGGGTTTCCTATACAGAGCTATACATGTACATCACCTTTACCACTACTGTTACTAGTAGCTTTTACATGCTTTCTGGCAAATAAGTGGTTCTTTAAATCAGCTGATGAAGACTCAGAAAATCTATTAAATCTTATTGACAGAAGCCATTAACCATTACGTTCAAAGCTTGACAGTGACTGCAGGACAAACAGCAGTGCATGTGGCTTACTGAAAGTCCTGCTTTGTCAATTTTTAAAAATTCACTTATGCAGAAAACTAAATCACAACTAACTGCAGCAAATAGGCAGTTAAATATATTAAGAATGCAAGAGTAATAATTTTGCAGCAGCAGTATCAGCAAGAGTAGAAATTACGCAATATTGATGACTAATTCATAATTCAAAGACAACAACTGAAATTCACCATTTATCACAATCATAAATGGGGAAAAAATGTGCAGAAAAAAACATTAATCTCTGCAGCACACCAATTCACACTACGTAAGACACCAGCAGCAGTCTGACCTGACATAGTCGCGTGGCAGATCACGATCAAGCGAACTTCTCAGACGATCGTCACCGGAATAGAAGCTGTCAGATGCACGAGAACCGTAGCTTCTGAAGTCTCCGCGTCCACTACCACCTCTGAACGAGCCACGCACTGAGCCACCCCCACGACGGTATGATCCATCACGCGGAGGCGATCGAGCTGACCCTCTCCCTCGGCCACCCCTACACATATTATTATGTTTGACATTTATAAGATGCCAATTCAAAAAATAAAAACGCAGCAAAAGTGCCAAGTCGACAGTTACAGGCTATCTCTAGCTTCTGTCATTAAAAATGTTTTCAGCTGCCTACGAAATACAGACAGCGACAGCCGGCAGACTGTTTCACACGATCGGACTGCTGACAGCGAAACTGCAGTCATAAGATGTTGGTCGTACGACAATGACTATTGACTAATAGCTCAAGTCATAACTCAATCGCTGGTTATTTACAATAAACCAGATAGATGCAGACTGTCATCTTGTGAAAATACAAGTAAGTAAGTAAGAAAGTTACTAAGCAAATACAATATTTAGAGTGCACAATGTCAGCCAGTGGCCAAATCTAAGGCAGTTGGCTGAGCCGCTAGGGTGAGCTGTAGGCCTGCTGGAAGCAGTGAGTTGTAAGGAGGCGACAGAAATTGCGTGTAAGCAAGTAACCAAAATCAAAGTGTATCTGTCATTTAATTCACAGAGATTTTTTTTACAATTATGTTGAGAATTTACACTTAACTATTAGCCAGATCTGCAAAGGTTTAAATGTTGTTTATCAATCAGTATATCATCAGCACCATTCAGCACTACAATGATATACATCATCAGACTATCAACATGACGCTAGCAACAGACAAACAACACTTGTAATGATCATCACTCATTCATCATAAAGCACAACAAGCAGCTGTTTAAATTTCTAATGAAGCAGCTAATCTATGAATGGTAAAAGTTCAAAAGTTGCACATGTAGCAAAATCACTACATATGACAATGCTATTACAAATTCCAATATACTGGCCCTATTGGGACACCGTCAAGAAATTTGCAAAATTGTAAGGCTAAGCAAGTACTTTTCAACAAACACAACAAAATGTGAGACACAAAGAACAGTTCTGAGCAAGTAAAAATTGCAACAGAAAAAAATCTGCCAGCAACACCAATCTTCAAAAGAAATCAAACCACTTCTGTTTGGTGCCGCAAACAATCATTCACTACATGCAACAAACAACAACGGGTGCTTTACCTGAAACCCGACCGACCACGACCTCCACGGAATCCTCCGCGACCTCCACCAGATGACTTATTGAAATGTGACGCCAACTCGACATGAACTATCCTCCCGTGCAATTCCTGCCACACATTCACACAATACTGACTAACACTCTTCTAACACAGCTACTACTGAAGCTCCCCCCCTGAAACAGAAACACTTCTAGCCTTTGGATGTTCCATGGAAGCCGCAAATTTGCCTGTTTTGTAATACTTGAAGATACAAAAAATCACAAATATCTGCAGCCTGCAAGTGTCAGAAATATCGGCATCAAAAATGATAATACTTCTTTATGTTAAAATCAAAAATGCTGGGGATGTTTTTTCGGACACTGTGTAGCAACATGACAAACCTTGCCATCCATGGCACTGCATGCTTTGTTGCAATCAGTGCTGCTCGTAAACGTCACGAATGCAAATCCACGAGGAGTATCTGTATCTCGATCTTTTGCAATATGCACTGAAACAGACATTTAAATCTTCACCAAATAAACACTGAAATTGATTACACAAGACATGAAGTAATCGGCAAACACAACGCTAAATGCCAACACGTGACATTACTGTTGTTCTATTTGATCAAAGGCTAGTTCAGCACGACATGTGTGACGATCAGACATATCGATCAAATTGTGAATCCGCACTACTCTAGGACTCGAGGCTAGGGGTCACGTGACTTGTTAGGCATTAGCTGGGGAGTCGAGAGTATGTTTATGTTTTGGTAAACGTTTTTGCTGAACATTGATTTTTTTGTTATTTCTTTGTCTGATATTGTACATATCTGTAAATAATAAAATGTCAGAAGACGACATGAAAAACCTATTTCATCGGACGCCGTCACAGTTTCGTCACAACATGCAAACAGCAAGTGGGAAAAAGATGCTGCAGCTACAAAGTATGAGTAGTATGCAAAGATTTAGTGATTTGCAGCATTACCCGCTTTAGGAACCAGGTACCTGGTTGCAATTACCCAGGTAAGTAAACCCAGTTTCAACTTTCAAGTAACTGAGAACAAAACGACCCTTCACTAACACGTACAAACCCCAATTAAAGAATATTTTTCACAAAGCTAGGTTTTTTGGTATAAAATGTCAATAATGTGTTTACCGTATCAGGTATCAATGAAATAGCATGAAGCTGAATTTCCTTTGCAGTGTAGAACTTCGTCACAAAGGTTACAAGTGTGATTTTTCGCTGACTTCGTCAGTGTTTAATGCAAAACTAGTATCGTATACACAAATTTGGAACCGGGTAACAAATTTTGAAACCAGGTCTAGGTACCCGGATCTTGCTACAAATCGCTAATTAGATTCCTTGGTAAGAGACAGCATGCCTCTGAATCATTTGTGACATATAGCACTATAGAAAAATTTCTATATATGTTCAGAATTAAATTACCTACAAAATGTATATTTAGGATTTTTCTATTTTAAGAATTACCGCAATGGCACCATTTTGTAAACTTATTTATGGAACGACCCTTGTATTACATGTACCAAAATCATTTGAATTCAAATTCATGAGGCTATGACTAATGTTGCAAACTATCCACAATCATTCCTATAAAACTAAATTATTATTAACTCAGCAATCAACTACAGGTAATACATTACCACACACACACACACACACACACACACAGGCACACACGCCAGTTTCCAAGTTTTTCATCACACCCCAATAATCACACATTACAACACATTGCAGTTAAGTAAACTAGTTCCAGCAATGTTCATACAAAAAGTATTAACACAGATGGCAAAACCTATTTCAGAGTTCCAACTTTCGAATCACATTGCAAAGTAAATTGAAAGTATGGTGCCCCCTGTCCCAAAAAATCAGATTTTGAAAAATATACGCTCAGTTATCTGTCTACACTGTACTGCCATTTGTCCTTCAACTGCCACAGACAAATTGTGGTGACAGCCCTTATTTTGAAGGAAGACTGATGTTGACTGTTAATTTACTACTTCATGCTCACAGTATACCTATAGTAAAATGCAGAGCACTTGGGCCACCTCTAAATATTAAAATATTTCAGAAAAAAATCATATGACTTATTTTCTCCCCAAAAGGAACATATTTCAGGAGTGAAAGCAAATGTTTTTTAAAGTTCGATTTTTTGGATTACTCTATTGCAAAGTTTTCCATAATTTATAAAGGCACTAAAATGTAGTACAATAACGATGTTGGCACACAATGTGGCACTGACTGCACTGGCCACATCAACTGCACCAGTACAAAATATGATTACCGGTAGATCAAGCATAAAAGATTAGGCTTAGGGCATGGGTTGTGGATTAGAATCAGAGACTCAAGGTTAGCATTTGGGTTGGGTTGAGCGATCATACCGATGCAGTTTGAGTCACCAGTGCAGTGTTTTGTGACACCACAATAAGAACTCTTATGCAAACCTTCGACTACTTCTCCAAACTTTGAAAATGCTCTTCTCAGAGCATCTTCATCGGTTTCATACGACAGGCCTCGAACAAAGGCTTTCTGCGCCAGGTCTGTGGGCGAAACGGATCGAGCCATTCTAGTACTCACTGCAAGCAAACAACACAAATCAGTAAAATGCAACTATTAAAGGGAAACGGTCATGATAAATTGTATTCTAAGTGAATGCAAAAACTACAATAATAGGGTATCTATTTTCATTTATAGCAAAAAGTGCATGCTTATCATGCATAAAAATGAAGAAAATTGCTTTTATTCATGAGCAAAATTACTGGATCTGAAGTGAAAAAAAAGTCGACATACTTGGCATCGTTAGCAAGCAGCAATGTGCGCGCTGCGGGCGAGTCTGTGTGTGGATCAGTATCCGCAGAATATTTCTGGTCTGTGGAGGGACTGCAGATTTTTCTTCGACAAAAAGTTGCTCACCTTAATATGGAACTTTTTAATACTAAGCTTTTTAAAAGCTTTGGATAACTTTTGTTTTATTTTAGCTGTTAGATAAGTGACGTTTAATTTACGTTTCGTATTTCAATTAATATTTTAACACTTTATGCACATATAGATAACTAGACTTATAGAGAATATTGGCCTAAGATAAACTGCTAATTTTCACGGTAGAAAGCATTGCAGATGCAAACAGACTGTGGACCAGAGTTTACATATTACTGCAGATGTGGAATTCAAATCAGAATCCGTGGACGGACGCGGACTCAAAATTTGCAGATCCGCATGTCTCTGCTATTGAGCTAAATTGCGAAGCCGAAGAGCGCAAATGGACAGTTCACGTGCAAGTTTTTGGTTTGAAATTGTGACGATGTGTTTGACAATCCATAGCAATTCGAACGTAGACGATCAAGGAGTGATTCATCTACCAGACGGCCGAGTGTCATGGCATAAAACAGATGTACAGTGTTAGAATCAGCCGATTTATCTGCACTTCTTTGGCCGGCATTATCCAACTCTGCAGACAGCCCGCAGCTTTTAATATTTTGGTAGACGGTGCATCGTGATTCCCAGAGTGCCCTGGTGATTGGAAAATCCTGTTCCAAAGCACTCCGGCATAGTATTCGATCAAAACCTCATTGAAATTGATTCAAACTCCTATTTGCCCCATGTTATTTTCGACTGCTCTTGGTACCAGTGATGTCACTGGTACCAGTAGAGTGTCAAACAGTATGCTTTGTGTCGAATTGTTAAAATGGTTAAAGTTCACTTTTTTGCGACAATCAGTCAAAATTTGCTCAAAATTGGCTAGCCATAAATTTTATCTCGTTTATATGTTCACGTGTGCCATTTATTCCAAAAAGTCAAATTTCCATGATAGTTTCCCTTCAACTGTGCACTTCTGCAGTAAACTAATCATCGTTTTCTGCAAAGCCTCAAGAAAAAAATGCACGGTGCTATTGCAGCAGCGACAACGACATTTGTCGCCGCACAAATCAGACATAATACACTAATGCAGCGTTAATTGTCGTTATCCAAACTGCGTGCAAATATCGCCATGCTAACTGGCACAATAAGTTAAAGCAGCGGTCATCATATGCACTATTACGATCAGTGGCAGATCTAGGCTTCAGCAGATGTTCTTTTCCCTTTCTTTTTTCTCCACTTCGATTCTGCAGTTCTCTGCTGTGCTTTGTAGACCTAGAATTACTCGCGTACGGTTCAGCAGTTCAGCGTTAACTCTGCATTTCTAATTCACAGTTTTCAGTTTGGTTTTTGGCTGAGCAAACCTCGAGTTGGTTAGTGGTGGTGCTGATTAGTGGACAAATGCATAGTTTGAGAATTTGCATTTTACAAATTTTAAGTATTTGAAAAATTGGCAATTTTTACGAATCTTGTAACGGTAGAGATGGTCTTCGAAATAACCAGATTAGGGGTGGACCGTGAAAAAACATGAGACAACTTATTTTGTTTACCGCCGCATTGGTGTATTTTGCCGCATAGTGAGGCGACAAATGTAGCCGCAATAGATTTAGCCGAAAAAAATACGAAGATTATATCCGCCGTGAAAATTCACGGAAAATAAGCAAGCATTTTCGCTATCTGCCGTGAAAATCCATATCTACGAAAATTGCAACTGTATACTTTTTTCGTTTTTTAGTTAATACTGTAAATTATTACTGTGTTATTTTATCGCTTATTCAGCATGCTTTCATCGTTTACAACAGGCCGCCATAGCTAAGTTTGTACTAAAATTAACGTCGAGAGACGTGTCATTACGCAACATTTACATTCACCAGGGGGCAACAATTTCACGTGCAATATAGTACGATTTTGTGCTTAATATTGAAATTACGGTTTTCGCTTACACAGATAAAGGTTAGGGATAAGGGTTAGGGTTAGCGATCGGGTTAGGTTTAGCATTTTCGAAAGATTTATGTGACAATAATGCACATCATAAATTAGTGTACAATATACGTTATAAGTTCGTCGGCTGTGCTAGTGCATACAAAAAAAATTGCCAACGGCTGCCCGTGATGCTCTATTTAGACCCGAGGAGCTAGTTGGTGGACTGGCGATCCGTGAAGCTACGGCCGAGGTCGTCAGTCGCGGGTGTCGCCATAGCAAAAGCCGCCGTGTACGGCGGCTTTGGCTATGGCGACAACCCTTGGCCCTTGGCTATGGCGGGCCACAATCGTGTAGATGGACCTCTAGTTTACTGGCTACAGTCCATCTAGACGGAATATTCACGGCAGATAGCGAAAACGCTTACTTATTTTCCGTGAATTTTCACGGCAGATAACACCTTGCAAAAAATACAGTACCGCTAGCCATGGCACACAGCGTCATATTCAGTATCTGATCCTATAGATAGATCACAGCTAACACCGTAGGCTACAGTACCGCCATCTTTGTGGGATGCCAATCAAATAAACCACTATCTGGATAGTTAGTCGGCAGGGCCCCAGGACTGGGGTATCACACCACTGTCATAACTGTCATATATCACTGTCATAACTCACGAAGCACTGATTGCCTTAACCAACACTTTCAGAATTATAAACACGAAAATAATAAAATGATCTATTACTTTCTTCAACTCTCGCTAACTCTCACATACACATATAATTCAACAAAAAACACACAAAAGTCACAAACAACAATCCGGGACTTTTTGGCTTTGTCACTTCCGCTTCCGGTTAAAATCACATAACCCGTGTTGTTCTATTCATCGGTAGTAACCGAGTGCAATTAGCTGAATAAAACAACACGTGCATGACGTCATGCATGACGTATGGTAGCAGTTACGCTTACTTGACGAATGACGATATTTCGAATGTTTTTTTTACCTTGTAGCGGTGTTTATGTGCGTGAATTTATCATAACGGTTCTCGGATAATGCAAAAGTTCCACAGAAAAGAGAAGAGACTGCGTACTACTAACTATAGTTTGCCACTGTCATCCCTGTTGCAGGCAGTATGTCTAAACAGTGTAGTAAATTACAGCTGCGGAGCAACTTACCGTGGGCATAATTGCGACGGCAAGCGATGTGGAGTTGGCATATTTGCTTGGCCTAGTGGAGAGACATACGTGGGCCAGTTTGCCAACAACAAACGTAACGGAAAAGGTAATCCTTAATTTTCCTTATACCGGCAACGGGGGGGGGGTAAAATGACCCCCCCACGCCGGTTTTTGCCAGAAATTATGTAGAAAGCAAAGGAATGAGGCAGTTTTTTTCTGTGACATTTTGGCCTTTCAAAAGCAGCAAAGTGAATATTTATATCTACTTCTGGTTTATCTACTTCTGGTTTTGCGTAGTCGGTTTGGTTCTAACGTCTAACTGGCCGGTTCTGCTACTACCGGCATTGTTCGCCTGTGAAGCACATATGTAGACTTCAGAAACTTGACATTTTGAATGTTGGAGACCAAAATGACTGCGTAGGAGTGCAGACAACAGTATTTGTTAATTTTTAAAATTGAAGCACATAACCGGAAGTACTAATAGGACAACATTTAGGAGCATTTATCGACGGACTACACTTTGGCGTGTCAGCTAGGCTTGTTATGACAGTTCAGTTTTTGATTACGCAGGACTCGAAATATCATCGGCATGACAGTGGCAAGTAAGACTGTGGTATATTTGGAGTTTAAGGAAGAGAGCCGTCCAGTCGTCCCCCAGGCTGAAGCTTTTATGTTAGCTGATAGAACCTAAATAAATTGCGGTGTTTCAAGAAAGAAAAGTGTGCAAATCTTAAGTGCAGCAATAGTGCAGTTTTGTTCCCCACTGGATTTTCAAAAACATTTTTATAGAATGGTGTAGGCCTGTGTACAGATTTGTTGCACAGGTGATCAAGTAGGCCTAAAAGTAAATTCACCAAGTGCTGTCATTGCATATAGCTGTTGTAGGCCTGAACTGCACAGTGCGTTTAGCTGAATGGGCTACATTGGAAATGTTAGTAGGCTTATTTGATTTAGACTATAGGCCTATAATTGCTGTTTGTGTTTGCATGTTTACTGTCAGGACTTCAGAAATGGACTGATGGAAGCATGTATTGCGGTACATTTGAGGATGATTTAAAGCATGGAGTCGGACTGTATCGTTGGCCTAATGGAGAAGTATGGCTTAGGCATACACAGCGTTCACTATAACTTTATTAAATTATTTTGTTTTTTAGCCGGCCGTACTATCGGTCGCGCTTATGGCACGATGTTGTGCCCGTACGTCTGTCTGTTTGTCTGTCGTCTGTCTGTCAGTAACGTACAGTATGTGTTGTGGCTAAACGGTACATTTTATGGAAAAAAACTGTCTGAGGTATAAAATATGGTTGCTTGTGACCACTGTACACTGTGGTACCAACCCACTACGGTTCTATTCCCCCACTAACACGCATGTGTTGAGGCGAAACGGCTCATGGGCGGCGCCAGAGGGGAAGGGGTTGGAGGAAGGGGAGCTGGCCCAATGCCCTTGCCCTTGCCCCCACAGCTCCTCTCTCCCAGGAAAAATTTTGATGGTGATAAAGTGCCCTGCTAAGGTGTGACTTATTAAACGTCATTTTTGCAAGACAACACTGTGAGTTTTTTGCGTTTTGAAATAGTAAAAAGCAGGCAAATTTGCAGCTTTCGTTGCATGTCCAAAAGCTAAAAGTGTTTCAGCTTCGGAAGAGGGGGAGGCTTCGCTCCCTGTCCCTGTCCAGGGGCTCTGTTATAACTTTTTAGATGCACACAACAATTGAATAAATGTCGACATTTGGCCCACACACCCAAAAAATAATTGCCCCTATGCCCTAGCCCTTGCCCCACATTGTGCCCCCTAGCTTTAGATTCCTAGCGCCGCCCATAAAACGGCTTAGCATATTATAGCTAGGTAATGGCAGGAGGTGGGGCAAAAAAACTGTTGATCTCCTTTTAAATTTTGGGCTGTGGGAAAATTGTCGAAAATTTTTTGTTTTTGTCGGAATTTTTTTCAAAAGTGCTAAATTTTATGTGAAAAAATCTTAAGTTTTATGAAATTAGAAGCAAAATTGAAATTTAGAGCGTCCGATAATTAATCTCCTTTGTCGGGAATGTCTAGTTGTCTGGTAAAAATTTTAACTAACTTTTTGCCCCGCTTACATTTTTACGTGCAACAGCAGCTACTGCTGTAGCGGGTTTTAGCCATCGCAATTCTTTCTGTCTGTCTGTTTGTCCATCCGTCTGTTCGTCACATGGGTGGAACAGTTCAAAATGGTGCAAGCTAGGATCACCAAATCTTCACCTTCGACTGCCTGGAAGGCTCTATAGTTTCAGGATCTGTAAAGCTTTTCCATAAATTCCATGGGGATCACCCCAAACGAGGCACAAAATGAGAGGGTGGTGGGAAAAATTTGCGATTTTCAGCCGATACGGCATTGGCTGAGCAAGACAGGTGGCGCCCTCTGGTGAGTAAAAGTAAAACACTATAGATAATTTGCCGCTGGTCGTCTGGCGCCCTCTGGCGACTGATTTTGTTTTACTGGGCTTTCAAAGTTCAAACATGCACCTCTGTTGCGCGTTCTCTTTTGCGTTAGCATGGCTTTTCTTGTTAACCTTCGACACCGTTTCATATAACTCGAAGTTTATTTATACATCATCGGTTTGATTTTTTTACCATCAAATGTCGTTGTT
>Ga0209671_1004608_pt1 | contig 13718 bp, 8 predicted proteins | sample WorMetHERISLAND2_2_FD_187401 | JGI IMG/M metagenome (GOLD analysis project Ga0209671, IMG submission 187401) | Marine gutless worms symbiont microbial communities from Max Planck institute for Marine Microbiology, Germany - Olavius geniculatus... | ecosystem: Host-associated > Annelida >... | reverse complement strand
TTGTACAACCTTTGCCTCATGCGGTTTTAGCATTGCAGCCCCCACAGTTTGGAACTCACTACCCTCTAGCATCTGTAGTTCTACCTCTGCAGACACTTTCCGTCGCCTCCTTAAAACTCACTGCTTCCAACATGCCTACTGCTCCCCCTAGCGGCTCAGCCAAGTGCCTCAGGTTCGGCCACTGGCTGACATTGTGCACTTTAAATATGCATGTACTTACTTACTTACTTACTTACTTGAGTGGTGTGGTGGCATTAAAAAAACCCATATCAAACAAGAGTTCACGACTTCAACCGCTTCACCTGTGAAAACAAAAGGAAGTAAGAATACTGAAGACCTGCATCATACCGAGTGATGCCGACATAGAACATGTGAACGTAGAAATGGAACGGCCGCCGAGGTAAACACTCTGCTGATGCTGCACCCATGTAGCACGGGTACCTCATGTTGATTCCCCCGACAACTGTCGATACTATCAACTGTACTGCAGCTACAACGTAATGTATTGTATAATCTATCAATCGGTGGCATCAAGGCAGGCAGGGGATGGGGATTGAGGGGATAATTGCTTTACTCCCCCAAATTTTAGCCCATCAAACAATTATCTTCTTGTCAAAAAATTTTCCTCCAAAAGTACAAAATGTGGCACCAAAATCCCCCATTTTGGATAACTTTGGTGCAAAATTAAAATTCTGAGCAATTATAACGTTGGAAATTTGCAGCTTCCTGCCTCCCCCACTTTCTTGATTAGTGATGAGATGCCGATATCAATTACATTTTGCACAACAACATGACTTGGAAAATAAGTCAATTTAAAAATGTTCTATTACTGCTCTGTAGTCACATATCATTATCAGATATCTGAATGGAGAATCTCGAAAAAACGTGGTGTAAAATTAGCACAAAAGAAATGGAATTATAGCAAGTCAATGTGCCAAGACTAGAAGTGAAAGTTGTTGCTTGAATGTGTCAGGTTCAGTCAAAAAGTAGGTGACAACAATGCAACGACACTTTGAATCAACAACAGTAATAACACACCTACATCATCTCATCAAGGACTACCTGCCAGCACATACGTTGCAATCATCGAACACACTGTTACTTACTGTACCTCAGATAGGGAGAGTATTGACACACCATTCACCTTAAAAAGAAACTGTGTGTGATAGATTATAAAATGCAATAAAAAACACTGATAGCATAGAAAATAAATGGAAGAAACCTGCAAATTAAGATACTCACAGAATAAAAATGGTTCTGCCTGGAGAGCGTCCAGCGTATATTTGTTCATAAACAGCGTCAGAAAACTGAATATGTACCACATGATAAGTGACAGAATTGCTGCGACACTGAACAACCCCACTGCTTGCGCATTCGTCGAGTACTGTACGGACTGCAACGTCAGTTCCGACTTGACCTGAGTGGAAGTCAACATGGTGACTGGCGGATGGTGACGGCGGTGAGAAAACGGCTCACTCATCAAAGCACATTAATGGGGCACCAGCGTGACAACACTACAGCTCCAGGAACTAAACACTGCTGGCTGTCTTGCTGTGAATTCAGCGTAATGTCATCTTTGTCATCCAGACAGCAACAAAATTAACTATCATATTCACATCACATGTCTTTCGTTCCTTTCTTCTTTAATCTTCTTTTGGAATATCACACATCACACATCATTTTCATTTTCATTTAAAACATTTCAGTATTTCTTAGTTTGTGCATCAGATTAAACTGCACTGACAGCTGATTCTGTCAGTTTTCAAGCGCAAATTGATATTGTACTGCGTTGTACAATATGGTCAAACTACAACAAATAGAAGACTTCTGACATTTGTGCCGGCAGCGTGGTGCAAAAATGTTTAGGTGCAGAACTGTTGTGCTGATACAACAGAGATGGATGTCTAGTCTCCCCATGGAAAGATCACAACCCCTTTGACCAATATCGACATAGTATAAACTCACAGTCAAGTTAGATTTTAACTGGCTGACAACAGCTACCGGTAGTGTTTCAGCACTGATCACAAGCAGCAACACTGATAATCGTCAACAAATATTACAAATATCGAGAAAAAAACAGATAAGTTAGTTTACAACAGGCATGGCATTTTGTCCCTGTTTTAGGCATCTAGTGGCGTGCTGATTTTGTCCTTTTTGCATTGTCTAGCGGCATTTATTTAAATTTACTGAACTACTGAAAGGTTAAGTTTTGATTTCACGTCTAAAAATCATTTTTGCGGTTATCATTTATGTGTCCTGCGGTCTTTCTATGGAGTCCTGCGGTATCCTGCGGTTTTCAGGCATACCGAACCAAAATGCTAAACTTCAAGTTAATTAAAATCAGAAAGTATGCAAAATAAAACGAAAGCCCTTTCTTACTCATGCCACCATTAAAACTAACATTTTCTGTGATTTAAAACACTATAACCGCCAACGACGCCACGCAACAAGCTATAAATAGGCCACGTCTTCTTGTTTGTTTATCTTACGACAAAGAATATAAACCTTTCATTAAAAAACTATGCTGTTGCTAGAGATGGGTCATTGTGTCGAAATATCGATAATTATATTTTCAACTAGATATCGTGTCTTACGATATCAATATCGTATCGTAAACCCGTAGTCTCGTAGAACTAATATTGTTTCGTGAAAATAAATATTAACATTTTGACCTACTGTTAGATCAACCTTGAGTGCGATATGCCTGTGACACTGCGTCCTGTCGCTGTCTGTCGGTATAAACGCATGTGTTGTGGCTCAACAATACCGGTATTTACGTCGTAGGGGTGTCGACGATAGTACAGTTAAAATGACACCGCACACAAAACAAAAAGCCTAGCTGTCGCTAAAAAGGCCGACCGTACACGGGTATTCGAAGGCCAGTAAATGATGGATCAGTTCCCCGCAGCGTTTGGTAGGTCGAGGGGAAGGTCGGCAATAAAAATATTAGGACAATTGCGAATAATGTTTGTAGCCTGAGTCTGATAATAGTGACCATTGCGCTGATATACGGTTTGGCCGTAATTGGCCTTGCAAATTTAGGGGGTCGAGACCGCAGATCTCTGCATGCGAACAGTCACGTCGATGGTACCGTCGGATGGGCGCATTGATGCCATTGATAAGTATATAAGTCAATAGTAACCGCGCTCGCTGGCTGAAGCGGTTTGGCCATAATTTACAATGCATGTAGGCGTATTTTGGGTGCACTCAGTACGCCCGTTTGGGAGAAATAGAGGGATTTTCGGGGACTTGGTACCACAGAATATGGCCGTCGGGCAGCCATATATATTTACTTGTTCAGATAATTTTTTTGGTAAGACGTACTGTTTGGTTACAATACATGCGCTACAGACCGAATAGGCGATCGACATAGCAGCGTACCAAACACTCGACTTATTAACGAGTGGCCAATAATTATTGTCTAATCGATATCGATATCGTATCTACTCTAAATTAAAATTGCGATAGCCACCCTATCATTTGAATTTCTATTCTATGTTGACGTTAATTGTGATTTTTGGGAAATTTTGCTTCGTTTTGGATGTTAAATGGAAGATTCCTTTAATTATAATACAAGAGGTGGCAGACAGAGGATGTCTAGAGATCGGTATTATTACACTATTTTTCAAGATTGTATTTAGCGTATTTTCTAATTGCTTGTCAATGATTAATGTCGATTTGGCGTCATAGGTGTACAGACTGCGGACGCAGATCCGCAGGATTTTTTTTGTGGACGCGAACTGACGCGGATCCTGTTCCGTGACGAGTGCATTTTTTTCTGATAGCTGCTAATAGACTGTGGGAAGCACGTTTATTTTTTGTTTTGGTTAGCAAAATGCATTACCAAGCCTTTGATATTGTCGTTATTTTGTTACTTTTTGACAACTGGGTACCTTACTTACTAAAGACTAAGCCTATTCAGTGCGGAGCGGGGCTTTCCTTGTTTAATGTTACCAGTGCCAATAATAACTGGAAAAAAGTAGCCAAGAAAATTAAACAGAAAAGATAAAAAAAATGCTAAGAAACAAGACCCAAAATTTCGGGATCTGCCATCTCTGATTTGGCATACGCAGGGAGTGGTGAGTGCTGGCGAAAGCAGGCACAAGCCCTCTACCGTGTCTGGTTTTGCAGTGTAAGCTGGTTTCTGGATGATGGCTAAGGAGACTGAATCATCTCATATGTTTTGTCGCGTTTTGATGATGTTTCGCACGTGTGTAATTGCAGGTCTCGGTCTCCGGTGTTCAAGTCTCGCTCGCCTTCACCTCGCGAGTGGAAGAGGCAGGAACGACATCCATCCGATCGAGACTGCAACTATGACTGTGACGGGCGAGGTCGTGACTCCAAAGTTCGTCTCTTTGTCTCCAACATTCCGTATGACATGAGGTGGCAGGATCTGAAGGATCTGTTTCGTGAGAAAGGTGCTTGATTGATTAAGTCTTCTTTAATTGGTTATTACTTTTACATAAGAAATAAGCCATGTTTTTGTCCATGTCTGTTGTCTTCTCAATTGCTGAAGTAAGGTGTCTGAAAGGTCTTTCTAATCATTGATGTTGACAGCACTTGGTTCATTATGAATGGATTATGATGGGATTATTATCAGAGGTGGTATGTGACTGACTGTCAGTTACGATTGATTTGGATCTAAGGATTTGTGTAAAGATTCTTCAGTCTATATTTTTCTGACATATAACATTTGACTGTTTGACTCACAGGTAATTTTTGACTTTACATAGGGACATTCTTGTAATCAGTTTATTATTTCTATAAGTAATATTTTTTGTGGCAAATAAGTTGATCGACTATTTCTGGATCGAGTCGGTCATTACTTGTAGTGCTGTGTGATTCAGCAAACTTGCAACGATGAAATAACTGAACAATTTCTAAATCAAGTTTTTTCTTCTCCCAGACATTGTTGGGGAAAATTTTGGTGGAAGTTGCCTAGTTCATAAAGTTCTTTAGAGTAGTCTCATTCTGCCAAGGTTGGCTGGTGCTCTGATGCAGTTAACATGGTTTTTTGTGTTGTGTTTCAGTTGGCTCTGAAGTGTCCTATGTGGAGCTGTACGAGGGACCAGATGGCAAGCACACTGGATCTGGGTAATGTTTCTGCTGCACTGGAATTGGGGTGGGCATAGGGGGCAATTGCTTAATGCCCCCAAAATTTTAGCTTGTCGTAAAACATTTTTTTTCAGAAAATTTTCTTCCAAAGTGCAAAATTTGTGGCTGGAAATTCCTCATTTTGGGGGAATTGGGGGCAAAACTCTCATTCTGAGCACCCGTGATAATATATTTGTTGGAAGTTAGCGGAGTTTGAAAACTGCAACTTTTTGCCTCTCGACCTCCAATTTTCAAGCTCACCATTTTGTTGCTAGCACTTCATTATGTCTGATCAGTGATCACTTCCGAGATGAATCAGTAAGTCACATGTCTTGTGTTAATTCTTCATGTAACTTGTGCTTGATAAATGGAATGGAGTTTGGCTTTTCTTCCTTTGTGTCCTCCATAATGCATATTTATCTGTGTTAGGATAATATTGCACTTAAGCGTGTCGTGATTATAGTTCTATCCATGCTAATAAATCTGACAACATGAGATATATTTGTTGTCGTGAACATTTTATTGTTAGTTTAATTGTATTGTTTGTTGATACTCTGCGGTACGTGTGATGCAGAGTGGTTGAAGTGAAAGGTAAAGAAAGTGCGAACAAAGCAATTGAAATTCTGCATCGTTACGAGATACACGGCCGATACATGATTGTCAGAGAGGTAACTGCTGAAATGATTCTTTTAGTTGACAAAGATTGTCACAGCTTAGTCTGGTGATGCATTGCTCTGTTTAAAGTAAGGCTGTAAGACTGATGAAACAGATGCAAAACAGATCTTAACAGCTTCTCCCACAGGAAACTGGACGAGACCACTGGGACATCCTCGTATTACATGGATGAAAACCATTCAACAGGATCTGAAATCCAGCGACCTCAATATGGACGACGCAGTTAACTTGGCTCAGAACTGTCCACTCTGGAGATTGATGTCTACGTTTGGCGCTACACACTCTTAGTGGTGCTTGCCAGAAATGATGATGATGATGTAAGACTGCTGTGAAGCTGCTATAGACAGTTAATCGACACATTGTCAAATGATCTTCAGATTAGTTCAGTTTGTTTAAATCTGTACACCATCTGAAGCCGACTTCAATTTAATGCTTGTTTATCATTTTTAGATGATGTAAAAAGACTTGTGGATTACGTTAATTATATGGTGTAACCTTGAAAGAAAAGTTTTGGAAGGCAAATGGTGCTAATTTAGTGATGCTTAGTCACAGTCGGTAACTCAATACATTAAGTTAGTTTTCTATGCTTATCTTTGTTGCATGATTGGAATATGTCTGTATTTAAAGTAATTTCAGTGCTTCTGCCACGGGGACCCAGCTGATTGGGAGGTCCAGAAAGACAGGATGGTTAAACACATGCAGGAATTTTGCAGTAACTTTGATTCAGCTAGAATATCTGCAGAAGTTTCGGGAAAACGTGACAGATATCTAGTAACTTTTGCATGTAGGTTCAGCCATTGTTGAAAAAGTTTACGCCCTGTGTTTAAATAGCTGATAATCACCCTGTGTCGCTACAGGAGAGCGCAAAAGATCGTATGCGTTTCCAGCGACCTTCGGACAGTGGCCGCAGCCTTGACAGAGGCGGGGCCAGCTCGTCAGCAGCCAATCGCGTTCAGGATCTGGTGGGCGATGCACTGGGTGTGATGAACATGATGGGTGGAGCTATGGGCGGAGCCATGAATCTTGCCGGGGGCAGTCTGAATATTCAGCTTCTGAACCAGCTTGGCATTGATCCGTCGGCAATAACGAACCAAGTCTTCGTGGCCAACGTAAGTAGCTTGCTGGCTTAGTCCATATTCCATTGCACTGACTTCTTGGAAACATCTCCGCAATATTACGTGTCACAGGGATGTGTTGGGGAAGACGGCGACTTGTTACAGGCAAGTTGCTGAGGTTCACCATGTTACGGCAATGTCACGGGGAATTTTTCACGGTTTCAAAATTTAGGCCATTGCAACATGTCAAAATGGTTTGGAAAAATCTTGCGACATGTCAGCAGCAAGTCCATTTGCATCATTCTTGATTTAATTTGGGAATGAGTATGATGACACGACAAATGGACATTGGCACATTGCAGACTTGTCACCGGGTGGAATGGCGAAGTCATGGACTTCTCCATGTCTTGTCGTGGGGAAGGCACATGGAAGTCGTTGATGTCGTAAACAGATTAACAGGTTTGTCACGGACGTCACAGAGAAGTTGGGGTAATGGATTTTGGGCTTCACATGTCATTTCTGGCATTTGTGTAGCATGGAGTGTGTCTGGAAAAGTCAGCAAATTAAGTGAGACACAGAAATGTTTTTAATCGATTATTGGTTAACTGGTTAAATGGTTAAATGCTATAGCTCTTCATAGGAAGCCCATCTCAGAGTTACGGATCGTAATCTGCCATATGGGATCACACAGTGTTACCTGCCACCTTACACAAGTGATCGCGCCCTGTTTCAACCCCAGCTTGGTAGGGCAGTACTTGATTTACCTACCTTGGCGGGATGTAAGGCTGAGTTAACCTTGGTGTAGAAGATATATTAGTTTTGTAGCAGTAGTTGGGTGTGACTGCAGTATTGGTGACTTCCACGTACCTCATAGTTTACCCACTTGCATAATATATCCCAGTCCGTGCAGGTTCCCATTTTTCCCCATACCTGGAGACTTTTTGCAGTTTGTCCTTGTTTTCGTTGTGTTTGCAGTTAGCTTAAAACATACACTGTGTCTGTGTCCCGAAATTAGCGGCCTCCTACAGACAAGTTAGTGTCAAATCATTAATACTTGCTAGATGTTTTTTACAAAATCTGAAACAGTCATTGAGACAATCATTCTGAACTTGTCTTTAAAGTTTGAGCTCAGTGTGGCCTCTTTTGGCTTTGATGCAAGCTTTTGGTCTAAGGCGGGTATGCTGCTGCTTGATCCCTTTGTCAATAACAGTGCATTGAACGTAACCTTCATGTAAACAAATTCTGACATCATAATGGCGTTACGCTGAACAGTCACGGTAAAGTGTGTACGTCATAATGGGTGTGGTCGTAAGTATGTAGTAATGTTAAGATAGTGCAGTGTACGATATTTTGTTGAAATCCATGAACTACAGACTGAATTTGGCATGTTTGAAGCAGGGAGAGGGGTTGTTAATTTTGGGACATGGTGTATTTTTGCTACATCTTAATTTTGTGCTATGGGATTGTAAACCTTTCACAGCATTTTAATTTGCTATTTTCCTGGGGTGTGCTTCAGCAGGTAGAGTTCAAAGTGAGAGCCACGAGGATAGAATTGTGCACTACTGTATGTAGCAACTGTTCAGTGCATGTTTAGGTCTTGGTATTCTATGCAGACAAAATTTTTTGCTGGTGGGCTAGCTGAAATTTTGTGTGTATTCAATCTTGCGACTTTGTGCTGCTAGCGAAAATTTCATGAACATGAGAAATATGTGCTCAACAGTATCAAGTTATCTCTGATGTGAGTGTTCAGCGGTTGTTAATTGATACGTGCGGTGGTTGCAGCTGGACTACAAGGCGACCAAGACGAAGGTAGAAGAGATCTTCCGCATTGCAGGAAACGTGATTGAGACTGAGTTGAAGACGGATAAGGACGGGCGCAGCCGGGGCATGTGCACCGTGCGATATGAGCACCCCATGGAGGCCGTCCAGGCCATCGGTATCCATTACTTGTCACCATTTATCGTTGTAAGTAAGTAAGTAAGTAAAACGTGAATTTATATAGCGCATAAGTGCTAAAGCCTCCAGTGCACTGCATTCATTAGTACTCTGTCTTAAGCACTCGTCCAAAAACAGATATGTTGTGAATAGGAACGTGCAGATGTCTTGGTCGTGAGTTCCGTGTCGTTACGATGTTTCATGTTCACTCAGTTATTGATGTCTTGTTTATATTTACTTTAGCAATTTCTGCTAATGGTTGTTAGTCACATAGTTATATCAGGTTCATCATGATGCTATACGTGTGGACAACTGCTCATCCGGTGAAATGACACCAAGTTATTCATCGCATGAGTTAATTGTCACCCATTGAACTATTGCAGGTTAACTGTCACATGATTAAGCGTTGCCCCATGACGAAGTGTCCGTTAGTCATGGTGTCTGTTTCTATTTACACCATAGCTGTGCGGTTAGCGAGAAATTATGGCAAAATGAGGGAATTGTTTGTCGTCACATTTTGATCCCGAACCATTTTTTATGCTTTGGATGACAGTGCAGTGAAAGTGTGTGAACTGTAAAGTCTGATGACGTTTTCTTTTGTTTTACTTTGAATTGGTAGAAAACAAATTGCACCAGAATTGAAGAAGCAGTCATTACATTTTGACCTTCTAACAAATTCTTACTTGTCTAAATGTCAGCGCTAAATTTTACCAGAATTAGTAACTTTCCAAGTAATTTTGTAGTTACAGAAACTGACATACAGTTGCGGTTAGAATCATTACCATTTTTCCTTTGGCATTGGTAATTGTTCCCTTAGAGATTTTTTGAGTATGCGTCTTATAAGTCACCATTTTACTTATCGGTACTAACTTTTTTTCATCCCTATTTATGTCACCTTGCCTTTGTGTGTTTATTGTAGCTCTGTTCAATCATCAGACACTGTATGATCGCCAGATTGGAGTCCGTATGGACAGGTGGGTGGATCCTATAATGCAAGAGGTCCCGACACGCATGCCATCGGGACTCAAGAGTCTCGGCGTTGGATTCGGAGCCGGAGGTCTTCCACTGCTCAACATTGCACAGATCTCTAGTCAGTCTGATATCTTTATTACATTCTGTAAACTTCACTTCATATCGAAGCCCCTGGTTTCTACTGGTACGAGTTCCCTTTACCCCTGACCTTTATCCTGGACCCGACATTTATCTGGGACCCAGCTTCCATAAATACAAGTTAACTTGATCCCCAGGGTCTGCCAGTACAAGTGATGACTCGATATCACGATTTCGATATGATACCGATATGATATTTTACATAATATCACGATATCGATATTTTAAAATACAAGCATAAGTACAAGAAGTGAACATTGAGCAAGGCAGTATGCTCTATTTAGATGATAAAAATTGGTCGACAGGTGAAGTTATGTTACGACTGTAGTTAAATTACGACACTAGTAACTTACCTCATTTTGCAGTCTTTTTCCAGTCACGCTACGTATCGAAGAGTCTGTAGAAAATATCGCGATATTATCAGAAGTGTCGCGATATATTGAAAAATTTGATATTTTTTCCGACGATATGATATATCGGTATCGAAAACGATTTATTGATATCGAATCATCACTAGCCAGTGCTTACCATACTTTCGAAAGAAGCCGAAAACTGTTTTCTTTCCTGTTTCACGTATATCGGTATCTTAGTCATACCAGCCTGTATGTGTGATCCGGGTTATATCTGGGACCAGGCTTCTATTAGAACAAGTAACTTTGAAAGCTGGCTTGCTTCTGAAACCCAGCATTTACTCAGGATACAGCTTCTGTTCAAAGTTTTATGGTAGATACATTTTAGAGGTATATTCGTCGCATTAGAATTTTAAAATGAAACTGTACGTGTTGGTAACAAGCTGAAGACTTTTAAATAGAAGATTGGGTTCAAAGTATGTGCTGGTTTGTATAGGTGGATGTCACTAATGAGACATCGGGAAATAAGAACATAATTGATTTTTCAATAAAGTCATATATTTATTGAACGCTTAAACACTTTTCTGTTGTTGTAGCTGTTTTATCATAATTCTGTACCATTTGTTTTATATTTATTTTTCTTTATTTCAAAAGCTTTGTCCGTCACAGTTTTTTTTGCATTTAGCTGCCGTCTTTGTCATTCACATTCTGTTCTTACTAAATAGCCTTGATCATGTACATTAGCTTTTCTGGTTTATGTGCAGTTTTTAGCTTCACATGATTGTACCGTGAAATGGCGTCTGATGTTCAGATATCTCATTAACAAATATGTGTCTTAGAGACAGAATTCTTAAGTCCAGTGTGTTGTGTATGGTGTGTTATAGACACGTTGACGCTTAGTGCAATAACTGGACAGCTCTCACTGCAGATGGGTGGCGCTGGTACGTTGTCGGTTTTTTCGTACATTTTTGTCGTTTTAATTGCTGGATGCAGTGCTCTAGTGTGCCTGCTGGAAAGAGTGATGTCAACCATTATTAACACTGCATTGTTTTATCTCTTAAAAGTTATGAATCTTCAAGTTTTCTGTCTGCTACTTTCAAACTGTGAGCCATAGTTTTTTTTACCCATTGTAATCTGCTAGTACGCAGTGGCCACGATTGTATTATAAAGTCTACAGATTTAAATATTCTTTAAAAACTTTGCTTTGGTATATCAAGATTTGACCAATGCTGCAATGTTTAAGTAACATTTTCAAACACACTTTTATAATTCAGTTTTAACTAGAAGTTTGTTACTATTTTGACTTTTATAGTGCTCGATGGTCTGACATTTGCTGTGTAGTTACAGAAACACATGTACCTGTTTGAAAATAATGATGTTGATGAAAATGGGGTGATGAACTAATAATAACATTGACAGTGAGAAGTTAATAGCATTACTTGTGTGCCATGCTCATGCAGACAATAATGGTCTTTAGTGGATCCTGAATTTCTCTTGTCTACTTTTGTTTGTGCAGGTTCTCTCGGTGCTGGTGTCATGGGTCTCGGCGGATCGGGAATCCTCGCCGGTGGTGGAGTTGGTGGATCCGCTAATCCGGGAATCCTCGGTTCCAGCGGAGTGGGATCCAGCGGAATGATGTCCGCCAGCATGCTCGACTCCCTCGGCGGAAACAATGGGGGAGGGATGTTTTCGTCTGGGGGTGGCGGTGGCGGCAGATCGAGGTCGATGGATCGCGGAGTGGGAATGATGGATGATCCTCGCCGAAGTGGGATGGAATCGCGGATGTCGGGCGGTGGTGGTGGAGGGAATATGTACGGTTCCTCGGGTGGTGGAGGTATCAGGTTTGATCGTGGGTATGACTATGAGCACGGTCGTGCTGGTGGCATGGATTATGACCGAGGTGATCGTGGTAGTGGAGGTGGCGGATCATCCGATCCTTATGGAAGAGTCGACACGTCAACAGTCTTTGTCAGAAATGTACGTGCTGCTGACTGTTATTTTCTCATCTTCTGTCCTCTTATCCTTCTATTAGTTAGTTGATCAGTCATGTACCATTACTCGCATACACTTCAATGCCTTTTTGTATTGTTAAGTGACTGGAAGTTCTAGTCCAGTAATTGCATAAGACACAGACCTGGCTGATATCTACACCGTGGGCCATAAACAATGTGGCACTTTACTTTTGTCAATATCTTCGCCAATTTACAATAATGTGATTATAATATATCCCACCACACGGTAAATGTGTTTGTACACTATCTTGTGAAATATAAATGTAAGCAAAAACTAATGCTGATAACCAAAATTTTGGTAAATGAAAAAAAACAATTCAGACCAACATTGCGATGAATAATCTGTATGACACTAGACTGTGTTAGACCCACACAGTTTAGTGTCATACAGACCATTCACTGCAATATTGGTCTGAAGTGTTTTTTTTCACTTTTACCAAAATATTTGTTATTATCGTAAGCATATTACATTGATGTTTCGCAAGGTAGTGTAGAGATGCATTTACGGTGTGGTGGGATATGTAATAATCGCATTGTTGCAAATTGTCTGCAGAGTTTGACTGTGACTGTGAAAGAATTTTGAAAATCGATCAATAATTGGCAAAGATATGGACAAAAGTGAAGTGCCGTGTTTTTTTGGCCCACCCTGTAGTTGCCTGGAAACGTAAGTTGGTTAACAATGCAAGTGATTGCCTGGAGGGTTTGCGTCTGCCATAGCGAAGAGCCGCCATAGCGAAAGCCGCTGTGCTCGGCTTCAGCTATGGTGACCTCTGCTGTAGCTTCACGGATCGCCAGTCGACCAACAAGCTCCTGAGGTTTACTTAATATATCGTCACAGGCAGCCATTGGCAATTTTCGTAGTTACATGCACCGCCGTTGAACTTACTACCTATATTGTACACTAATTTGTTATGTGCATTATTTTTGCATAAATCTTTGAACAAGAAATCTGAGCTAATGCTCATGAGATGCGTCAGAGCCTATAGCAGTTTCTGTTAGGTAATCTTAGTCTATCTCCATCCATTTCGTTGCAATTCACTCTTTTGCAGCCAAAAATGGCCAAAAAAATCACTTAAAATCAATATTTTTAGGGTTTAAGGTCATTCAAGGTCATTGATGTTGACATTTCTAAGAAGCTCGTCATCAGTGCTTGTTATAATAAGCAGCATATCTGTGCCTATCAGCAACCATTTACATGCTAGACAAGCCAACAGCGTGCTCAAGCCTCCTTGAATATAGAAGGTCTGGACTTGGACCGCTAATATCTACATCCTATGCTGAAAATTTCATACGCAGGTTGTCTTGGTCTATCTCCAGCCATTTCGGTGCAATTCACTCTTGAAATGCATGTTGCAGCCCAAAATCACGAAAAATTTACTAAAGCTCCCTATTTTGAGACTTCAAAATCGCTCAAGGTCATTGATGTTTACATTTCTAAGAAGCTCGTCGCCAGTGCTTGTTATGATAAGCAGCATGTCTGTGCCTAT
>Ga0209671_1004607_pt1 | contig 13719 bp, 9 predicted proteins | sample WorMetHERISLAND2_2_FD_187401 | JGI IMG/M metagenome (GOLD analysis project Ga0209671, IMG submission 187401) | Marine gutless worms symbiont microbial communities from Max Planck institute for Marine Microbiology, Germany - Olavius geniculatus... | ecosystem: Host-associated > Annelida >... | reverse complement strand
AATAATCAAGTCCATGCATGGCGTACAGAACACAACAAACTGTCAGAGTTGTCAAAACTGGTTAAAAATTTATGTGTCCGCTTAGCTATTATATCGGATACTGAATCAAAATTAAAATAACACGGACACTCTTCAATTACAGCTTTCGACCTAATATTAAACATTTTGACGAAACAGCTGTTGACAATAAACTGCATTACTCATGGCACATATGTTCAGTGCGCTGTTCTCGTTGTTCTGTACGGCGCTCCAAATTCTACAACGGCGAAACTTCAGACAGTACAGAACTGTAACGCACGTGTTGTAGGCCTACTGCGAAAGCGGTAGGAAGTCGTGCCACGCAGCTCAGTCGCTGTAAGCTAACTGAAGACATTACACTCAGTACACTGAGCTTTTGAATGGTGTTAACATCGATGACCTTTAATGACCTTGAATGACCTTGAAGTTTGAACGATAGGAGGTTTTAGTTTAGTTTAGTTTAGAGGTTTCGGCTGGGGCGCACATTTCAAGAGTGAATTGCGCCGAAATGGCTGGAGATAAACTTGGACAACCTGCGTAGGCCTATGAAATTTTTAGCATAGAACGTCCATTTTTAACAACCTAAATTTCGACCTTTAAACTCAAGGAGTCTTTCATACGGAGGCCTCAAATTTGGGTACTCCTTCAAAAAGCGTTATAATTTGCACGCTGTATACGACTGCCCAGGTGGCAGGACCGCTGCTATTGCGCGTCACGTGAGCTTTTCTCAAATTACTTGTTAACATTAGTACTGCACAGCGTAATGTAGCAACGCGTTTGCGGTGTGGTGGGATCTTCGAGAAAATTTTTTTTGGAAAAAGTCCCTGGAGAGTGAAACAGTGGAAGAATTTTAGAAATCGGTAAATATTTGGTGAAGATGTCGATGGACAAGTGTTGTCTTTCTTTTTCCACTCTCGGAGTGTAGTCCGGTCAGTGATTGACAACAGTAAAGTCGTACGAGCCAAGGGCATTTTAAAAAGCTGTCAAAAATGCTTTATGGTAGATCTGTGTAGGCTCGCCTAAATGTAACAAGCTTCTTCAAGCCGTGCCTCATCTCGGATAATCTGGCGTCAAATCACAAATCAATCAGTCAGTTAAAAATGAACGCTTGACCGCTCGTTATGTGAGCAAAGTGGCAAAGCTTTCTCCACCAATAGTCAATCGACGGTGAATGTTTTTTGTCGTCATATCGTTCTGACACTACAATGAAAACGGCGGCGGCGAATGATTGGTGCAGGATGCTGTTGAACGATGGCCGGACTTTACTCTGTTTATAAATACAACTGCAGGAGTATGCATTTGCTGTGTTTGTCGCTGTACTCCGGGCAAAAGCGTATAACCTGTAGGCTACCTACGAGTCGCGCAGCTGACAGCACCATCATCGATGTCGTTGTTGCTTTCGATGCCTTAGTTCTTCAGTTCGACGCGCCTCAACTTTTTAGTCTTCACTCATCAGGTAGACCTGTCGACTGTTGTCTCCAGAATCGATCAGTCACTTCTTTAAGTCGTGTAGGCTACTTTAATTAAAACTTTCCTGCCAGATGACGTTGTTTCAGCGTACAACCACCAGCCGCAGAAAGTTTTATGCCATTTCCACTGTGCTGACATTGTCGTGGTTTTAAGGCCACTTTGAACAGACATGTACATGTTTTATTCGTTCTATCAATCATCAATTGGTTTATTGATTGATGGAAAGTTGTCTCTAATCTTTATATCGTATGACCAGCTATTTAACAAGCAGCTGTACTCTTTAGAGCAAGTTCAACTTGATGACATGATGAACGTAGCCTGCTACTAGTTTGCAATTTGCCGACAAAATTAAATTAGGCCTAATTGAACTTAATATAGACTGAATGCCGAATTCAAAATTGACATACGCCAGGGCACTTTTAACTGACATCTCGATTACAGCTGGCCTGCCAGATGCGAGATTTGGCGTTATCCGCCATTTCATGTCTAGGCTAGACTACCTTCTCGTTTTGTATCAAAAGCAGGGTATATCAATAACGCAAATCCACCGTACGCCATGGAAAGCGCCCTGTTTGTTGTCTGTGTTGAACTGTGTTGTGTACAGACTACAGATCAATGAGCGCGTTGCTGTGCAAACTGTAGCGATGGCCGCGTACAGTTCGTTGTCAAAGTCGCTGGTCGCCGGTCAGACATCTGTGCATCATGTGCGGAAAGCAGTACCAGTGATCAGTCAGGTGGTTGATGAACGGCAATTCCATGCAGGTCACAATAATTGATCGTTTTTTACGGCGCGTCAGCACAGCAATTCCACGCTATGCGAGCAAGCTAAGCAGCAGGCGTAGCGTTAGCCAAGTCTATCAGTTTCAGTCCTAATGCCATCGCTACAGTTTGCACAGCAACGCGCTCATTGGCGAATTAACTGTAAAATAAAACTCGTAGCATTAATTGTAGGCCGATAACGCTTACTTGGTAGCAGAATGTCTAAAATATAGATATAGACAAGCCGGTAGGTAGACGATCTGGCTCGCGACTGCTAGCGACAGCTGTTCTGCGATCGGCTACTAGCGATAGTCCTGCGGACACTGTCGGACGCCGCTGTTTGACAACGGGAGTCGCTTATAATTATGTTGCAACGTCGCGAGCCAATAAATGTGTTTCTTTTATTACGTACATGTAATAAACGATACAAGCATTGCTTAGGCCTATGCTCTTTGTGTACTTGGCAGTAGTCTACACAACGTAGGCCTACGTGTAACAGTCAAGACGAAAGTCAGAAGTGGGGCTTTAACATGAACGCAACGTAATAATTATGATTATCTTCGTAGTTCTTACAGCGCGTCAGCTCAGCAAAGCGAAGACCAATCTGTGTACAAGATGGAGCCGGAGACTAAAAGAGCGCATTTTGCCTGCCACGCCATACAGTTTTGACACAAACGCGCTTGCACATTTTTCTGCAGCTACATAAGAATACCGGAGGCCTATAAGAGCTGCTGTAACACGTACGTAGCCCATATGCGTATATTATTACCATTTTATCATTAATTATTGCAGGCATTTCGGATCAGAAGACCAGCGCAAACTTGCCGGAAATGCCGGAGTGCGGCTTCAAACCACAACCGTACAAGGTATATTAAGAGTCACCTCTGCTCTCAGATTTTATATTCTTTTCGAAAGTGTAGACTGTGTAGGTCTACACGAGCAACATGTATGTACGTGTATTTTGCGCTAAATTCGCAGACGAATTAAATGCTGCACGTATAGGCCTAATTATGTTCATCGTCATTATCGTTATTATTCGACTCTCGTATATTGCTTGTTATCGATTTTTTGTTCAAAAGTGATGTTGCAGGGGTGCGCCAATAATCTGTAGGGTCCATCGTACGAGCGCGTCTGTGCGATACGTCGTGAGAACCTGCTGCCAAACCTGATGACTTACTACCGGAGACCGCTGCTGGTTCACGAGGGTAAGATGCAGTGGCTGTGGGATCACGAAGGTCGAAGATACCTCGATTTCTACGGCGGAATTGTCACCGTCGGCGTCGGCCATTGCCACCCGTCAGTACCTGCACTGCTTTCATCGGGTGGCACATAAAAGTGGAACGTTCTTGCTTCACGTATAGATCGAGAAATCTGACAGTTTTTGAAAACGATTAGCCTCGATGATTGCAGTAGTCTAAAGCGTGGTCATGCTCGAACGCCATTATGTCCAAGTGTTCAATTGACATCATTTCTTCATTGCAGTGATTAATGCTAATCGTGTCAAAACGATTGCTGGATCTATTAGTGCATGTACATGTAGAGCATATAAATTCTGTTCCACTTTTTATGTTCATCACCCTCTAAGCTTGTAGCTGTTATTAATCTATTATTCATAATATTTATGCAGTCAAGCATTGAAGCAGATGCGCTAATATGCATCTCAATTATTTTCCTCATACACGTTGATGAATCAAAATTTATAATTATTTAATACAGATAGCCTCTGCAGTGTTTGAATTGCCGGGGGATTGGGAGGATTGAACCCCCCAACTGTTTTCTCAAGCCCCCTAACACACTGTCAAATTATGTACTGGGGGTCAGCTATATACTGTACAAATCTGTATTCATACAATTTATGTCACAATTTTGGTTGGGCTCCGACCGTCGAAAAGTTTAACCCCCGAACTAATTTTTCACAATTCAAACACTAAATAGCTTACAACGCACTGCAGTTTTATAATGCTCTGCCCGGCGTTGCTTGTACAGGAAAGTGCAGAAGATGCTGGAGGACCAAAGTCGGCGACTCTGGCATTCCACCAACATCTATCTGCACCCTACGATTCACGAATACGTCGAGAAGCTGACGGCAAAAATGCCCGGCAACCTAAAGGTGAGTGCAGTCGGTCGCTGTCTGCCAGTGGTGTGTGACAGTGTGACTGTGACTATGTTCTGAATTAATATTCTGGCACTTCAGTTCTCTAAGTACTCCGTTAACAGTACTGGTGTATTGATTACGGTGTTGTCTAATGGCCGTTTCACACCTATGACGTCGACGCGACGCAACTCGACAGTTGCAGTTGAGTTGAGTCACGTCAGCGTCTTATGTGTGAATTGGCCAAGCTCTCACAGCGAAATGTTGTCAAATGTTCATTTCACGTTGTCGAACGCCAACAAGACCATTGTAGTCTTTAGTAGTTAAGTTGTTAAGCTATAAAAATTGAAATCTGATTTTCTGTTTCTGCGATTCTGAGATACATATTTATCTCGGCGTAGTAGATTTTTGTCGAATTGTAATTGCCAGCCGCACCCTGAATACATCGCCACCGTTTGTCTGGTGCACGTAGCATCGTAATGCATCTTTAAATAGTTTTATTCAACTGCTTCAACTGTTTGCTATTGCGCATGGTTTAATCGTCATCGATATTGTCATTAATCAGGTGGTGCACTTAGTGAACAGCGGCTCGGAGGCGATTGAGTTGGCCACAATAATGGCACGGCTTCACACGGGACGATTTGACGTCATCTCGCTACAGTAAGCACTATAGGTGAACCACTAAATTTCTGTGCAAGTATTATGAAATATTTACTGTTTGCAAAGTAGGCTACAGATTAAAGAATAATTATTTCGGCAGGCTTTGCAAAGCAACTTCAATTGAACATCGTGATGCTGACACTTCGTGTTGGCTACAGCGGACAGACGGCTAGCGGCGCGCACACCAGTTTTAGTATAAGACTCTATACAGTCTGACGATCTTTGTCTTGTGAAATACTAGCTTCGTGTTTTTTTGCTCGTAGGTTTACACCCATTGAATACCAATGTAATGTTGTGATGTGATAAGCCTTCTATTACAACGTCTAAAGCCATGCCATACTCAACTCCAGTCGCCAAAAGAGAGTGTTCGCTAATTGCTAAGGAATTGCTGCTGGTTTGTAGCTTCGTTCTTTAATACCCAATAAACAGCTTTAAATCGCAGTAATAATTAAAAAAAGATTAAGCCTATTTTGTTTTATCTGTAGTGATTTTTGTTGTCGCTTGTGCAGAAACGCATATCACGGCGGTAGTTCGTGCGGAATGGGTCTTACTGCGATGTCGAGTTGGGGACACTGCTTTCCTAATAAATTCGGATTCCAACAGGTCGGCCAGTTGCTGTTGAGTTATATAAGCATGTTTATAGAGTAATTAGCAGTCAGTGTCAAAAATTTGCACTTTACTGCGCTGTAGGCCCTTATGGTTTTCGAATACAGTAGCGTTCACACTGTAAGCAGTTTGTAGTATATTTTATAGAACTTGAAATACGTTCTGTGAAACGAGGTATCTGTCCCATTGCCACGCTATATAGCCTAGCAGCTGCGTTTCTGCGTTTGACGCTCTTGTGAGCCTGCAGCCAATTTTGTCTTTGAATAAAAACGGTTGGTTGCCGTGACAACAGGGGTCTTCAGAGGAGAAATTTAAATGACACCATTGCATAGCCCGGACCCGAAAATAGGGAGTAAGTGAAAACAGCGTGTAATTATCTTTTGCGGGAGCCGAGTTGTAGTCAATTTTGTCTCAAAATTCGTTGCCATGGCAACAGGGGTCGGCAGGGGAGAAATTTAAATGACACCGTCGAATAGCCCGGGCCCGAAAATAGAAGATAGGTGCAAACAGCCCGCAATTATCTTTTACGGGGACCGAGTTATACCGCTTTGAAATCTCCATTGGTTGTAATGCAAAATTTTGCAACATTTGAATGGTTGCTATGGCAACAGGGGTCAACAAACGGTAACTTTAAATAACACCATTAGATTGCCCGACCCTGAAAATAGGGGGTAGGTAAACACAGCCCCAATTATCTTTTACGGGGACCGAGTTATACCGCTTTGAAATCTCTATAGGCGGTAATGCAATTTTTTAAAAAAATGGGGTAAAATAGGGGAAGGAGTTATCAGATTTTTATCCCAAACAGACTCGATCTTATCTTTTAGGCCCCGAATCATTGTGCAAAATTTCATCAAAATCGAATCAAAATTGCGGCCGTAGGAGTGTTTACAGACAGACTGACACAATGACAGAATGACAGACAGACGCAAGTGATTTTATAATCTGTCCCTTGCTATGCTATAGCAATCAGAGAGATAAAAATGTCAGTAATTTGCATTCTGTAGCGTTAAGCCGAAAAGATCTAAGTGAAAAACGAAGAGCGGCGTGGTCTAAAGTTAGGGCCCACAAGTAAAACACAGACTAGTATATCTACTCTAAAACAGTACAGTAAAAACTATTTCATACTCAGAAATGACGGAATTCATTTTCGAATGTCAGTTGCAGTTTGGGAGTATTTTACCGTCAGATATACACTGGTGCCGGTGATGTGTGCTGTGTGCGTAGACGCCAGTTCCCGACGTGTATCGAGGCATATTCGGCGGAGCCAACTGCCGCGACTCTCCAGTGCAGGTATAGTTAACGCGCTTTACAACATCTCGTGTAACACGTAACACAGTATTTTGTTGATAATGTGTGACAAACGCATATATAGTTCTTGTCTCAGAGAAAAGTTTTAGAACTTCATAATTTCGCGTGATATATTCATCGATTTTTATCCGACCATACTTTAGTAAAGGTCGAGCTGTTATTATAGCAGTCGTCTGTCCGTCTGTCACGGATGTATTGCGGCTAAATGGTCCAAGATAGGGCCTAGGTTGCTATTGATCATTGATAGGAAGTCTTATATTGGCTTTCAAATGACATGAAAATTATTCACCTTGAATGCTCTTGAAGGCCGGTACTACAACAGGACCTGTATAGACCGTAGCGTGTCTTCCTGAACAAGGCGTTTTTATTGTGAGAAATATTTGCAAAACCTGCGTTTGATATTCTCTTTGTTTATTTACTCTGTATAGCTGTTTATATTCATATCATGTGGCAAGATGATTACGTTAAGTTAAATTTCAGCTGTTGGACAGTATATATGACTTCACGAATCAACGTGATATTGTGCATGATATTGCCTTAAGGCGTGGACGTTTTGAACATAAACTGTTGTCTAGCAATAACTTAGTCATTAGGGATCTTCTTGCTGTTAGTTTAGTATGTTGAACATTAACAATGAGTCAGCTAATAGGTCTTTGCATGTGTGTGTGTGTTTTTTTAAATTTTCTTTCTGTTGTATATATTTGTCCTTTTGTCTGTGGTTTCTACTGTATTTCGGTGAATAAAGATTGATCTATTACATTAAAGCATACACAGTTTAGGACACTTACAACAAAAACGTTGTCTTAGTTTATGCACAATATCACAAACACTAACGTAACGAATCATGCGGTTATGAAGCTTACTGTAGGCCCAATTTTATTCAGTGGATTGGTAAGCTACGTCTATAGGCTACTAATAAGTTCATCTCCCATCTTGATAGGTCTACTGGCGAAATAAACTAACTAAACCTATGCTATAGATGCTGAGTCTTTACAACTCATTTGCAAATGCACAGGTTATTCACATACATATAATCGCAATCTTTCGGAATCGTGTAGTAAGAAGCACTTTCTTCCATCTCTGTTAAATTAAGGAGGTCTGTCAGATTATTAGACGCTTGCCTGTGCCTCTATTTACCGGTCGTTAATATATGACTTATAGGCAAATTTCTCCCAGAGTGTTATGACCGTCCATATTGGCACTCCAATCAAACGTGACATTTTCTGGTTCTGCATTTTCAGCGCCTTCACAGCGTTCCGTTAACAGAGTGTGCATGTAACTGTGTCACCTCTGACAAATCGCTTTCTCTCCATGACTGGAAGTCGGGCGCTGGGCTTCAGACGTAGGCGGTGCGGTCGGCTTTTCCTAGCGATAGCTGGGCTTTTTGTTTAATTTTTTTACAAATAAATGCTAACAATCCCGCCACAACTTAATCGTCCCACATTGTCTAAAATGTTAGTCTTCAAAAACTGACATTAATTTAACAATTCACGTTATTTTAGCTTTTTCGTTGCCACTTTATTTCAAACTATAAATGCTGAGTGTGCCAGTGACAGATGTTTTTTTAAATCTACGGCGTTTGATGCAGTTACGTCCAAACTTTGTACTATAATATCTTTTTAAATTACTCTACGTGTCAGCAAATTGCGATGTTCCGTCTCTAGAAGTAAACATTAAGAGATAAGACGTAAACGGACAGTTTGCAGTGTAGCTTATCTCAACAACCTGTGCATGGATTTCAATGAAATTTTACGGAGACCGACCAAGGACCAACCATTTAATTTAAATTTTGGTGGCGATCTGATTCTGAATCCAGATCCGTGGTCCGTGATCCGGATCGCGATCCAGAATTTTTCGACGTATTTCTGGAAGAGTTAGGCAAGGCCCAAGGAACAAGTATTAGCTATACGCTGTAATGGCCACCAGGCGACGGCACTGTTGCTGGCGAAGGTTTGCGGTCTCAGATCGCTTCTAGTTGATAATGTAGGCCCAATGTGTGCACAGACGACGCGTCAGTGCACCTGTGTGTCGGGTGAGTGTGAAGCTAACAGTCGCTATCTGCAGCAGCTTGCCGACGTCATCCGTTTCTCCATCCCCAAGCAAGGACTTGCAGCGTTCTTTGCGGAGTCCATTCAGGTCTTCGTTTTAATAAGCTGCTCATATATAACTGCTGTAGTACAGCTGGGCGGTCTAACTTTCTAAAAATATTCTTAAGGTCTTTCAAAGTTTTTCTTAATTTTTTTAAAAGTTATCTATAACTTTTTACTTAATTTTTATAGCATTCTGTTTATATGACTTTTCCCGCTAATTTTGAAAATTAGGACCCTCACTGCTTTAAGTAAGCTGTTACTTTAACATTGCGAATTGGAAACGCTTCCTGGTAGCATAAATTTTGCTTCGTACACTCGACATAAAATCATTTAGTCAGGATATGTTGAATTACTGGTATACGTGTACTGAGTAGTGGTACGTGTACATTATCGTAACCGACTAATTTCCTGCTTCAGTTAAACTACATGGTGGGCCAAAAAATGGCACAAAATTTTTATATGCCAATAACTTTATCAAATATTAACCGATTTTCAAAATTTTTTCACTGTCAGAATCAGTAGAAAATTTGTAGTAACACTAATGCTAAAGATCCCACCACACATCATGGATGTCGTTACACTATCTTGTGAAATGTCACTCAAGCCGGTAACGACTATGACCAATTGCATGATCAACGTTGATTGAGCCTGACGTGTGGCTTCCAAACAGCCCGGACTAAAATCCCGTCGATTATGCTGTTTGGGAGGGCCCTTTAACAGATGGTTTATTAACGTTGACAATTCACGACAATTAACCAGCTGAAGCACTGAGTGGGCCAAACTATCGCAGCGTTTGGTTGATAGCGCCATTGGTCAGTGGCGTCGCCGGCTTGAGTGTGTCGTCCGGCAAGCATTAAGGCGGACACATTAAATATTTAATGTGAAAACTGCGAAATGTGGCAGTTACTTTGAACAATAACTGAGGCAATAAACAGGTTGTTTTCTGTTGTTAATTTTTTTGTGATGTTGTTACAGATATCGTTTTGTTTTCAGTTGTTGTTTTTAGGACATTGATAATTCAGTAGGTGGTGTAACAACACACTTGAAGTGTGGTGGAATCTTTAGTGATATTGTTACTATAAATTTTCTTCTGATTCCGACAGTGAAAAAGTTTTTAAAATCGGTTAGTATTTGATGAAGTTAATGGCGTATAAAAATTGTGTGCCATTTTTTTGGCCCACCCTGTATGTGAATTAAATCTGATTTTATATTTTACTGATAATTGCAGGGTGCTGGCGGAATAGTGCAGTACCCCAGAGATTTCATCAAGAATGCGTTTGAAATGATTCGAGCTAAAGGCGGAGTCTGTGTTGCAGACGAGGTGACTATTATGTCGTCGACATAATTATTTCTTTCCGTTACCAACTTTTTATTACGCCAGGAAAGGCAGCACATACAGATCACAATTAAAATGCAAAATGCTGCAAAATTAAATAAACGAATAATCTGAAATGAAATATACAGGTATAGATTAATCAGAATATGTCGTAAAATTTGTCGTCTAGTACAGGGCGGAATGAGTAGATTGTGCTATTTATGATAACTTTGGTCGCACGTCTGACGATCATCTATGCACAAAGGCCATATCATAAGACGCATGGTCTGCAGGGAGCTTTTGTGCTTTTGCGCCATTGACCAGTTCTGTTTTTTAGCGTACAAAGTTGTATAGTACTAAGACTTTCACATTTTAAAGATAAAATCCGAATTAATGCAAAAAAACGACTAACGTAAAACGTATTGTGATGTACAAAAATGTATGCACAGGTGCAATCCGGGTTTGGAAGAACTGGCGATCACTTCTGGGGATTTGAAGGCCATGGCGTGATTCCAGACATTGGTAAGTTAAGGCGCGTACAGAGCGACGTAACTGAACTGAATTGCATGAACTAAACTTAATTTAACTGAACCGAACTGAACTGACAGAACGTCTCAGTTCAGTTTAATTCAGTTACGTCGCTCTGTACGCGCCTTTACGTGCAAACGAAAACGTTTCGTTCGCGATTTATGTGTAGCAAAGCTGAGCAGACAGCAAACAGTTGGAACTCGCGGTGCAGGTCGCAAACATGCCACACCACTGCCTCAATCGGCCTAAATGATACAGTGTACAATAATTATAACATTCTATTAGTGGTCTCTTAGGCTTAATACCACGCCCCAACTGTACAGCGCCTGCGAGGCATTATCGTTTTTCGAACAAACGTGAACAGTCAGTGATTTTCATCGATGAAATTAAATAAAAGTCTACCGTACTTGTGTTATCCTTGTTGCTAACTGCTTTCTAGCCTGCCTTCTAAATAATTTATTAAATTTGCGCTAAGATGTTTAATACATTGGAATTATAGGAGGTTGGAAAAATCTGTTTTTACATTTGTTATGATTTTTTTACAGCAGTTTGGTAATTATATGCGACTTTTTCTTGCGTTTATTATCACGCAGATGCTTGCTGAACAGTAATGCCTATAGTGTATGATGTACGTTTAATGCGTCACAGTGACGATGGCCAAGTCTATCGGCAACGGATTTCCGATGGCGGCAGTTGTGACGACGCCTGAGATCGCCAAGTCGCTACAGCATGCACTTCACATCAATACGTTCGGTGGCAATGCTCTTGCTTGTGCCGTCGGTTCCACCGTTCTCGACGTGAGTCGCTCCATCGTACAACGTAAAAACGCAATGTGTAATGTTCCCAGATCCACAATTCTCATAGAGCCTGATATTCGTTTCTTTAGCTCTCAGCGAAACAGCAGCTTATATTGCGAGTGCGAGACTACGGATATGAAGCATCGCGCGGTGTGCCTGTTTACGCCCCAGCTGTGGCTAGTACGCCACCTGCTCACGGAGGGATGGCCAGGCTGAGTTGACCTTTGGGTGCGTGTATAACAAGATGATTTACCTGCCCGCAGAATGATACTAACCGGGCCCGACGTGGAGCAACTTAATTTTGTTGACTGAGACCAATTCGTTATCGCCAAACCATTCCACTACCGTAGGCTACTACTTCTGTATACTGCAGAGCAGATGCGTAGAAGTTTATGAGTATGACTGGAAGAGTGTGGATTAAGACTATGATGTGGCCGAAGGTGATGAAAGAAGACGGCTGTCAGGAAGTGTCGAAGGTGGTCGGCGGGTATCTGCTGGAGAAACTGTCGAGTCTGCGCGATGAGTTCAAGTGCGTGGGTGACGTGCGCGGTAAAGGCCTCATGGTTGGCGTCGAAATGGTGCACGACAAGGCACGTACTTCCTTTCGCAGTTCTTTTTTATCAGCAGCTCGCTGTCTAATGTAGTCTGCTTTACGTAGTGAATAGTTAACGTTCTTAAACCACACCACAGCTGCTGATGTGCTGTCAGGTTAATGCAAAAGGTCAAATTTTCAACAGAGCTACAATTGCACAATCGCCGCTTTATTTTAAGCCACGGAGCGTTATAGTTGTAGTCTAATATTGGCTCTGGTATTGAATTGATTAGTTAGTTTTTCACAATCTTAACGGTTATCACTAATTGTATCTATGCTCGCACAATGATGCACAATGTCTTAATTGCACGTGTATTAGACGAGTCGGACAGCGTTAGCAGCCGAAGTGGTCGCCAATATTCTGGAGTCGTGCAAGGACCTGGGTCTGCTTATTGGCAAAGGCGGTCAGAATGGAAATGTTTGTATCAACATGCGTGCTTCACGTCTGTCTGAGTTATAGGCCTATCTGTGTGCTACTGATAAAATTAATGTTAATGATAGTCACGCGTGTATATACAGGGTGCGGCAAAAAAGTAGCCCCCTAAAGATTTTTTGCCGTTTTCTCAGCAACCGTTTGGCATTTATCTGAAATTTTACGGATTTATTTCACGAAACGTTTTACATCTAACTGCAGAGTGAAATGTTGATTCTGTTGAAAAACGACGAAGTTATAGACTTTTTAACATGACTGTTTACTGATTTTTCAGCGTTAAAAATGTTCAAGCTAAAAATGCTATGTAATTTTCAAAAAACTGGCCACCACGTTACTGCCGACATCACAGTGACGCTTTGATAAACAATAATTTATTTTCTTTATAAATGATCACTAAATTGTCGTTCTTTTAAATCGCCGGCTGCCCACCGGGTTCATCTTCTAGCAGGACGGCGCGCCAGCATTCTCAGAACGCAACGCACAGAACTGGCTGCGGGCCAACTTTCCAGATTTCATCGCAAAGGGCCAGTGGCCTCCAAATTTGCCAAATATAAACCCAATGGACTATCACGTGTGGGGTACAATGTTGGAGGCTTACCACAAGCTTAAAACAAATCCGAAAACAATTGCCGAACTCAAGGGAACGCTTCAAGTTATCGGGAGCAACCTGCCACAAAAGGACCGATCGACAAGGATGTGAAAGACTTCTCAAATTAAGCGACTGAAGGTGTGTTGGAGCTGATGAACACTTCGAACATTCACAGTGGCAATGAAATTCTGACATAGATAACTGTGTTGTTTGACTTGTTTGAACGATGTTATTGAATTGGTGTTGTAGCTTGAACATTTCTTAATGTCGAAAAATCAGTAGGCGGTCATGTTAAAAAATCTATAACTCTGTCATTTGTCAATAAAATCATATTTCACTTAGCCGTTAGCCGTGCAACATTTCAGGAAATAAAGCTGTAAAATTTCAGATTAAAATGCTAAATGGTTGCTGAGAAAACGGCAAAAACTTGGGGGGCTACTTTTTTGCCACACCCTGTAG
>Ga0209671_1004606_pt1 | contig 13721 bp, 3 predicted proteins | sample WorMetHERISLAND2_2_FD_187401 | JGI IMG/M metagenome (GOLD analysis project Ga0209671, IMG submission 187401) | Marine gutless worms symbiont microbial communities from Max Planck institute for Marine Microbiology, Germany - Olavius geniculatus... | ecosystem: Host-associated > Annelida >... | reverse complement strand
GGTACACTGATTGCCCATGGTGGTAGAACAGATGCTGTCGTGCGACACGTGAGCTTTGCTCAAATTACTTGTTGTATCTCGGAATTGATACAGTCGCACACGCAAATACGCCGAGTGTCAATCGCAGTTTTATGTCCGTTGTTTTTCTTTCGCGATTTTCCAGCAGCAGTAGCCGCATCATTTAGCAGGTGCAAGGCTAGTGAACAGGCTGCAGGCACGCCTCGCATCGGTGACAGGTTCGTTTGTAAGCAGATAGGCACTACTTGGCGCCCGACGCCGCCGGTAATTTTATCATTGCCCAACGCTTCCTACGCCTCTCCGGACATTCTCCGATTACGCAACCGCAGTAACAACATGAACGTAAGCAACGAACACACTTTGCACACAAAAGCCAAAGGTTTATCTAGTTGCCATTTCCATCTCGTACCCGGATTTTTTCCCAGGCTTATATTTGAGTTTCGCAAACAGCAAGTAAACTTGATTTGCAACTACAACACACAAAAAATATTCCTTAACAAATGTTTGGACCACAATTGCTGCGTTGCTCACAAAATCTGGCACACGTATATAGTCTACTACAACGGTTGAAGTGAGGAGATAGGGTATCTCAAGCCCCCTGCAACACGCTGCCACTTTAACCACTGACACTGACTAAAGGCCTATTAAAGTGACACAATCGTGTCGACCAGTGAGTGATATTTTCATTAACTCGAAGTTGAACTAAAAAGAAAATTTAAGAACTTAAACTAAACTGAAACTAAAATTAGAATCTGTGAACTGAACTGAAAGTTGGAGTATGCTCCTAGAATTGTAGCCCGAAGTTAAATTTCTGAATGACATTTGTGAGCCGTTTTGCAACAGCTTATGCGTCTGTACACTGTAACCAATAGGCTACTTTTTATGTTTGCATTATAACCCTTAACTGGACTTGGTGATTGGTGTCTGTTTACTTAGTTTTCTGTGTGTTCTGTTTGTGTGTATGCTGCACCATTTGCAGTGTCAAAAATGAAAAAAAAACTGATTTAAAGATTAAACATTATTGTCAAAAAAGATAAACTAAAGTTGAACTTGAAGTCGAACTGGAAGTAGAAGTAAAATTAGTTAAAAACTAGAACTTGTAGTTGAAGTAAAACTGTTTTCTGAACTTGAAGTAAAACTTAAACTGAAATAACAAGGTATGAACTAAATTGAATTCGAACTAAAGCTGTTGGTTTGCAGTAAAATATTACTGATGTCGACGACATTCCAAGAACGCTAAATACTGTAAATACAATGACAGCGAATTCCACTTCGCTAATGAAATACAAAAACTACAAGCCACTGGTTAGTAATCTAAGCTGATAAAATGCATCGCATGTTACGTTAAGTAGGCTATTGTATTGTATTGTATTGTATTGAATACATGGTTAAAAACACTAACATTCAAACAAATCAAATATCGTTCATTTGTGTCAGTTTGCTAATAGCTGTATTTGTACAACATTCTTATTAAGAAATCTCTTTTGTTTAGATGCGTTGTTTTAGAAATTATTGTTTTGCGGAAAACTTACTCAATCCCCCAGCGACGCCTCGGACTTGCATAAGTCGAAATAAAAAAATAAAAACAAAATAAAAAATGAAATAAAGTAAAGAAAAATAATGCGTCGAATTTCTTGTGTGGGCCGATCATAATTTGTCTATTGTTACATTGTCTTGCATGGCTTTTTTGTTTGTTTTTACTGCCTGTCATGGCGAATAAACTTCATCATAATGTCGGCGTTTCTTTCACGTGTTCACTCCAAAACAGATCGACGAAGCGGAGTTTAGGCTTCGCACAAGGCGACCGACAGCGCGCAGCTTGGCGACGGCGACACGCATAAATTCGTCTGCAAGGAGCGAGTCTGCACGTCATAAACTGTTGGACCGCAGCGCACCCAGCGCCACATCGTGGAGACGCCAACATGCACTAATTGATGAAGGTTATCACGCAGCGCCACCGGAACTACTACGTCAGCACCGCTGCTCTCGGACGCCTGATCATAGGCCTACAACGACGATAGTTTATCGACCTTTCTTTCACGCTTTTCTCTTTTCAGCGGCATTATTTCCTGGACGAATTCTCTCGCTCAAAGTACTAAAAATCCACAAACGATTGACACTCCCATGCGCGCTGCGGGTTTTCACGACTTGCACGCCGCCAGCAGGGCTCCGCGTATTCTAAATCACATTTTTACGAACCGGCTGAATCCATTTCCGGCACGGCGGCATTGGCGGCGACTCAGCGAAATGGCACCCTAGACACCGCACTGTCATTGAAACACAAACGAGATAATATACGGCCTCAATGGCAGACACGATAGACGGCACTCCGAGCAATTTCAACACGGCGCTAGTCGCGCTACAAACAAGTTCTAAAACAGTTTGATCTCACTTTTATCAGTTGAAGCGCAGTTTTTGAGCTTTATAAAACCTGTAATTAACTTGACAATTACTTTTTGGCTTTTTGGCGTTTTTTGTTGCACAAGACGAAGATATTCGTTTCAGGCTGCGTAATTATGTAACCTTTTTACACGGTATACTACTTGCAAATAGACAAAAAATAAAGGTAAAAGAAAAAAATAACAGTAACGCAATGTTTGAAATCAAAGCTAGATATTGAAGTGCCTCGATAAAAGTAAAGCTGAACCGTTGCAGAGAAACAGCGCAAGCGACGTTGAGTATTAATTTGTGTTTGAAATCATCCAATATCAGCACTTCTAGAGGAGACGGTTTTGTAATCACCATATTAAGTCTTTTCACGGCGACATAACGACAGTCCTATGTACATGGTTTACTCGTAAGCGGCGTCTATACTATGGACCACTAAAACAGAACTTAAGCTAAATTGTACGCGACAAACCTAAAACTCAAAAAGCTGATTACTGTGCGCAACAACTTTTCAAGAACGTCTGCGGAGATACGTAAACGGTAAAACGCACAGCAGCGTTATCAGAAATGTAAATAAGGGGCTTTTTCTCCTTTCCCTTTTTTACATTTCTCCCCTTTTCTACCTTATCTTTTTTCCCCATTTATCCCCTGTTTACTTTCTCTCCCTCATCGTCAAAACTATGACCGACAAAATCTAGCTACGGGACCTTGGGAGCAATGTGACTCCCTCCCAGCGAAGTCTGGGACAGAGCACTAGCCGAAATCGAATTTAGTGTATTGTATCTTTAAAATACGAGACCTAGTGGCAACATTTAAATTATTTTTTTTATATATAATAAACTGACCAAATTTAGTACAGTTTAAACGTGAGCTTATGTCTTGTCTAGAAATTGGGGGCTGCCCCCTTCTCTTTGTCTACGCCACTGAAAACGCGCCTGTCAATATTAATTTTGTTTTCCGGCCATCTAACTTCTATGCACTCAGATAGACATTTACACCGTGTCTTAACGATTTTAAGTAAGATGCTCAACTACTTATATTCAATATTGCAGCATAAGATATCCGGCAAAAGCAGTACTCCGGCTGAGCCCATCTTTACGCCAATAACGAATCCAGTATATTGTCCCATTTTATACGTCGCGCTTGCATTATGCGCATTAAACGACGGTATAGTCAGCGAGGCAAAAACTAAAGAAGAACAAGAGGGTCGGGCATACGAAAAAAAGCAAATGTAGGTCTCGTTTGAAGCACAAACACAAAGTGCTTACCACATTTTTAACGACTGCTAAGTGGACCACTTGCTATTACTTTTGGACCTGCATAGGCCTTCAGTATGGACAGTATAAACATGATGATAACCAAAACAAGCAAGTAAGCCAGTTTTTTTCTATTTTACATGTTGAACACGAAGCCCTGTATTAGCCAAAATTTTCATAATTCTGCATCATCATCATATATTCGTTTAATATAAAGATGACAGACGCAACTTCTACAAAGCAAACACAAGATACATAATACATTTAGAGTATGCAAATGAAGAAATGTCTCATAGTTTTTCGAAAACTAAAAAGTAAAAACGACTTAACAAAACTTAATTTAAAAACTTCAGCTACACATACTGAACAAGTGCGTGGATACATGGTTAAAAACACTAACATTTAAACAAATCAAGTACCGTTAATTTGTGTCCATTTGCTAATAGCTGTCTTTGTACAACATTCTTATTAAGAAATCCCTTTCGTTTAAATGCGTTGTTTTACAAATTAATGTTTCATTGTGTGCTCTTGTTCTTGTGCAATCAACAGAAAGCGAAAACATCCGTCGCCATGCATGAATACTGATAAACGCGATCTGCTGCTGCTGCAACTTGCCCGACTATAGGACCTATTCTCTGCACTATCATTAGATTGCATGAAGAACGCACTTGCGGAAGTTTATGCGTGAGTTACGTAGCTTCGCTTTAGGGGGCGCTCCATCAACAGTACAGTAAAAATCGTCGACGTCACATACACAAACATAAACGACAAATAAATAAGCCAGACATTTCCTACATCTGATGAGATTTATATCGTACTCTTAGCTGCACGATCAGAAGTTTTAACGTTCATAAGCTTACAGGGTATAATCAGAATTGATGCGTTTGTAAATTAAAGCTCAAGTTTGTTGGGCATAGCAAATACAGGAAACGTCGTACTCCAACTTTATTGCATGTGTTTAATTAGAAAAAAGCCACAAGGTCACTTACGTCGGAGTATGCATCACAACATTACAAGAACTTCTCAACTATCGAGCCGTGTCGTACTTAACGCTTTATCACAGTCCAAAAAGTATTATGCAAGTGTAGCGAGGCATAATGCACTTAATTGATCGTGATAACACGTGCTTTTTCATGAAGATTATCGGCGGTATTCTGCCTGAAACATGCGTGTGACAAATAGACGCCAGACGCGTTTCAACCGTCACGCTTGACTGAGGTGAGATTATGGACGATCATAACACTTCAGACACTGTGCTGAGAGACAAGCGGACAAGTATGGACATAGAATAAAAACGTTTTTGCCACCATAGCCCCTGTACGACAATACACCCTATTTACGCGTTGTTTTATTGACTAAGGAGTTTTTCAGTCGCTAGTGCAAGCGGTCCATTCATTGCCAGTTACTGTACTAGGCCTACTGCAACGATTAGTGATGATTCGGAATCAGCGTCGCTAATACGATGTTGCGAACGAATACGTCTTCGAATGATATTTTCAAAATATCGTACCGATATCGTATCGAAATTGAAATCCTGATATCGAATCATCACTAGCAACGATGTAGTCACAAGAGACACGAATACAGAAATCTACGAAACGGCTAGAGGCCTATATAGACAGCGCCTTCTGTAATACAAAGCTCGAAAAATAACGCCATTTCTACACAAAGCCTCCGCTAGTTTTCGGTGCGAGCTATTTTCAAGACTACCATCCTCGTGGAGATGACTCAAATTGTCTTCATGTAGATTTAGGTCTGCAGAGCTGTGCACCTCGGTGACAAAATGCATAGACCTATACACTGCTGCGGTCTGCGTTGACAAGAAAATAAAAATAGCTGCTAAAGGTGCATCCAGATTTGCTGAGACTAGTAGAGCAGTTCCACCCGCATTCTCACCTTTATGCGGATGACACGCAAGATTTTGCGTTCTTTCTGCAGCCTCTGAGCTCGAAAATAAAGTTTCCGCGTGTGTTGCTAAGGTCAGTTTATGGATGCGCTATTCTATCCGCATACTGTTTTTTTTGCTCAAAAACATCTAATAAATAGATAACTTAAAGGTAAAAAGACTGTTCTCTGAAGAAGCATTTTTAAGATAGCGAAAACACCACTGCTTCCGTTATTGTGGAGCCGTTTACAACAGCTGGTTCTGATTAATTTACTCTCACTGTTTTAACTGCTGACGACGTTTCGCAAACGTCGTCTTTGTTAATTTTTCGAAACAACCAAAATACAGCATAATTTTTACTTTGAGCTGCTAAAATGTAAAATGAAATGCCATTTAACGTCACAGCTGTATCGTCGCTCCGAGTTTTCGGGTAATTTCTGAAAACATTTTGTATTCCACCATCTATACGCGCGACCCATATGTCTCACAATACATGCTAACGTAGCCCTATAGCCCTAGCAAATAATTCGTTATTTAGGCCATGTATGATGATGATTACAATGCTAATTAACTGGTCTAACACTTTGAATAGAGTGTTTTTTCAAGTTTTTTCTTCCGTTAAAGTTATCGCAGCAGTGAACACTGAACAGGTATAACATTAGCATGCAAACCTTATAGCTGTCTTATTTAGTTAGCATAACCTGTTGCTTAATCGGCACATAAATGTTGCACGAGTGTGCAACAGCGAAGTATTCGCGATTTGTATTTGGCTTAATGCCTCGAAATTTGATTACAGGCTATAAAGACGAAAGGAACGGAAACGTGCAAGACAGGAAATGAACTGTCTTGGTTGTGGCTGGCGTATAGAACGAATGTCAGAGATCGGAGCTTGGAACAAGCGGACGATTTGATTGCGTTACGTTGGGCCCATGACGAAATAGCACTTTTTGGCTGCGACGCTATGGCAGCTAACCGGTAGTTAAAGTGAAATTTTGGAGAACATAAACGCTGGTCACTCAACCGATGACTCAATCAACGCGATCATCAGACTATACAGATGTACCGGTATCCAAACCGAACGAAAGAATAAAGTATGCGAACGATAAACCATGTTTAATTAACACTAGAGCATGCAGAAAAATACACAGATAATGTTGTAAACGGCAACTTCATAAAATTCGTCGTCCAGCCTCACGATGCGTTAAAGCGCGTATAGAGGACATTAATCAATGGGCAAGCAGTAATGCATTACAGTAGGCATTGTCTAACGGCGTCGGTGACTACGTGACTACGCGCACGTACGCGTCAACCACTGACCACTGACCACAGGGTTCGTCCTGCTTGCTCATCGTCAGTTCGTCAAAAACTAAACCGTGTCAGTTCAGTTACGTCGCTTTGTACGCGCCTTTGACGCTACTGCGAACTAGCTAGCATGGCGGTTTGCCGTTTAGCTGTTACGAGTATGCTGACTACAGTCTAGCCTGAGAGCAAAATGAGCCACGGTGGTGCAACAAATATACGAATACAACCGGCAGTGACATCATCCTCATTGCTATCACCAAGATCAGCATCTATCTCTTACTCTGGCCTTATAGCACGGCGCCCCACTGACCGACGATAGCATCCTCAACATTGCCGGACTGTGGATATGTATCGATCCTGTGTGTAATTGGAACATTTAACCGTACCACCTGCGGCACGTTATACTGCATCCTCTTCGACTTGAGTTCAACTGTTATCTGCCGTACGGTTAAGAGACTCTCGTGTAGGCCTACAAGTAAATTTCCAACCAACCCCCTAGCCAGCCGTAGAAACGTTACAACACAACGAACGCAGGCATACCTCGCCGTAATTATGTCCGTCCGACCTCAGTCCGGGAAAGTCAATAGCAAACAGCCGGAAGAATGCGAAGAAAAACGACTAGCATAAAACTGAGAACAAAATTTCACTCTAGAAACTCGTTATACCGATGACTGTTGTAAAAATTAGATTTACGTTTTTGGGCCGACCGTTAAGCTGTGAGCATAAAGGTCTGGCCCTTTGGGACGAGTTGTCGTCTGTCTGTCGTCTGTCTGTCTGTACGTAACTGATGCACTGTGGCTAACGGGGTAGGTTTTAAAGAAAAACTTTTACGCGAATAATTAACCCTGTGTCAAGGCTCCTTGCTTGCAAAATTTGGGCGATGCAGTGCAAGGAAAACATTTTTAAATTTGGGCCGAATGGAGGTACGTAAATTTTGCAACTGAAAACTGGCCGTATGTGGGAAACAGTAAAAGATAATGGCCCAGGTTGTTAAAACTTACTAATAGAAAGTCTCATAAGCCTTTTTAGATGAGATGAAAATCATCGCCCATGGATGACTTTGAAGAGTCATTACGCACTACTGTGGCTAGACGGTACGTCGTATGGAAAAGGCGACGGCACCGTTGGATAAGGCGATGACATGTTCCTATAGGCAGTTACTGTCGCTTTTTTCGCGGCCGAAACTCGGATACTGGCCTTCGGACGTATGCGGTACGGTCTGCCCACCATAGCGACAGCTGGTTTTTTTGTTTATACTTAAAATCTATAACCAAGTGCAAATCGCGGAACAAATGATTAAAGAACATGGCAAAGCGTTGTCGTCGCAGATACATACTTGCGCTCAAAGATAGGCCTACGTGCGTCGCTAACAGCATTTTAGCATAAAGCCGCAAAATAACTGAGTTCCGTCTAAAATCAAGTTACAACAAATAATTTGGTGATATCATCCCCTGTGTTCTGGAGAATTTTAACACCATCTTGAAATCTAAAAATCTTAGGCTATGTGGAATTTACATAAGAAGTAAGACTTGATCCTAACGCAGACTGCAAAACCACGTAAGAGTGCTGCAGGGCATATTGCGATAAAATAAAATAACATGTGGAAAACGACTAAATTTTTTTTTAAATCGTTCGACACAGTGGACAGAAAATGACGATAATTTGTTAATCACGGTTTACCGCCAGCTAGATCAGCCAGGCAAGAATACAGCGAATCCCAGACGGTGTTGAAGAAGAGTCAGGTCTAAGAAGACGTGGCAGGACACGTTACGAGTTGACCTGCAAACGATGGATGTCAGCTGGCAGAAAGCAAGATCGGTTACTGCCACTGACGATTGCAAGGAGTAGAGAACCCTCGTCGCCCAGTGTTCCAGAGGGAACGGGACGACCTAAGTCTATACGTCGGAGTAAGTGAGATATCGCTTATGTGCATGCGGACTGTTTCGATAAAACATCATTACGACGAGCGTCTGCTGTCCCTTTAAAATTGTTTTACTTTAGTTTGGCGCACATGTGCTAATACCCTAACCAAGAACCGATCCTGTAGCTGTATTGCAAAAAATTAGGCCGTAAATAAGTTTCTATTTTGCAGTACAAAAGCGAGAGTTAAAATAATTTGATGACACAAATCTTTTGGAAGAACGCATCAACAGACAATGCCAGCAATGACGACCAGAACGTTGCATTACGAGGATAGACAAATTACGCCAAAATAGATAAATTTTTTAATAATATGGTGTGTCGTATCGTATCACATTAAAACGAAAGAATTTAGCTTGGTTCAAGTCCATCCTTTTTGACGCGCTACAGATGTGCTGTAAACGTCTATTGTTTACCCGTTTTCGCGCCTAGTCTGTCCGTCTGTCTGTATGTCACGAATGTACTATGACTAACGGGAAAAATGTCTTAAGGAAAAAATTTTTGCAAAAATAATTAGCCTTTTGTCGAAGCTTTCTGCTTTTAAAATTTTGCAAATGCAGTGCAAGAAACTTTTTTCAAATTTGGGGTTCATTAAAAGGGTAGGACAAATGTGCGTTTTAACGGAAAACTGGTCATATTATGGAAACGGTAAAAAATAGGGACACGATTACTATGATTCACTAAAAGAAAATAGCATATCGTGGTACGTTTTTTCAGATGATATAAAAAAATCATTGACCTTAGATGACTTTGAAAGTTAGTACTGTAACAGGAACTGTACAAGTTGTAGCGCGTTTTTCTTAGCGACAGCTAGGTTTTCTTGTTAAACCACGTTACATTATGTCGGATTAGGAGGCAACAGTTAGTGGCAGAATGCATTTTATGCGGTTTTATTTCGACTCTCAGTAGCGCGAATACGACAACTTTAGTACGATTTTAAGCCGTTTGGGTAAAATCGGACACCAACTTCATGAAGCGAATAGAAATGAAAACGAAGTTTGTTAATCGAGTAAACCCATAGATGAGTTTTAACGCTCAATGCATAATAAAGCTTTGGTTAAACTTCTTTCAGTGCAATTCTCATCCTTATTATCATCGCGTAGCCAGCATGGGCATAGCTCGAAGAAGCGACAGACAGATTTGCTTCAGCCAGTTGTTGCGTAGACTGTTAGGTCAACGTTTCCATGCCGGTTAGCAGAAACTGTTCTCAAAATTTGAGCCGACCGTACTTAAGTAACAGTCGAACTATTGGCATGATTGTCGTTTGTCCGTCTGTCCGTTGTCTGTCCGTAAAGAATGTACCCTGGCTAACGGTAGGTCGTAAGACGAAAATTTTTACACGAATAATTAGCCATGTGTGTTTAACTTGGGTGTGCAAAATTTCAGCCATGTAGTGCAAAGGGAACATTTTCAAATTAGGGTTAAATGAAGGGGGGTAGGAAATTCAATGAAAAATGGCCATATCTCGGAGACGGTGAAAGATACAATCAAGGTTACTATTAAACATTAATAAAAAGTGGCATACGCCCTGTCAAACGAGATGGAAATAATTGACCTTAGATGACCTTGAAGGTCGGTACGTGCTATTGTGCTTAAACAGTGCGAGATAAAGCCTAGGTTGCTATTGATCACTAATAGGAAGTCTTATATTGGTTTTCAAGTGACCTGAAAATCATTGACCTTGAATGACCTTAAAGGTCACTGACGGCCAGTTCGGTCGGCTATCTTGGCGAGAGCTGGGCTTTTTATTAGTAAATGCTGCTGAAGATATTTAAACGTTTCGCTTCATGACGCAGCGTTATCCTATTTCATAGCCGCTCGTTACACTGCATTTAGATCTACTAAGCTAAGTCAATGGTATTGATGTCAATTAGTAATTGAATGTAATTTATGTGCCCCTTAAACTCAAAGGCGCTAGATTCAGTCGTCGTTTTATAGCAATTCAAGAAGTATAACGCAACACTCGTTATTTACAGACAAATTGATTGAATATCAGTCTACTTTTAACCAGTAAAATATATAATAAATATCTGATTAACAACGTAAACTGTTAATCCACATGACTGCGGCACTTTTTAGATCTACGTGGGTGACCACTGGTTTACTCCAGTCAGACACACACAGATACTAAAAAAACATCGAACAGAACATAACAAATGTCTGTACACAAGTAAAGTTTTTTACAGCTGGCAATGTTATGTTATTACCATGTTGTTGACTGACTACAACAGATCATTTGCACTGACCTCGGTTCAACGTGCATTGTGTGCGACCGAGCTGTGGACATGAGCACTGACATTGCGACGAGCAGCTTGATTAGCATCCACTTCCGTCGCATCCTCATCTTTATCTACAACACCAACACCGGCAGCGTCAGCAGCAGCAGCAGGAACAGCGACAGCAGTGATGTCGCTCGGAACGCGATACTTAGCTATCATTATTGAATCTTGTTATGCGACAACACGGCGATAATTAGCTGTTTGCTGAGACTGCGGCGGCGACTATACGCCCAGAGCCTGCGTCCGACAGATAGTATTGCAACAATTAAGCTGCGCACACTCGCCACCGGTCCAACAGCAGCGACGACGGGTGCTGCATTGCAAACGTTGATTGTATAAATCTGTTAACGATACGTCGAGTATAAATTTTATTCGCATGACTCGCGACATCGCGTGATTTTATTAAATGCCTGTCAAAGTACACTGTAGCCTCCGTCGTTGCACTTGAACGCATACTTACAACTTGTGTCAAATTCTATAACAAACGAAGCCGACTTTTTAACCCAAATCAAATTCGTTACGTCATCGGAATAAACAGATGCGAACTACAGTTAAAAAATAAGACTAGTTCACAAAGTAGACGCCAAAACTGCATCTGCCATTAAGCCGCCACCCACGAAAACCCCGAGGATCGAAAGGTAGCCGTGATCGCATGATCGCTTGGCTTTTTAGAATTCCGGTCTTGAGTGTCGGAGCGTTTGGTGCAATTACGCCTGCCTACCAATCGAGTGAACAGTTAACGCAGTGCAAGTTGATGAATACAGGAGCCAACTTGCGCAGTGTGTATTCTTCACTGACCGGTCACTCAGTGACTCGTATAACGAAGGTCCTGTGCTAATAATTTAGTCCACGTTCAAATTACCGTACCGTACGTTACGTAAGCCGATACGCAGACACTGCTGCAGCCAACGCCGCTCGTAAAACACAATGGCTTGGTCAGCTGTCGACGTATTGGCCCAGCTTATAGGGTGTTTACACGATGAAGCAAACATGAAGCAAACTTAAAGCACACGTCGTGCACGTGTAATTTGAATACGTTTGCTTCATCTTTGCTTCATCGTGTAAACGGGGTATTATGTAACGAATGCCGCATGAAACCTTTTAAGCAAACTTTAACATTCAAACAATGAACACGTGAATTTTTAAAACAATTGTTTGATATATTTCCTATTAAAGACAAAAAACGAACCTGGTCTAAAAATTTAGCGACACTGCACGCAGCTTAATCGTGGAAATTTTTATGCCGAAAAACGGCACAGTAGCAATGTTTTGTAATCTGGCGCCAGGGGTTCTGTAATTATCCTCCACCGTGTACTGTAATCGGAACAGCGCACTGTTGAATGAACGATCAGTTCGGCTGTACAAATAATATCTAGGCAGTCATTGCAACCATAGATGTAAAAAGAACGTTTTTAACGTTTTTTTAGTCTTGCCATGTTTTTCACTTTTTTAAACGTTTTTTCTTAACGTTTTTTATTTTTTTAAAACGTGCATTGAAAATCCGATTAAAAGCTTTGTGAAGCACTTTTTGGACCGTAGAAATAAATTAATAAGTTACAGTGATGTGGTTTACTTAGTTAGTCCAAATATACTAAATAAAAAGTTTTAAACTAGTATATTTGGTTAGTTTAATGCTATGGTCTTTTGACCACACAGTTGAATTGAAATTAAATGAAGTTCTCTTTATCTAAGCTATAATTCCAGGTATACTGCACTTACAGCATTAGGCATTAGGCAAGAAGTTAAACAAATTATGACCAACATTTTTTTATATAACGTTTTTAAACGTTTTTTATTCTTGCCACGTTTTTTTACTTTTTAACGTTTTTTAAAAAATTTTTCCTGGAACGTTTTTTACATTTACGGTTGCAACCGTTCTCGAAGTCTTCAGCCGCTAACGAGTAACGAGGCGATATTAAGAAGATTGGCGTTCTGAAACGAACACAGCTGCTGGCAGAAGCTTTTTGTCGAACGCCGCTACGTCATAATACTGGATCGAGCAATGACAGTCCAACATTGAAGTCTCCTTGTATTCTTGGTTTATAGGGCAACTAGGGGCGCACGCAGAGTAAGACATTAGCCCGTATGGATTCTACTGATCACAGGCTGAAAAGACACACCAACGCATTGTTGTAGCATGTATTTAGAACTTAACTTACTCTTGTCACTCTGATGTTACAAAACGTATGGAATTTATAGACCTAGAATTGATCTAAAATACGCAAAAGTGCATTAACTTGATAGTTTTTTTTAAATAAACATAATGACAAAATTAGTTCCTTGCGTTGTCGTACAGAAATCCTACTGATTTTGTAAATTTTATGTGTTTACCACAACAGCGATAAATATGTTGCCAGTGGTCAGTTGCTCGGCAACGCATAGCAGCTCGGGGTATTGCAATTTTTGCGTTCTTTAAGTTGTACTCAGTGAAGCGATTAAGTTGAGTCTTAATTTAAGGATGCCGCTTTCTCGCCGCGCAGCTTGACGTCATATGCGACAACGTTAATTGTTTCCCGTTGTCCCTGTAGCATCCTGCCCCAGTGCCACTTCACGGCTTTTGCCGGTCACAATGTTTCTTACGTCGCCAGTACGCTTGTTAAGTCATGAAATCAGCTGACAGAGACCACTTCTAAGAAGTAAACCTTGTCCTAAACAAGGTTTACTTCTTAGAAG
>Ga0209671_1004604_pt1 | contig 13723 bp, 9 predicted proteins | sample WorMetHERISLAND2_2_FD_187401 | JGI IMG/M metagenome (GOLD analysis project Ga0209671, IMG submission 187401) | Marine gutless worms symbiont microbial communities from Max Planck institute for Marine Microbiology, Germany - Olavius geniculatus... | ecosystem: Host-associated > Annelida >... | reverse complement strand
TGGCTAATATTTGTTAATTTTGGCAGATCGTTTCGAACAGTGAACTTGCAAGATGCGCAGCCGAAGTAATTCCGGTGTTCGGTTAGATTATTATCAACGAATGGTTGCGAAAACCATTATGAGGCATCAGGTAATCTGTCACTATCAGCCCAATACTTATGAGCAAAATGCATAGCATAAATTTCTAGAATAATGCACTGAACTGATGATAAAAAGCTGGTTTTTTTGGGGGGGGGGGACGAATGAGGATTAATAGATTTGTTAATTATCATTGAGACATTAACACTGAACACTGCTGTGTTATATTTTCAGTATTATTCTGTCATTTTGAGATTATTTTATAAACCGACGTTTGGTGATGGGACGTCATTTTTCTGACCGACTGACTAGCTGATTAACAGTGTAAATAATGTAATGATGCCTCATTGTGCTTGTGTTCGCTAGAATCCTGTAACTGGCCTGTTGCCATCAACTCCCAATCACCCGCATGCGTGGGTACGAGACAATGTTTATTCTGTACTCGGTATGTGGGGCCTTGCTCTTGCTTATCGAAAGACAGCAGATCTGGATGAGGATCGAGCTAAAGCTTATGAATTGGAACAGGCAAGTTTTTGTCATATATTTGGTTTTTGTATTGCAATGCCGGACTTGGTTAATAATTGACAGTTTTTTCAAAATACATGTAACTGTTTCATTTTTTTGAAGCATAACTGTATTTGAATGTTTAGAATGAGGAAACTGTGCGGATATGAATTGACTTCTTTATTACAGTAAAACTGCTATTTCTGACTGCTGCTGCTGCTACTCTTAATTTTTGTGGTTTCTGTTTAAGTGGCTTTTTTGGGTAACTGGAACTTACTTACTTACTTACTTGTACTTGTATGTTGATAAGCGGAGAAGCGGTTGCTTTAAATGCTCTTGTCTTGTTGCCAAAGTTTGTCGAGTTTATTCTTGAAAGCGTTGGTGGACGGTGCTTCAGTGACATGTTGAGGAAGGTGATTCCAGTCCGTCACAACTCTTTGGCTGAAGAACATTCAACGGATACGACTTTTGTTCCTTGCCTGAGACAGTTTTAGACTGTGCCGCCTTAGGTCATGACCAGTTTCTGCGAATTGGAAGAACTGAGTTGGTTCAATGTTCTCTTTCTTGGTGATTATCTTGTATGTTTCGATTAGGTCCCCTCTCCGGCGTCTTTTCTCAAGCGTGGTAAGCTTTAGAACTCTCAGTCTCTCTTCATATGGCTTCTTTCTCAAAGTTCCTACCAATTTTGTAGCTCTGCTTTGGACTCGTTCGAGACACTTGATATCTTTCTTCAGGTACGGCGACCAGACTTGTATGCAGTATCCGAGGTGAGTTCGTATGTACGCTTTATACGGTAATTAAAATTTTTCTGTACCAACACTTTTGAAGTTCCTTTTTTTTGAGCCTCATTACTGATGTGGCCTTGTTTGATATTTTTACGCACTGGAGACTTGGTTTTAAGCTGTCAACAATGTAGACACCGAGTTCTTTTTTTTCTCTGGTAAGGTTTAGCTGTACTGTCTTTCCTGTATCCGTCATGTTGCAAGTATTTATCTGGTGGCCAATATGCATCACCTTGCACTTCTCGGGATGAAATTTCAACAACCATGGCTCTGACCAGGTTATCAGTTTATTCAAATCTTCCTGAAGACTCTCGGAATCACTTTCACTGCTGATTTTAGTCCATATCTTTGTGTCGTCAGCGAACATCATCATGCTATTAATGATCCAAGCAGGTAGCTCATTTACAAACAGCAAGAATAACAGAGGCCCTAAGACTGAGCTTAGTGGAACTCCATTTAACACTGTCGCCTAGCTTGATAATTTGCTGTTAACTCTTACTGCCATGCTCCTACCAGTTGAGTAGTCCTCAATCCAATTAATCATCTTCTCATCGATTCCATATGCCTGTAATTTCATAATTAATTTCTTATGCGAGACTGAGTCTCAGGAGCAAAAGTTCCATACATGAAACTTTCGCTTCCTGGTACTTTCATTCCCTGGAACTCTTGTTCCCAGGAACTTTTGTTCCCTGGAACTTTCTCTCCCCTGAGCCAAAATGAGATGGAACTTTCGCTCCTCACTCAGAGTTAACATTATGTGCCTACACACTTAATAGAAGCAGATGAAAGAAGAATTTATAAACAAATTTAATTTAAGGAAAAACTTCGGGAACTTAATAAATTTAACATAAGTTAATTAATAAAATAATTTGCTAGATCCTGCCATCTTTTACTGCAATGAAGTTGTATAAAGATACGAACAAGCTATAATGCCTTAATACCATTAGTTTATTAATTGAGTAATCATAATTCGTGTTGGGGAACGAAGCCACGTTACGTTGGTTGTGGGAGCAAAAGTTCCATGGAATGAAAGTTCCAGGTTTTTTGGGAGCGAAAGTACATGGGAACAAAAGTTCCATAATTTGCTTTTTGTACGGAGTTACTTCGTGTTGTCTAATTTTTTGTCGAAGAATTATTGTGGATCATTTTAGTGGGTATTTTGCTCTTTCTGTTGCTCTGCTAGCAGTGTAGGGCGCTGAAGAAAAATGTGATAACACTGCACATTTGGTTTAAACTGATATCAGGAATATTCTTATATGATATGTTGTTGTAGAATATATGCCAAGTGCTTTATAGGTAATACGGTATCGTTGATTGTATTTACCAGTCATTTTTGTGTTTTGTTAGAGTGTTGTGAAGTTGATGAGAGGAGTGCTCAATTGCATGATGAAGCAACTCGAGAAGGTGACTGTCTTGTAATTTTTTTCTTATTTTTCTATTTGCTATCATATGACTGATGTTAAATTGGCTGATTTTTTGGCGGCTGCTATATGCCATTATTGGCTACGTGTGGCATGGTTTATCAGTTTCATTAACATCGAAACACAGTCTAAAAAATTTGCCAGTTTGTGATCATTTGTATGACATTGGCTTTACTGACAGTTTGCTAGTGAAATTGTTTTGAAAACTGATAAGTATGTTACATGAGAGGTGTTGATGAGTAGCGCCCTCAGTTTTCTGCGGGTCGTAGAATTTTGAGCTGAGCCGCGGAATTTTCCTTTTTCCGCAAATTTTGATATTGCTGTGGAACTTTGCGGAATTTTATAGAAGTTAAGAAATGATCAATGATTAGTGCGATCGTCGGCTTTAAACTAACTATATCACGAAGAAAAAATCAAACTGAACTGCTCAAAACTGCGTTCCTACTAATAATTACCATCCTATATGGCACAATTGTAAATTAAGACAATGCGACTAATTAACAGATTGCACTTTTGAAAAGAAAAAAGGTCGATGATTTCCTTTGTATGTCGCTAGCATAACTGAGCGCCATGCCGGCATCCAAAAACTGAAGTTTTTTTAACAAACCAAAGCTTAGTTTATGCACAAACAGATGTTGGAAGGCTGCAGTAAGCCGCGGAATTTGGACAATTTTACCGCTCGAAGGTGAGCCGCGGAATTTTGCGAACTGGTTCACGGAATTTGACAAAATTTACTGCAGAAAACTGTGGGCTTTATTAATGGGTGAGATACCTGGGCAGATACCCTAGAAACTGTGTGGGGTTTTGGGGTGAGTCCACCTAAATACCACTACAAACCCATCCAAATTCAAACTCACCCCAAACTTTATCCAATTTCATTTTTGTTGTTATACTACTAAGTATAAACCTTCCAATTTGCAAATGTTGGTATATTCTACGTAGTGTGGAGTAAACAGAAACTCGCATGAATTGACCTTTTTCAGCCTTTTCAGCTAAGGTTTTAAACAGTGTTTACTGTAACAACTGAAAACCCATAGAAATTCTGAAATCCATCAAGTTGGGCTTTTTTTACAAAAACTGCTTTAAACAAAAAACCGTTAAAACCCACCAGATTCTGCAGTTTTTTTTTAAAAAAGCATGTTTTTGCAACTCTGACTGTTATACCAGCCTCTGAGCAGCCCATGCTGATTTGTAATGCTATAAATGCCTCTTGCTCCAAAACTTGTTAACGGATCTTGCTGAAATTTGGCTTCAATTTTAAGGGTCATCCTTTTTTGGTCTTGGCTCACTATCTGGTGTGGTTTTGTAGGATATGTTGGAAAATGAGAAGAAAAGTAGAAAAGGAAAGCAAAAACATAACACATTCCATTACTATGTACAGGTGGTCTGTGATATACATGTATGCAGACTGTAGTTCTTCAAATATACATGAAATTATGTTACATATATTAGTTAGTTTTGTATGTGATGTGGTTTAGGTGGAGAAGTTCAAGTATACTCAGAGCGTGAATGACTCACTGCATGCCAAGTACAGTGTGGCGACGGGTTGGAGCGTTGTCAGAGACGATGAGTGGGGCCACCTGCAGATTGATGCTACATCGTTATTCCTGCTTACTCTGGCCCAGATGACTGCCTCCGGTCAGTGTTCATTGGCTTCAGCTTGCTGTGAATGAACTGCGGTAGAAAATGTGGATGTTGTAGTGTTAAGGCATGTACAGAGCAACGTAACTGAAACATAACTGAACCAAGAAATTTGAGCTAATGCTCATGAGACGTGCGAAAGCTATAGCAGTTCCTGTCAGTTTATCTCCGGCCATTTCGTCGCAGTTTATGAGTGTACACTGCAGCCGAAAATCACAAAAATCAGTAACCCTCTCCCCTTATTTTGGAAGTTCAGGGTCTTTCAGAATCATCAACGTTGATATGACTAAAAAGCTCGTCACTAGTGCTTGTTGTGATAAGCAGCATGCCCATTGTGATCTGCAACCATTTTACGAAAGACTGGCCAACAACGGTAAAATAATGACTTTTGCGGGGGTACCGCTTTTTAATGCCCTTGTGCGCAGGTTTCTTTGAACTTAGAAAATTGAGAATTGGACAGTCGAAATCTACGTTCAATGCTGAAAATTTCATATACAGCTTGGCCATGTCTGTCTCAATTGATTTCGGCGCGATTCGCTCTTGAAATATGTCTCGCAGCATGAAATCGCCAAAACTTCTATTCAAAAACCCCTATTTTGGCATTCAAAGTCATTCACGGTCATTGAATTTGGTGCAAAATTTTGGAGCCTGTGTATGACTTTTTATTAGTGATTAACCTAGGCCCAATCTTTACCGTTACTAAGATACAGCGATTTATTGGCTAAAAATCGCAAGTTTTTCCCACCCCTCTCTCATTTAGCACCCTTGTTTGGGGTGTTCTTCTTCGAATTTATGGAAAAGCTTTATGGTTCCTGAAACTAATCTTGAGTCTTCCAGGCAGTCGATGGTGAAGATCTGGTGATCTTAGCTTGCACTGTTTTTGACTCATCCACCCCTGTGACAGACAGACAGACAGACAGACAGAATTGCGATGACACGCTGAAAGCAGTAGCTGCTTTCGCGCGTAAATACCTGTTTTTTGTACATTGTTGTAGACTGATACACATTTCATCATTTCTTAAGAATGTTGAAGCAAGATCTCTAGCACTTGGTGAATATTGCAGTATTATCGGGTTTTCCTGTGACAGAATTAAACACTGCAACTTATTCTACATTCTTGATTAGCACTTGAAAATGTGTTGCTACAGGGCTCGTGATTGTTTATACTCTGGATGAAGTGGCATTTATTCAGAATCTTGTCTTCTACATTCAAAGTGCTTATCGTACACCAGTAAGTTTGAGCTACATGTTGGAATTTCACTACCCGTAGTTCTTGCTCATTGTTATGAATTGCTTAGATTGCAATTACACTTTTCAGTTGTTACTTGCTTCATTTTTTTTATGATTGCTTACTGGCTTTATAATGGTGTTTGTTAATCGATAACAGACTCAAGACAGGTCTTAAGTTTCCATAGATTAGATTAGACAGTGATCCCCATATTTTCTGTTGAAGGAAAGCTTTCAGAGTTTGTTCGAGGACTATATTTCTTCAAATGTACACAAAATTACGTTATGGATATTAGTTAGCTTTGTATGTGAAATGCTCCTAGGATTTTGGTATCTGGGAGAGAGGAGATAAGATGAACCACGGTGTGCCGGAATTGAATGCTACATCTATTGGAATGGCGAAGGTATAATAGTTGTTTTTTTTCTATTGTTTGTTTTTTAAGGTTTGTACTGTGGCCAAAAACTGTCCTGATGTGAAATGGCGTGGATTTGTATATATGCAAATCATTACCTGGGTTTAGCCATCATTTCCTTGATTTTCTCTTTCCATATATCTCTAGTGTGTGCTGCGTTAAGTCTTTCTGTGATGCAGTTGATCTGAGTTTTCCTTGTGTGTTGCATCAGAGACAAAGCAACATTAACTTTGGACAGTTTGAACACCTGCTAAAGACATCATTTTTCGTTTGTCAAGATTGTAGTGCATTGTGACTAACTGTTGAATTATGCTGTCCAAGTTAAATCTGACTTACTTGCTTATTTTACTTACTTATTTGCTTATTTCAGATTTACAGTTTGAGTAACTTCTATCATTTTACAGTGCTTAATTTAGTCATTTTATGCATTCATCTTTACATTCTGCATGTGTGTTTGCAGGCTGCTCTGGAAGCGTTGAATGAGCTGGATTTGTTCGGTGCTCGCGGCGGACCTACGTCTGTTATTCACGTCATGCCGGATGAAGCACAACAGTGCCAGGTGACTGATAATACTCTCTGTTAATCTGACAGATGACATGACTGTGGGTTTTTTGCAATTTTTAGCTGATCGTACTTAAGTAATGGTTGAGCTGTTGTCATGGTTGTCGTCCATTCGTCTGTCTGTTTGTCACGGATGTACTGTGGCTAAATGGTGCAAGATAGAGCCAAGGTTACTATTAATCACTAATTGGAAGTGGTATATGCCCTGTCAGATTAGATGGAAGTCATTGACTTTGGATGACCTTGAAGGCTGTTACGCGCTGTTGTGGCTAAATGGTGCGAGATAGGGCCTAGGTTGCTATTGATCATTGATGGGAAGTTGCATATTGGCTTTCAAATGACATGAAAATCATCGACCTTGGATAACTTTGAAGGTCACTGACAACCAGTACGGTTGGCTACCCTAGCGACAGCTGGACTTTTTGTTTAAAAATTTCAAACAGTTTATGTGTTATTTAGATGACCTACATACAGCACAGTGGTGGCCGTATAAATAATAACTAACAGGTTCTTTTACGAAGAGTTTGAACTAGACTGGAAACTTCTTACAGTGCCAGATCAATGCTTAGTTATGTATAGCTGTTCACCCAAGTTCACATTGCAATGTTGAGTTAATCCGGTGGAGTTTGTGATGTGTGTGCTGACAGGCTATTTTGCACTCTGTATTGCCAAGAGAGTCTAACTCCAAGGCAAGTACAATAGAGCAAACAGACATAATAGAACTAATGCTTTTTTCTACAATCTGTATTATCATTTGCAAATGCTGTCAAGTTGTGTGATATTTTTCTCACCTTCTGCTTTTTTGTTCGGTAAACGTGGGACAGTCAACTTTGCCAGTGTTCATGTACGTTTATGAATATCATTCTCAGAATAGTATAAGTTATCGGCTGATGTTGTATAATGAAACGAACATTAAAGTTAACTAATAGAGGCACCAGTGCCAGTAAATGTATACCAAAAACAGCATTAGTGGTCTTAATAACATAATAGAATTAGAAAATAATCATGGGCTGTATGTTAAATTCTATGATATTGGAATATTGCTGCATAGCCATTTTTGGAATTTATGTTATGAGAGTAACCAACCATTTCAGTTAGAGATGACAAAGTTTTAAACCTTCGCCTGTATATCTCAGCCCCTTAATTTGTCAGCATTGAAACTGATGCAAATAATTATATCCGCCATTCCTCAGGTTGCACAGAATTTTGTTGAAATCAGTTTGCAGATGGCTTCTTTGTTCATTTGAAACATAATGATAAACGTTTTCACTAAACCCAACATTCACCTGTGGGAGATAATTATTCACTGCTGCTGATGTTGGTAGGAAACTGATGCTGGGCTGCTGAGCATTATCAGTTATCCTGCGTTTGCTGTTGATGATCCTGAAATGATCGACCTGACGCGCACATTGCTCCTCGACAAGTTGAGGGTAAGATTGTTCAGTTCAGTTTACTATGATATTTTATGTTTGCTTAATTCTAATGGCAGAAGCTATCACGAACATGCTGGTTCACGCCAGGCTTTGCAGAATGGTTCAGACAGAAAGAAGCCAATAGACAGTGTGATGTACGGTATTGGCTTCTGGTCGAATTTTCGCTTGCACAGTAATAACGCTGCCAGCTACCAGTGCTGTTGTCATTGTATGATTTTTATATTCTGTCTTATTTTATTCTGTCTTATTTTGTGTGGCTCGGTTGTCTAACGGTAACGTGTCGGACTTGTAATCCTGAGGTAACTCAGAGGCGCAGGTTTGACTCTGCACCGGGACACTGCTGAGTAACGACCTTAGGCAAGTTGTTCACACACATGTGCCTCTGTCACCAAGCAGTATAATTTGGTACCGGCTTTACTGCTGGGACGTAAACAGGCACACCGCGCGATACACTGGCCCCGTATCCGTGGTCTCGCAGTGTAAAAACTGGTGTATGGCTGAGGGCCTTAGGAAACGGAGATCAGTGCCGCCCTGTGGGCTGTAAGGCTCGGGAAGGACTTTACGTTTTTTTTACTAATTTTAATAGTAAAATTATGATTGTAGTTTTCCGTAGTTCCGCTTTTGGTTTTTGTTGAAAAATGGTGGCAGACGTCTCCATTCGATGTTCAGTACATGCTGCATATAATTGGCATTTTTACATGGCTTTTTTGGCTGTTAATTTGCTAGTGTTCTCAGGTTTTGTGGGTCACTAAATCTGGTACATGTTTGTGAAGTTACTGTGGCAGTTGTAACATTGCATTTGTATGTCATAACTTCAGTTTTTGGCATATAGGTATTGTACTTTGAGCTAATGTTTAGTAGTTATCTCGTGTTTGTTTACATAATGTTTGTTATTGTTAACAGGGTCGGTATGGCCTGTGCCGTTTTCTTCGTGATGGCTACAAGACACCAAAAGAGGTGAGATCACCTAAACATTTACTATGCTGCAGAATTGAATATAGGCCCCTATTTGGTGTTCTGTAGAATGTCTGAGAGATCATTGTTTTTGTAACACATCAGTATACAAAAGGCCATTTAGCGTTGTAAAGGTTTTATAAGAAAAAGAAAGTGCTTGTAAAAATCGAACAACGAGCTGAACGGAAAGATGGCATTAGTGGCGGTGCAACAGTAGGGTGTCGGACTTGCAATCGAGAGGTCGTAGGTTCAACTCCCGGTTGAGTCACTGTCAGTTGGTTGCTACTTGGATGGGTGACTGTTGGCGGACCGGTAAACCATCTAGGTAAATAGCCAACACTAAGGTAAACTCAGCCTTTTATTCCTCCAACTAGTCTGGCTGAGGTTAAGGTGGGCTGCATTCACCTGTTTCGAGTGGCAGCTAACATATGGCAGGTGATGCTCAATAGTTTTGTGATGGATTTCCTATTAAAAGCTATACACCACCACCTTTACTTTTTTACCGTTAGTGATAAGTAAGATGCAAACCTCATATTGATCAGTTTAATATATACACCGTACCTTTTTGTTACATTATCAGTGACAACCATTTCAAATATGTCGGTCTAATGAATGTGAGTTTTATGTACTAGCTTGGTAAGTGTATGTATTTTTGTTTTTCGTGTTTAAGATGCTGGTTGAAAAATCTATCAGCTAGGTTATGTGGTGGTTTAGGACCCGAAGAGGTTGCACTATGAGCCGTGGGAGCTGCAAGGGTTTGAGAACATCGAATGTCAGTGGCCAATGTTCTTCTGTTACCTGATGCTTGACGGTCTGTTTCGTGGTGACCAGGCTCAGGTGATTCTTACCTTTTCTTCTTGCAACCAGCACTATATAATGAATTATCTGAGCTGTTCATACTGCCTTTCCTTACTTAACCTTGACTTACCTTTGGGGCAGGCAGGTTGTTACACCTGCTTAGTGCTGAGACCGTATTGTTTTTTTGCCCAATGCGCATCTCTGAATATAACAGAAGATTGCAGTAAAAGGCTTTGAAGCTGAAATCAGCATTAAAGATGAAGATTAACCAGTACATTAGCACACAACATATCTGCTCAAAAGAGAGCTGGTCTGCACTTTGTTGGCTTTTTCTCCTACAGATTTTTAAAAAAAAACTTTGGGGATTTGGAGCACTAAGCCCCACTACTATGTCAAGGTGGCAGACTGTTTTGGCTATTCATGCTGCATTTCTTCAGATGTCGTATGTCGTGATGTAAATAGTTATATTTTCAACAACATAATTTTTTAAAAAGACAGTTAACTCTTGTAACACATTATAAGTTTGTTAAGGATGTTTGCCACTAGATGTTGCTGCAAATAACAATTTGTTACATTTATGAGGAACATCAACGAATCAATGTACAACAGAAATGAACAGTACACAAGTTGATGTACCAAGGTGTGGTGTCTTACGAACTCTGTCCTCTTTGTGACAAGTTCCTCGCCATGGTGACATTTGGTGGTAAATGAAAATGTTCCGAGGGAGGCAGAAACAGTTGCCAAAATGTCAGCAAATTGGTGAATAAGGGAGATAATGTCTTTGAATGGACTTCGACACATCTATGATTACTTTCTGTCCACTGCAGCAACATCCAGCGGACAGCAATTTCGAAGAAGGCAGCAGCGGTTGACAGAATATCAGCAGTATGTATATCAAATTAAAGGTTGTGTATTGAAGAATTTATATAACTTATTAAGGGAGAAGTTATGATTTGATGAACTGTTAGAGTGTATATTAAGCTGACTTTGTGTCTGGGTGCAGGTAGAGGAATACTCCGCAGCCCTGGAAGAGGTACTTATCAAGAAGGAAGATGGCATGAAATATATGCCGGAGCTGTATGCTGTGCCTGCTGACAAGGTGAATCACCAGCACATTTATTAGTGTCAAGTTTATGTCCGCCATTTTTTCTTAGGCAGAACCATAGCAACTGCTAGGTGATGCCAAATCTCCTCATATATCTATGGTTTTGCCTCATAAAAACGGTGGACATTACTTATTATTTTTTTATTCTTAAGCATCGCTTTTATCTTAAATCTTCTGTCACCTTTCTTAGTGCCACTGAAGTTTGTTAATTATATACTTTTATTTCAGGCTGTGTTGTGTTCTGGGTTTGTTTGCCTTTTTTACTTCTATGTGAATTATTTTTTGCCACACTGCAGTGAACTTTCTGCTGTATTGTGACATACAGGTAGAAGAAGAATATAAGACTCCGGGATCACAGAAGCGTGAAGCTCTTGGAAAGATGCCTCAGATGTGGGGACAGTCGCTGTATGTGTTGGCCAGCCTCGTCAAAGAAGTAAGTGTCATTTTGAGTTGTTTTATATCGCTGACCTTAGGCATTTTGTCATTAATATATATCTCGTACAGTAGTCTTGTGGATGTTTTTGGTTGTGCTGACATCAAGTAATTTCTGGCTGAAATAAGCATGTTACTGACAACCATTATAACAGTTGTTTTCAGAGTTGCCTGGTTTACAGCAATTTGGTTTTTAAGATTTTTTGATGGAATAACTGTTTAGAGCTCAGTATGCCAGAGCACTGGTGATGTTCTTGAAGCCTAAACAACTGTATCACAGCACTGAATGCATGTGATGGTTTTGAGATGTAAGTTGAAGAAATGGTTTTTGTCATGTCATACATAATGGAGCATATCAGAGGCACTGGAAAGAAAGATATGAAAGCAGCAATTGCCTGTTTAATAATGTTAATTGATTTCATATATTCAGCAGTGTGTTAATCATTATGATGCTATGTAATGTGTATTTTTGATGCAGGGTTACCTGTCTCCAGGGGAACTGGATCCGTTAAACAAAAGGCTTGTGGCTGAGCCGAAGCCTGACATTGTTGTACAAGGTTGGTATAATTTATTCGTTCTGTATTGTTAATTTAGCATTGAGTAGTATGATAATGTAATATGATTTATATAAGACATGTATTATACATTCATAAAGTTCGTAGACTGATACAGTTAGGCGAAAGATATTTAGATCTTGTTTGCCACTTTTCAACATATTCCTTTGTAACTGTAATGCACTTGGTCCAGCCTTTCTTCAAAGCTCGCATTCCACTGTAGAAAAAATTTTATTCTTCATCTTTTTTGCCAGCAATTTGCCGTGTGGATTACGACAAGCATTCAGCAAGGTTGTTGTTTGATATAGATGGACAGTATACATGGTGTTTCATAAAAAAGGCACCCTTTTTGTTTCTTTGACTCAGTCAAATCATCGAATGGTGATCAATTTGCATGAAATTTTTACCGGATTTAGCTGAAGAAGTACAAATTTAAATTATTTCAACAAAATGTGGCCGTTAGTTAAATATTCTTTGCTGACGTCATAATGTGTTGTGAGTACAAACTGGCTTCTCTCAACTGGTTCTGTCAGTAGCTACCCTGCTTTGATGGTGAACTTTATCTGGTTCACTGATGAAAAGTGTTTATCGTATCAGCACTAAGCAACATGGAGGCATAAAATCAGGTGTCTCGTAATCCAAAAACTTATTCATCTTGTAAGCAGAGTGTGCTGGTGCACTGTCCTGCTGAAAAGTGTAAAAGTTAAGCTATCCCCACAAGTGTGTGAAAGTGATTGTTTGGGGCATTTTTGTGGCTACAATGTTAAAACTTCAACAGTTTGTCATCAATAAACCAGATAAAGTTTGCCATCGATGCAGGGCAGCTATTCAGCAAGTCTGTCAGCACCGGTTGCAACAAGCCAGTTTGTACTCACAGCACACTACGACGTCAGCATTACGTCATGACTAGCAAAGAATATTTAACTATCAACCATATTATGTCCAAATATTTCGAATTAGTATTTCTTCAGATACATCTGGTAAAAATTTCGTGTAAATTGATCATCATTTGACTGGATTATGAAAGAAAGAAAAGGGGTGCCTTTTTATGAAACACCGTGTAGATGTCAATAACATTGTGTTACCCATTAGTACCATCTTGCACTGCAATATTGCACAACTTATCATTGGGCTATTATTAGACATTATGAAAGTAGACATATTTGCTGACATCGAGGACGTAGTCTGCAGGGTAAATTGCTGGCTGCAAGACCAACGTCACAAGTTATTTTACAACAAAATCCGAGCACTAAGGAGACACTAGACCAAGTGAATTTAGTTCTGGAAGAGTATGTTAAAAAGTAGCAAAATATGATGCATATCTCTTTCTGTTTAACGATGTCAGTCTACAAACTTTTCGAATGCCCCTCACTTTTTGTGTTAGGTTGCTTTGTTGTTTTATGGTTTGATAATTCATTGTGTGAATGCACAAGAAAAGTTAACATCTAAAAATGGCTTTAACGCAGAACATTATGAACTGCACTGGACAAAAATAATTTTCAGATCTAATTTTGTAGTTTGGTATTGCTTAAGCACCAAGCTAATGGTGATGTTATTGAAGGCTCATATTTCATGTAGTGCCGGTCACTGCAGCATAGTTTGTAACCCTGATCAAATGGGATAGCATACATTGTCATACATTAAACAGTTTTTGATGTAGCCGTTATTGAATACTTGTGGCGTTTAATTGCAGCACATTTCCTTGATGCATTCTTGTCAGTCAAAAAATTATTTCTGTGTTTAACGTCATTTGTATACAATATGGATGGTTAGCATTGCAGATGGGACAGAAAGTTGCAATTTTCAATAGACGTTGCGAA
>Ga0209671_1004603_pt1 | contig 13724 bp, 5 predicted proteins | sample WorMetHERISLAND2_2_FD_187401 | JGI IMG/M metagenome (GOLD analysis project Ga0209671, IMG submission 187401) | Marine gutless worms symbiont microbial communities from Max Planck institute for Marine Microbiology, Germany - Olavius geniculatus... | ecosystem: Host-associated > Annelida >... | reverse complement strand
TTAAAATACATTCGACATTCGTTTAAAATAACACTGTTTGATGTACAAAATAATTTCATTAAAAATCGCATCACCACAAAGTCTAAACTTCGATAGTCAGTTTTAGTTAATGGACAAACCTCCAGACCATATGCCTACAGCAGAGCAGGCAGACATTTGCTGTGAACTAGGTGTACTATTACCTCCTCGGATGCAGTTCTTTTCAATTTACCAAAAATCGAGTTGACTGACCGGTAAAAAGAACGTTTTGCATGGTCCAAAGAACACTTTAGCTTATTTGACCTAACAGTGTAGATGCCCAGGTACCTTATTTCATTGACCCATGGCAGGTCTTGGTTGTTTATCTTAATGCTAGCGCATTTAATATCATGGCGTGGTCCAATACGCATTGTGCAAGATTTTTTAGCGTTTATAGCCATGTCAATAGATAACAGTTCTAGTTCACAGATACTAACTATAGTTTGCAAATCTTGGATAGACGGTGCAAATATTAAGATATCATCAGCGTATAGCACAATAAAAGAGCGTTGTCTAGCATGAAGACGTGTAACTATATCGTCAATATAAATAGCAAATAGGTGAGGAGACAGGACAGAACCTTGTCTCACTCCGAAATCAATTCTGATAAACACAGAAGTTACATCGTTCCATTTAATGCACGTACGACAATCACCAAGCCAGTTTTCCAGAACGGCAAGCAATTCATTGGGAATATTTCTTTCCATTAACTTCGTAAATAAGGCATGGTGATTTACCTTATCGAATGCCTTTGATAAATCAATGGAACATAAGTTAACCGTACTGCCACCATTAACAAAATGCTCGACAGTCTTTCGTACAGTATAAATTGCATTTGTACAGCCACGCCCTTTTTTGAATTCGAACTGGTTATCGCTTGTTTCTAAAAGGTGGCCAAATCTGTACAAAATACACTGCTCAAAAACTTTAGAGATTACAGGACTGATAGCTATACCCCTAAAGTCATCAGTGGTCATAGCTTTAGTCCGACAGTCTTGCAACTTAGGAATAGGGATAGTATGACATACTAGTGAAGGAACATAATTGCAGAGTAAGTTAATTAATATTTTAAAATGTCGGATCTTAGTTCAACCCAAGATGAACTCGCCTACAACTTGCATAGGCTACAACAAATGAGACAAAAGCCTATCCAAATGAGATATGTCTATTATTGCATGCAACTGTGACACGCCCTATTTTCAGATAACACAAGCTGCAGCGGCATCGCAGCGTGCCAGTGATCATAGTTCCTAATGTGCGGCGTTATCAGAACTCTTCAGTATGAGAATCCCAGGAACCAAGCTCCGTATGCCAGTGTCATGATATCATAGTGTCATTAAGCGACGAAGTACCCTATTTCACCGGGCAGATAGACAGTTTGGACACGCCCGCCCGCTGTCTTGTACAACATTTGCTGCCAGCCCGCCACTCTCACACGGAACAGCTAGAAATCAAATAAGGGATAGACAAAACGTAACTATGAGCTCAGCTTAGTCATTAGCCAGTGGAGACGACAATGGCAAAGCGTCAGACCGCATACGTTTTACGATGTCAAACGCCGAATACACGGCGACCGCTTGCGAGCGACGACATCGGCGACGATCAACGGATCAAGCATTCTGACGACGACAGACCGGGTTTGACACGGCCCACAAGCCTCCGCCGCCACATGCCTCTCGCGCTTCGCGGAGACGGCGTCAGCGTTCGGCCTCCAGGTCTCGTGGCCAAAGACCAAGACCCAGAACCTGGAGTCCGGCCCCCAACATGACACAATAATTGTCAATGGAAACCACGTAGACGCAGCCTCCGATTTTGTATACCTGGGAAGTTCTCAGTCATCTGATGGCCAGTGTCGTCCGGATATACGGAGACGTATCAGCTTTGCCTCTGCAGTAATGTCCTCATTAGACAACATCTGGAAAGAAAAACGACTATCTCTCTCTATTAAACTCCGTGTTTAACCTCCAAACCCCCTTTATAGGCTCGCGCTCCACGGCCATTTGCTCCCCCAACCTTCAAACACTTCCAACGCCCATGCACTGGTCTCCCTTCCCTATCTACCACCATCTGTTGTCGTCGCTTAGCCATCTTCGGACACCTAGCGAGGCTGGGCGACGAAGTACCAGCTCACAAGGCACTCCACAGTTGCGTCAGGTTGTCTCAGGGACGCCTCCCAGACCTTACATGGAAAAGTCGTCCCGGTCGTCCGCGTGGCAGGTGGATAGACGAGCTTCGAAGAGACAACAACCGCCCACCTGCTGATCAATGGAAGCTGGCTATCAGGCGTGGTCATGGTGGAAGAGCGACGCTACGGTCCAACGACTACGCGACTACCTGACCTGACCTGATTTATTATTGTACCGTAGGCCTATTGTACCTGTTGTTAAGTTTATTGCCTTTTTGTAACTAACATTAATCCGTGACGACGTTTTGCAGCTTGCTAAACTCTATTTTTGGCTAAAACAACGCAAATATCTGTGATTTTCTGCGTTTCCAAACTTCAGAAAAATGGGCGAATTTGCGGCTTTCATTGAACGTTCACAAGCAAAAAAGTGTTTTAGCATCAGGGAGGGGGGCTTCGCCTACCTGACCCCCCGACCAGCGGCTCTGCCCCTGGACCCCGCTGAGGATTCCGCCCCCAGATCCTGGTAATAGGCTCGCGCTCTGCGCGCTCGTTATGGCCCCCCTTTGCGAAATCCTAAATACGCCACTGGTTGGATGTGTCTACTACTGCTGCTGCTACAACTACCCTGCTGCTCGTTATACCTGGAAATCAAGGTTGGCTGTGGTAGATTTCGACTTACGTCACCTAATTGCCAAACCCTCAACCCGCACCTATGTCAGATGCAAGGCTCTCGGTGATATTTGTTGTACAAGCTGAGGTATAGCCCATTTTGTCTTAAATTTTGTTGCCATGGCAACAAGGGTCGGTCGGGGTAAAATTCTGTTAGCAGCATTTGATGGTCCATTTCCGAAAACTCCCCACAGATGCAAAAAATCTCGCAGATAGTTTTTACACAAGCCGAGTTATATCCAATTTTGTCTTGAATATCGTTGCCATGGCAATGGGGGTCAGTCAGGGAAAAATGTGGTTGAGAGCATTCGATGACCTATCACCGAAAACCCTCCTATAGGCGCAAAATCTCGCCAATATCTTTTACACAAGTTGAGCTACAGCCAATTTTGTCCTAAATGTCGTTGCCATGGCAAGGGGGATAGGTCGGGGAAAATTACGATTGGCTTATTCGATGGCCCGTCGACGTAAACCCTCCTGTAGTTGCAAAAATCTTGCAGAAATCTCTTACAGGAGCCGAGATATAGCCAATTTTGTTCCAAATTTCGTTGCCATGGCAACGGGGGTCGGTCGTAAAAATTACGATTGGCAGCATTTAATGGCCCATCCCCGTTATCCCCCCCTTATAGGCGCAAAAGTCTCGCAAAAATCTCTTACGCAAGCCGAGTTATTGCCGATTTTATCCCAAATTTCGTTGCCATAGCAACGGGGGTTAACCGGGGGTAAATAGAAATGTCACCGTTAATTAGGCCGACCCCGAAAACCATATCCTAGACTAGAACCAAAAATTACGACTCTATCTTGCACACAACCAAAGTCATGACAGTTTAAAGAATTTTTTTAATTTTCCCCATTTTCTAGGCGCTATTGTAATTTTTTCGAATTTTTCAAATAAATAAGTCAAAAATTAAATTTCTATGTTGTAACATTAAAAAGACACTTCCTTGCGCAGAACCGCGTCATTTGACGTATTAAGCGTAAAAATCGGTCTAACGAACTCGCCTGTACAGTAGGCGAGTTCAAGTACCAAAAAAGGTAGTAAATATATTTCACCTAACTTATATGGGGAGCAGAAACCCCTGGGCGGATTGAGCTCAAATTTTTTTGGTGTTAGGCGTCTACGACGTAATCACGCCATTTAAATTTGGTGACGATCGGTTCAAAGATTTTTGGTTGGCTGAGGGTTAAAGTTTGCCGTTTCCCATAGACTTTAAAGGTCGTCCTTACAACACTCACACTATCTTGTGAGGCTGGTGTTATCACAATTCATAAAGATAAAAAGTAACGTTTTCAGTTATGTCTTATAAGTCACAGCTCAGGCCAATCATTCAGTGTTTTGCGTTTGTTAGTTGGTCCGTGTCCATTAACAGAATAATGTAATTAGCAAACGGTAACAGAATTTTGTGAATTTTTCATGCAGCGACAACAAGTGTGCAACAGCCTGCTGTTACTACGGCGGAAACTTATTTCACAACAAGCACCGGTAAAATGACTGACTTTTTTCTGCTGCATTTAACTCGATGCTCTAAATTATCTTCACGGTTTGACGTTGATGTCCGGCCGTCCTGATGAACTTGTCCGTCCGTTTGTCTGTCGGCCCGTCCCAATGTGTATGTATGTCACGAACAAACTCAACAAAAACCAAAGTTGGTGTAAACGTTTTCCAAAGGAGGAGTTTTTAAATGCTGGGGTTATGTTTAAGGTTAAGGTTTTAAAGTTTTTGTGTACGGGGCGGTGGGATTGCGCATTTTCCAGAAAGACTGCGGTGAAAGAGTTTTAGGTAGGGGTACACCTTGAGAAGTTAAAAGTTATCGATCGATTAACATTACTTTTCGGAACGCAGTGTATGTCATCATCATCATCATCATCATTTATTTGGTAGAAAGCAAAAGACACGCAATAGTAGTTGCAACAGACAAGCAGGAAACACAAGACTAGGTAGCTAGCACTTACAGTGACCCTTAATAATACAAAGACAATCTAAATCATATATGGCGCATGGAAATAAGCAAATGCTTTAGGCCCTAATAATTATATAAGCTTATGGCTGCAATGTGTTATGGGAGTTGCTGTTTCGTGCACAGCAGAGTCTAGACCGACTGACATGCTGCGACTGGTGGGTGGTTCACAGTCAGACGAAGGACGTCTGGAAGTCTATCACAACGGTGTCTGGGGAACTGTGTGTGATGATCGGTTTGACGACACGAGCGCATCCGTCGCATGCTTCAGTCTCGGCTTCGGGTCAGTGTATAATTAGACCACACTTAGCTTGTATATTTTCCTCAACTTTCAGCAGCAGTCATGCGTCAGAAAGCAAACGACGGCCATCTGAATGTGATGTAGGTACGATAACGCAGTGCCTGGGGTGGTATAAGCTCGTTTTGCGCGCTCGCTTAACCATTCCAGCATTTCGATATCTAGTAACATTAACTTGTCTATTGATATATTTACACTTTTTCAGTATATAAATGCCCGTTTGGTGTGATATTGTCATTGTCATGTTTTTTGGTGCACTTTGACTGATGGTCAATAAATCCAACGAATTTTCTGCGCACGTGTAACAAAATATAACAAAACTAGTAATTTGTGGCAGAGTTTAACATGAGACCGCCCGGGGCCGTAAGTAAAACGGGAAAGCAATTTATGGGCTCGAAATTCTGCATCCAGCAATAACAACAGCGTCACGTGGGCCGATCCCGCCGATCGCAATCACGGCATTAATCTACATACACAGCACGTGCAATGTAGATCATGAGTTGGTTAACATACGCGCCATAACCAATGTTGCTCGTGGTTTGACGTTCACCAAATTATTTTTCGTCAAACGTGCGAGGGACCATTGTTGTTAATTATTTTTTATTGCTTCTTGATTCATCGATTCTTTTCCCAGATATTCAAGATCAAAGTTTGATGTCCGAAATCGCGCCGAATTTTGGACGTTATTTGCACTGCCAAATTTTAGGGGCCTCCTGCGCGAACAAATTAACGCAACATTAGAAACTGGTTTGTGCGAACTTTTGTTTGCGCGTATAGGTACGTGGGTCGTACGCTGGGTAACCGGTACGGCGCGGGGTTGGGTCGTATTTGGCTCGATGACGTCGAGTGTCAGGGTGACGAGACGTTCATTGGCGACTGTTCACATCGGCGCTGGGGTTCACACGACTGCAGACATCACGAGGACGTTTCCATCAGTTGTACTGATGCGAGCTTACTCGCCACAACCACCGCACCGCCGCCCACCACTCGCCGCGGTATTCCCGACGGACGTGCTTGCTACAATAATTGATTCTATTGCAGTTCGCTAGATTTGATGGTCAACGCCATTTTAGAAAACAAAGTACACTTTTTTCCGATCTTTGGTGACACTGTTGCGATGGCAATGAAAAGCTTTTAGCAACAAGTCTCGTGCGGCCATAGCAAGAATAACACTGTTGTCCAAAGGTGTTTAAAAATCATAAGCAAACCACGAAAAGACGATGTCACGTGGAAGTTTCAGGCTTTCAGACCATCTCCACACACATGTCGAGATATTTGCAACAAAGTCTGCGACAAATCCGCCTGTGTCGTTCTGATAGAATCTACTCCGTGATAACACACGAAAAAGTCGCGGACTTTGTCGCAAAGTCGGCGTAATACAATTTGGGCTTAAGTAGTTGCTTGAAATGTGGCACTCGTCCGACAGGTACTGCAGAGCAAGGCCACGCAAAGACCTGTAGGTTACACCAGCACTGCCAGTTTGAAATCATCTCTCTGCTTCACAGACAGCCAACGAAGCTATCTCAGCACTGGAGAGATATGAGGCGCGTCCGGTAACTTAGCCGCTGCGAGCGGCTGGCAGCTGCTGCGCTAGCCGTTACGACTTTTCGTCAGACAACAATCTACGTTATAGCGGCTAGCGGAGACGAACGCGACGTCAATTTGTCCACTAAAAATGGCTGTTGCTGCTTGTAAGAGGCGAGTTTCAAGTAAAAATAGTAATTAAGAAAACGATTTTGCATTAAAGTTGTTTTACACTGTTCGGTGGCACATTTAGATCAGTGATTTTTCAACTTTAATCTAAAAACTGATACGTTCAGAAGCCCGGATGTTGGCCTAAACTGTAACGTAGCGTAAAATGTTTACTCCACAATGTGCTCGTAGCGACTTGCCGTAGCCGAGTGTGCAGTAGCTTAGCAGCTGCCAGTGACAAGCCGTGCTGCCTCGTTCTATATACTGACGGAAGCGTGTTACAGATAGTTTTGGCGTGTTAGTGGATATGGTTTGATGTCTATACAGTGGTGATGCTACTATCATTGTGTGTGATGCTGCCAGTAAGACTAGTGGGCAGCTTATTGTCATACGAAGGACGTTTGGAAGTCTACTACAACGGAATCTGGGGAACTGTTTGCGATAACTACTTTGACAACACGGACGCTACAGTAGCCTGCAAGAGTCTGGGCTTCGGGTCAGTCTTCCGTTACGCCGTACCATTATGCAATTTTTTTGTCCGCCCGTAAGCGATAGCTTGCGGAGCGGGCTTATGTTTTAGCCCAGATGTTTTATTTTTTTCCGACCGCGAGATCTCCGAGATGCGTGGGCCGACCGGCTTGAAATTTTGCACGATGGTCGAATTTTATAATGCCGGTCCAATTTTTTTTTTTGGGGGGGGCGCACCCCAAAAAAATTTCGGGGGCGAAAAACATGCAAAATTTGGCCCGATTTCGGACGACTTCGAAGTTCGGCGGCGAATATCTCCGAAACGGATGAACATATTCAAAATCGGATTTTTACTCCGTCTACCGCGATTCCTCCTGCGTTAGGCAAAACAAGTCCGGTGAAGTTTGGTCCAGTGACCTTGGAGATCTCGATGTTGAATCGTACCCTCCCAAAATGCATTTTTCGGAAGAACATATTTTGGCCTCTAGGGGGTGCTGCGCCCCCAAATTTTTACACGCGCTAGAGAATGACCAAGTCTTACTAGCGCACCCCCCATCTGGGACGGGGATTCCCCTTACAACTTTTTTCAAAGGGGGTGAAAAATTGGCTTAAAATGGAATAAATGAGCCACTATAACTTCAGAGTTAGGGGTGTAGGCCTACGAAACTTTGGCACTTGACGTGCCTCTAGGTGGGGGTGTTAACGCAAGTACAACTTTTGGGGGCACCACCCCCCTTAAAATTTGGGACGGCAAAAAACGTCCAAAATTTAGTACGTTTTACGACAACTTTCGAGTTTGACCGCAAATATCTTTAAACTGGATAGAAATATCGACAAGCGTTAAACGGCGTTATCAAATACGGTTAATTCCGCGTTGAACCAAAAAAATTGTGTAAACTTCGGTCTTCTACGAACCAAGTTATAATGGCTCATGTTGACCTACCCTAAGTCGAATATTTCGAAAGATCATATTTCGGTCCCTAATGGGTGCTGCGCCCCCAAATTTTTACACGCGCTAGAGAATGACCAAGTCTTACTAGCTCACTTACCACCTGGGACGGGGGCCCCCCTTACAACTTTTTTCAAAGGGGGGTCAAAAATTGGCTTAAAATGGAATAAATGAGCCATTATAACTTCGGAGTTAGGAGGTGTAGCCCGACGAAACTTTGGCATTTGACGTGTCTCTAGGTGGGGGTGTTAACGCAAGTACAACTTTTGGGGGCACCGCCCCCCCTTAAAATTTGGGAGGGCAAAAAACGTGCAAAAATCGGTGCGATTTACGACAACTTTCGAGTTTGACCGCAAATATCGCTGGAACCGATGAAGATAACGACAATATGTAAACGGCGTTGACGAAAACTATCTTTTCGGCGTTGAACAAAAAAAATTTATAAAATTCGGTCCACTACGAACAAAGTTATAAGCGCTCATGTTGACCTACCCTAAGTCGACAATGCGCGTTTGGCGTATACCAATGCATTTGAGTTCGGGCCACGTGACTTTGATGTCGGGGAAATTTTAGCCCCCCCCCGTAATTTTCCCCAATCGGACTTAGGGCGCCGGGCAGACTCACGTTGGGCTTTGCCCCAAATTTCTAGTTTTGGTTTAAACTACTCGTTGCAATAGCGCGTCGTTGTTGTATAGGAAAGCACTCAGTGTGATCGGAGTCGAGGCATGTAACGCCGACCTAAATAAATTTGAGAAAGAGCAGTCCTTAAAAGCAGAGACAACAGAACGTGCTGCTAAGTCTTGACGTGAGTTAGGTAGAAAGTGCAAAATCATAAGGTTGAACATTTTTAAACACCTTAAATTATGGGACAGGATGAGTACACAGCCCGTAAAACATACGTTGCAATACCATAACTGTGTTTTCCGTAAGTTTTGAATAAACTTTTCACAGGTGGCCTGGGCGTGAAAAGAACTCTCAACACGTAGTATATGAGTTTAGAAATAAAAGCGACTTTATTAACAGCAACAAACAAAACTAAGTAAAGCAAAGCAGTTTCAGTACCGTCCGCGACAGGATAGACAGATGGACAGACGGACAGACAGAGAAAACAACGATACACGCCTAAACAAGTAAAGTCCGCCCAACAGGGGCTAGTACGCTGCCAGCGCGAAACACTCGACTCGCCGTCTCGTACAAAGCATCCCCTCTAATCTAACACTACTTCTATCCTACTCAACACAACACAACGCGGCTCAACTCTGCCTCCTAAACATTAGGTCTTAAGCCCCCACGGCTGCCTAAACTCAAAAAAACGAACAAAAACTACGTTAGCCACGTGCTAACGTGTTGCTTCGTGCGGCAGTCCGACGGCGAGTGAGAGACCTACACAGTCGCACGGACTCGCGGCCTAGCTGGTCTCTCACGTGATCGTCATGGTCAGCCGGTGCAGTTCACCGGACCGTGACAGTGGCGTTATAAAAATCCGTTGGCAAAGTGGCCCAGGTTTTTGACTTATACTGTAAAAATAAGTAGCCCAACAAAAAAACTACCTAAGTAAAAATAGAAATTAAAAACTTTTACGTAACGTAACTACTTCGTTATGTACTATCCAACACTGTACGTAACGTAGACAACAAAACATGTTAACGAAAACTTCTTACATGTAAGTGTGGCATTACACTGTGTCCCAAAAAAGCATTCCCGACATTTTCAACTGTAACTTGAAAACCAATTATCAGATTTTGATAATTTATGGTACAAATATTCCAGACACAGCTTACCATCAAATGACCGTTTAGTTTCCCACCTCACCCAATATATGCTTTTGCATTACCTAGGGAAAGCAGATTAAGCGATATATATGTTGAAATAAACAGAAGACCTAAAAAACATCCCAGACATTATCGGTCGTAACTTGAACAAAAATTAGCAAATTTTAATAATTTTTGGCAGAACTATTTCGGATACAATTGGCTATTAAATAAGTGTTTTAGTTTCCACCTCACCTAACGTCTGCTTCTGCACTACTTGGGAAAATCGGAACAAGCATAATACTTTTTAAAATAAATGAAACAACATCAATAAATTCAATCTATCCTAATCTGTGGGCCCCAACAGCAGGTCTGTTACAAGGTTTGACTGTAGTGCAGCACTGTGTCTACCAAATGAAGTTTAGAAATGTTTGTGAAGTCAAGAAGCGACTGGTACAGCCTGGATTGGTCTGAAGCAGAACATTATCAATACTGCTGTCAATGAATGGAGAAAGCGTCTCCTTGCCTGTGTTTGCATTAACACTTCAAGCAACTTTACTGCAGGCAGTTGAAAAATGAAAAACTGGATGAAATGGCAGCAAAGTGTCAGAAATGTGAACAAAAAGTGTTTTATGCGTTATGTTAATTAAGCAGTCATATAGCATTGGATAAAAAGTGATATTTTGGTGGTTAACTAAATTGTCATTTGTTGGCCATTTGTGTCAGAAATATTTGTACAAAAATTATCAAAATCTAATAATTGGTTTTCAAGTTACAGTCGAAAATGTCAGGAATACTTTTTTGGGACACAATGTATGTTGAAACGAGAGCACGACAGCCGGTCTTTAAGCTTTTTATTGTGACTTGTTCTGTAAAGTAAGCTGTTGATGTCTGCTATGTCACTTATAACCGCAGACGTAAGTACGTAAGTAAGTTACAGTAACCAGCTGATTTTGTGCCATTGTTTTTTACGATTTAAATAAAAATAACAAAAAAAGAAATTAATAATTGTTAATTTAGACTTTGTTATTTTAATTTCATTTCTGGTTTTATTAATTTTGTTATTGTTGTTGTTATATTCTAATTAATAACGCTGATTTGTTGTCGTTTTTTCAGGTTGTTATTTCTAATTCGTTTGATAACACAAACACTGCTGTGTTGTTGTTATCAGACTGACTGGACGAGATTTAGGCAACAGATACTTTAGTGGTACTGGGCGCATCTGGCTGGACAACTTGCGCTGTACCGGACAAGAGTCTTTCATTGGTGATTGTTCTCACAGTGGCTGGGGTACTCATAACTGTGCACATTACGAGGACGTTTCTATTGCCTGCTATCGTGGCCCGTCTATTAATGGTTAGCTTATTGACAATTTTACATCGTAGTTTTAACCAGTCTGTTCCTGACTGAACAGTTTTATCATCATTTTTTTCACAAAAAGCGTTCACTTTTCTTTAACCCAGTTTGTAGCTACTAAGTATATTATTACGCATTATATACCACTTCAGTAGAACAGTTAAAGTATACCGACAGTTAAAACGTGAAGAAGAACAAATTGAAATTCAATTTTAACAGTTGATTTACTTTTGCATTTAGTTATAAACTGTGGAAGCTACATTAAGTAACGCCGCACCTAAAATTTACCTTGTAAAAGTTAATCGTTACCGTAAAACTTTTCATGTACTTTAAACAAAGTACACGCAACGTCAAATCAATTCAGTTCTTTAAATTTGGAGGCATTTCTGTTTGCTGGATTTAGTTTTAACTTCGTTATTTTTAGCTGTGCTAACGTCGTAACTAACTGTACCTGTTTCAGCGAGCTGCGGGCGACAGTTTACGTGTGGCGACGGCAAATGCATCCCTAGAGGCTACCATTGCAATGGATTCGTTGACTGCGAAGATGGCAGTGACGAACAGTATTGCCGTGAGTCTTGCTTTAATTAATTACTTAATATTATTTGCTTATTGTGAGTTCCACATCATGCATAACAGACTCGTGTCACATACAATGGCGTGACTTTGGCCATCATAAGTATCCCTATGCGCAGCTATACAGTTAATCAGCATATTCGCATTATGTTCAGCATTCTTATCATGCGTGCAGGATGGTACACGACAAAAACCTGACAACAGGTTTAACATGAAATATGTTAAATATTATCAGTCTGCATAAACATTAGGCAAGTCTACCTATACAACAGTATGGCATTTTTTCATTTTTATCGAAACACAAACATTAGGCCTACAGTCTCTACCATTGCCGCGATTATAACGCACAACAGTATGTTTGTTTTGTACATCTAAAAGACTGTTACTTTTTAGTTTTACAGAGGATAATTATGACTCGGTTATGACAAGAAACCCAGCAGTCGCTATAATAGCCGACCGTACTACATTCCAACATTCATTTTAATAAAAATGAAGGCAAAGTTAAAGCCCCTTATATTGGGATAACTGAGTAAGAGTTTGGCAATTGTATCGTTGAATAGAGCGATAGTAATTACGCGCGAAAGCAGCTACTGCTTTCAGCTCGTCTTAGACATCGCAATTCTGTCCGTCTGTCCGTCTGTCCATCCATCACACGGGTCACACGGGTGGATCAGTCAAAACGGTGCGAGATAGGATCGCCAAATCTTCACCGTCGACTGTCAGGAAAACTCTAGTTTCAGGAACCGTAAAGCTTTTCCATAAATTCGAAAGGGGTCACGTACCCGAACGAGAACTCTAAATGAGGGGGTGGGCAAAATTTGCAATTTTTGGCCAATAAGTCGCTGTATCTCAGTAACAGTGCGAGATAGGACCTAGGCCTAAAGGTTACTATTTTCACTAATAGGAAGTAGTACACTAGCTCTCGATTGGCGCCAAATTCAATGTCCTTGAATGATCTTGAACGCCAAAATAGGAAGTTTTATGCATTTTTGGCGATTTCGGGCTGCGACACAAGTCTATATCATTCACAAGGTGGCGCCACGGAACTATTGTTATGCGATCCAGATAAAGAATTTGATATTTGTATATTAACTTAGCGTAAACACCCCAATTTTTAGCTAAACTTCTGAACCGGAACTGCTATAGGCTTTCGCGCGTCTGGTGAGCATTAGCTCAAATTTCTTGTTTTCTATAGACTGTCAATAGTAGCTATGTTGCTGTCTGCAGCGGTTTGGTGGGAAATTGTAACCCAAGTATTTGGGCAGGCCGAGCGGTAAGTTGTTCTAGTCGGAAATGAGGCGCTTCTTTTTGTGGCGTCCTAAAAGTTTTAACTTTAAGTCATTTGTGCCACAAAGAAAAATCCTCGTATTGCAGCTGGTACCTGCGCAAATTGCATGAGCGCAGATGTATTAATGTTGGCCAACGAAACACGCCGGAAAGATCTTTGACAGTGTCAGTGAAAGCTGCAGCTATATAGGGCCTAATAATCGTGTCAGTAATGTTTCGACTGTATTGCAGTGTGCAATACTCGTACGCAGTTTCAGTGTGACAATGGCAACTGTATCTCTCGTTCCTACGTCTGCAATGTATATCGACAATGTACTGATGGCAGCGATGAGCGAGGCTGTCGTAAGTGTTCGTGAAAACTAACTATACCAGAATCTAGTTAATTTAGTAGCTACGACGCTAGTCTAGTTTAAACTTTTCGTTTCACAGCTGCCAAGATGTCTTAAATCGATTCCCTTCCTCCTTTTTCCTCTTTTCCGTTTCTGTTTCTTTTTTGCCTTTTTTCCTTCCCTATTTTTTATTTCTCGCTTTTTTGTTTTTTTTTCTTAAATCGAGCTTTGTTGAGCGCTGTAAGTTTCCT
>Ga0209671_1004602_pt1 | contig 13726 bp, 11 predicted proteins | sample WorMetHERISLAND2_2_FD_187401 | JGI IMG/M metagenome (GOLD analysis project Ga0209671, IMG submission 187401) | Marine gutless worms symbiont microbial communities from Max Planck institute for Marine Microbiology, Germany - Olavius geniculatus... | ecosystem: Host-associated > Annelida >... | reverse complement strand
GCTATGATGTCAGCATTACATCACAACTAGCAAAGAATATTTAACTAACAGCCATATTTTGTCCATATATTTTGAATTAGCATTTCTTCTGGTAAAAATTTCGTGTAAATTGATCATCCTTTGAGTGAATTATGAAAGAAATAAAAAGGGTGCGCGTTTTTTTGAAACACAGTGTATATAAGCCTACTCGTTCTTTTCGCCGACGTGTTTTTATGGGACCGTCTGTTTATGATCTGTATTGCTAAAAAGTGTGATGACATTTTGTGGAAAGGTTGGACGTGGTTTAAAGAGAAAGCCGTTAAATTCTGGTGACGATTTTACGGAATAGGTAAATCAAGTACTAGCCTATCTGGCTGGGGTTATGGCGGGGCGCGTTCGCTTGTGTCGGGTGTCAGGTAACACTGTGATTCCATATGGCAGGCGTCGCTCTGTAGCTCTGAAATGGATTTCCCATAAAGAGCTATACCATTTAACCATCTAAGCATCAACTATTCAAATGCGTGAAAGACAATGCTGTTACTGTTACTGAGCTGAACTGAACTGATGCGGTGTGACAGACGGCGGTCAGCGTGCGCTGTTGTCACCTACACAGTCTGATCATCACTCGGCGCAGTCACGTGACCGGCACGGGCACCTGTCTGATGACGTTACTCAGCCGCCGAGCAGCGCCGCATCACAGGCGTGTCAGGTGACGTCACCACCGACCAGCAGTCGACGTCATGCCGCCCAGTCATCACCCAGGCTGCAGCCACTTCGCTCTGACGTCACGAGAACCAGCAAGACCAGTCCGACGCTCAACAGTCCGCCAGCTCAGCGTCTAGTAGAACACTCTCCACGACTGGATGCCAGATATCATGCTGCTGCTGAGCAAGAACTGACACACGACGGATTCAGGACGCGTGGTTTATCGTCAGACAACCAATGTCGGTAATAAGTTCGATTGTTCTCGATATTAGCCTACTACTGATGTTATTTTCGACTTTTTTGTATACCATAATGAAGAGATTTTTCGGATTTGCTCTGGGTTGAGCCGAGCACCTAAAAATTAAACTTTTGGGATTGGTGCTGAAGCAGTTCTTTTTACATGTCTCGTGTTTTTTTCGCCGAATCAAGTTAACCACTAACCTCACCGCCGAAAATTAATGCTCAGCAGTTTTTCGTCCGACATTTGTAGTCGTGAATGAGTTATTATATAGACTCTGCAAAATCGACTTCATCCTCTCTGTCGCTTTTATAATTTTTTATGGCATTCCTTTCACAAGCACGATTAACGTCGGTGTAGACTACGTGTGCAGCGTGCTTAGTCCAATAGCCTCTCCCATTCACCAGGTGCCAGCATTATTCGACCATGCGATTGAATGGGTGCAAGCAGTCGTTTCTTCGTCAATCCGATTGCCTTTCTCAAAAAATTGAAAACAAGATCTAGGTAAACCCATGCAGACAACCACGCTTTCTAACTTATCGCCGCCAAGTGTAAACGTTAGTGAACATTGGAGGAGATTATGAGATTGGTCGTTCTGTCCGTCGTTCTGGGTGTCCGTCTGTGTCTCGGTGTGTTTGTTTGTGTACTGTACATATACTTTGAGGCGCCATATCTCTATAACGGTGCCAGATAGACGCATGGTCGCAATGGACCACCTATAGGAAGTCGACCACCGCGAGTCGAATGGTCATGTGACCAATGACGTCACGTGACCCCGAAAGGTCATAAGCCAAGTTGGCGGAGATATACACTCTCACGTCCGCCTTCTAGTTTACATATTTGCTTACTTATTTACCTACTTACTTACAGTCGATACATAGACTACAGAAAACCAGACATCTAATCTTTCATCCTCCCTAAGATATTCGTAGGAGCCCCCACAGACTACAAGATTATGCTAGCCTATGATGATTTTGCCGATAGACTTGTAATGATGACTGGCTGCCAGATTTAGTGGACATTGCATTAGAGTCGTTTTTCATGGAACGAACCATGCAGATACTTAGCAGTTCGGTAGCTATGGTCAGTGGTCGGCCATTCAGCATTCACATAAACAACACGTTAGTATACGTTATTGGCGTGCAAAGGCGAAACCAACGACTACGCAACACCTGGCTCGCGTTTGTCCTGTAGGACCTACATCAAAGTCCAACATTTCCAGGTCGATCCCTAACTCTCGTTTGCGGCATTGTTTGACGAATTGCAGCTTTGCAGCTTTCGGTCAGTCGAAGAAAAACCGTGAAATCATGAATTGACGCAAATATGCTTACGATTGTGACATTTTTTGCTGTTCAGCTAATGCGTATAGTCTGCATTATCTTGAATATGCACTGGGACGAGAGAGTTTGAACGGCAGGGCTAACAGACTTCGATGCACGGCGGATTCTAAACGTTATCAATCAGTGCGAGCGATGATAAGAAGCGCATGATGACGGCAGAGAAGATGTTCTCTGAATGGATAAGTGATGATGCAGCAAGCATGTTCTGCATGGGGCTATTGTTTGACCACCGGGGAACGTACAATCGCCCGTACGGACATTCGCCCGCACGGATATACGCCCGCACGGTAAATTGCCCGTATGAACTATGGCCTGCTACCGCCGACGAGGATGCAACATAGGACAATAGCCCGTAGACTCGCCAACGCGTTGCTTGCGTTCTGATTGTGAACTTAACTCACTCCTGTCACAGAACTATTATAGAATGTATGTGAAATATGCAAAAGTGCACTGACTTGACATTTTTTGTAAGCTTAAACATAATGACGAGGTATATTCATTACGTTGTCATACAGTGTGTAATTATATTTATATTTTAACGCAGTATTTAACAAAAAATTGTTTTAATCGATTAACTGACGCAAGCAAAGTACATGATTTTTTTACGGAAAAGACAACTTTCTTACAGTAAATCTATAGCAACACATCCAGACAGTTTATTACATTTATAGTCAACATATCAATGCCATTATAGACGGATGCAATGTCCAATAGCTCCGGGAAACTCGCCGACGGATTTGGTACCATTGGCATTGGATAATTGCAACAGCAGCCGTCGCGTGATCCCGCTAAAGAGCACAATCTAGCAGAATAATCATTCAGAATGACGGCTTTTAAGCAGTAAACTCTGTCCAAAAGTCAGATTCTAAGGTGGCTTGACCTTGCGCAAGCCTAGACTATGAAGTCGGCTGTCTGCGAGGCGGGCGTCTGTCCACCGTGACGCTAATTGCCGCTAATTGCCCTACGGGCGTCTGTCCGCTCCTGCAGTAGCAGGCCATAGTTCATACCGGGAATATGTCCGTGCGGGCGACTGTCCGACACCCTCGACCACCAACGGCAGCCTGCGGCGTCGCACCAGCAACTGTTTTACGTCCGTCCGTTCGTTAGCCTAATACCCCGTTTACACGAAGAAGCATACATGAAGCACACATATATACACCGCGTTATGAAGCTAGCTAGCTCTAAGAGTGCACGACGTGTGCTCTAAGTTTGCTTCAAGTTTGCTCTAAGCTTGCTGTACGTGTGCTTCATATGTGCTTCATATATGAGTACGTTTATTCGCCAATACGGCAGACAAGCAACAGACACAGAAACAGTAAACTAAGAAAAAACTCAAGCACCCATACACTCACTTTAGCACACATAAACACACCAAATAAAAACAATAAAACACACTAACGATTACTAGCGATATATGTTTCCTCGTGTAAACGGAGTATAAGTCTTTATACGACGTCGAGATTGCGGCGATAGCGCTTAGTGATCGTCGGCGATCTCTCGGCGCCACTTGACTTACTGGCTCCGCGGCCGCCGTTTAGCACGGTATCAACAAGTCCTAGTCGTAGGATATGCTTGTTGTACGGATGAGTCAAGCTATAGGCCTACTGGTTGCCGCGTCGACGATCGAGTGGAGTCGTGCGTTTCACAAACTTGAAGGTGAGTAGGCCTATGCAGGCGGCGCTTTCTGCGGAATTTTGTCCGAACGTTGATGAATGTTTTCTGCAGTAAACTTATGCGCGAAGTTGCACATAGCTGCATCTCGGTAGTTCAGCTAGCAATGCCTAACAAATTTTTATTATGGATATGTGCAATTGTACTAAACCGATGTGTGAAAATGACAGCTGACAGTAGACTGGGAACGAAAATTTAAAAAAACTCACTTTTGTCTAAGAAGTTTAAACGTATGATGAAGTAAGCCTATAGATGTTCTGTTGCACGGGACGCGATGTTTCGTGAGTTTAAAGGGACGATTAGGAATGTAGGAGATATGCCACCGATTTCATTTCCATTGCTGCATGACTTATTTTATGATGTACCGTCAGATTAGGTGTTCTTTATTTAGGATGCTGTGCAGTAGTGGGAGTGGGTTAATCGATTTATTCACTGTATCCATGTAGGCTAACATTCTAGTTTCCTGTTATCTGCTTGGCGTTAAACAGAGCGGCGATGGACACTAATAGCGAAAGTTGTCCTAAACGTTTGCTCCGCGACGGCTGCTTTCACGTGTTGTTTTGTTTACATAACTGTAGTCTCGAGCAGACACTCAATCACACAGCGTCAAAGTCAAACACCTGGTCGCTTGTTTCAACTCAAGACATCTACTCTGTACTAGTGTGTTCTTGTGCGCACGCTATATAAGCCGAGTCGATGTCAGCTGCTGTATTTGTACTGTCTGTGAACCCATCGCTTTAGTTAACATGAAACCCGGACCATCTTTTGCTGGAAAATGTTAAAAGTACACTCAGTACAGAATCCGGTATTTGACTCTGACCGGGAATGCACAATAACGCGGCTGTCCACATTTCCGGACGGTGAATGACTAAAATTACTAAAAAAAGTACTTTGGTTGGGCGATTTACTTAAGATTTGGTGGCCTAAATGGCAAGCAAAAGCGCCGATGGTATAGGTAGTGGTTTGATAAAAGTTGAAGGCCTCCGACCTGCAGAAATTTCGCTGTATTTCGTTGCTTTTTTACCGCTACTGATGATAATCAAGAGCCAGAGAACCAACACAGCATTTTATCGTAATTATGCCGTGGCGTGCGAAAAAGTATCAATAGCTGGAAGCAGAAGTGAATACATATATAGAGCTGTGGTGTAATGTCGTGCGTGCTGTTGTTGTGGTTGTCGGTAGTGTGGATGGCGGCGATGACGTCACGCGGGTTGATGACGTCATCGCGCATCACGTGATCGCTCGTGGCGGGTTCGCACGTCACTCGGTCGACGCTCGTCGTCGCGCCTCGCCACCAGTCACCGCCCTCGACGATACGGGCACCGGCAGTGCAGACCGCTTTCGTCGCGGTGGTCCAGCGCGTTCCACCCTGCCGCCGAGGTGCGTCAATGACCAGACCGCGTCCAGTCCCGCGGCACCGCGTCGAGTTGTGTTCACTGACGTCGATGTGGTCGTGCTTCCTGCTGCCTCGACGCAGAGTAGCAGCGGCGGCGTGCGGACGGGCGCTGATGGACGTAGAGCGGCAAAGATGAACGATCGTGAACAGCGTGGCACCGTTGACCAGCCGCCGTCTGCTGTCAGCAGGTCAGCGGCAACAGCAATGTTCAGCCGCATCGCTCCACCATCCCGCTCATCCGCGTCCTCTAAGTCTAAGATCTCGTCATCGTCACAGTCAGCGGCACTCGGCGCTTGCAGCAGCGAGCAGGAGAAGAAAGGAGAGCGATTGAGCAATTACAACAAGGGCTCGATGCCGCCGCCGACTCGCCTGCGACCGCCCAAGTCGCCGCCACCCACGCCGGTGATGACGACTGCCGCCTGCAGTGCTTGGACGAGCGGCGGCGTCTCCTCACCACAGCTGAACAGAGACCAGTCGGCCAAGCAGTCTGTTTGTGGACCCTTGGCTGTCGGCAGTACGCCGGCGGAAGATCCCGGTCAGTTGCCTCGCATGAAGTCGGATAAATCGCCCAAGCACCGCTCAAAGCAACTGGCGGCGCATATGATGCCGGCTCCGAGGCACATTGACTCAACCGATACCGCTGGATTTTCCTCGTTCTGTGTCAACGTCCCCGGACCTCCGAATAGTTTGCCTCCTTCTTGGAGTCCGAAACTCAGCACACTATCCGACAACGATACACGTAACTATCTGCTCCAATTCTACCAGTTATAGTGCAGGCTATACAGGCTATACATTTAGGTCGGCTGTCATAGACACAAGACAGTATGTTAATATGAAATTTTAATAGAATGCATTAATACAGAACGTCGACTAATATACTGACTTCAAGATTTCACGTATTTTGTGCAGTACGATTTTTCTTCAGCTATTTGTTTACTCAATCAGTCAGTAAATCAAGACACATTTATATATTAATGCTAAGTGGTTAATTGCGTTGTTGATTTGTTGTAATTGATTCTATCGTTAGTTACTTTTATAAAGATTGAACATAATGTGCAATGTATTTTGTAGCACACGGTTCGCAGGCGTCGCTAAGCTCCGCCTCCTCGCCAGTCTGTTCAACGGTAAGATGTATGATCGCAACGTTCTGTTAGTATTGCCACCGCAAGTTGTCTGTCTGTCTGTCTGTCCGTTCGTCTGTCCATCTATCTGTAACGTTTATGTGTCGTAGCCGAACAGGTCAATTTACTTGGAAATTGGAATACAGTAATTCGAGCTTCAACGTCTGCGAGGGAACGTCCAAAATGTTGCGTAAAATACATCGCCCGCAACGCAATGTGATTTTTGCAACGCGCCGCAGCGTAACGTAACTGCCTGTCGATGGAAATTGGCTTAACTCTGGAACAAGCTAGCAGGAAAAAATACGAAGTAGTGTAGTATCGTTTATTAATCAGTGCGACGTGAATAATATAGATAGCATGCATGAGCGTTGTTGTCTCTAAAATATTTTATTTTATTTTTTTTACAACGACGATTTGTTCTGTGCTTTGTAGACGGAGGAATTCCAGGATCAAGAGGTAATTCACACAGTTAACTGTGATTGCACTCGAATTTTGATTTAAACTTATTACACTTTTATTACTTGAACAATTGCATAACCGTAATAATAATGGTTTAGTTTTCAAGCTTGCGGCTTTGTGCTAGTAGTTGACAAAAATTGAAAAAAAACTAATTAATCATAAAGCAATCTTTCAAGCATACACATGGGTAGCACAGTTCTGCAATTGATGACAAAAAAATTTGAAGCTAGTGACAATTAAAAAACTAACAGGTAACTTTTCCAAAATTAACGACTAATCACTTGTTAATTTCCGTTAAAACTAACAGTGGCTATTGTGCGTCTTTTATCAACTTTTCTTAAGTTATCAGCAATAATGTTTTCTTTATAATGCTTTCTTATTGAACTGGCTTTAATCGAAAATTCAACAATTACAATTTAGATTTAATTAATCGCCATTATTTTCAACGATTAATCGCGTGATTAATTGCAAACTTTTGCAGCTCTAGCGAAAATAGTTGAGCAAAATAATAACGATATTTTTATATTCAAACTAATGCAAGATTGCGCGTTTCCCTGCGGTTATTTCGGTAAACACTGATTCGCAGGCTACGTCATTGTGATCGATTCACTTCATTTCCTGTAGCCAGTTTATGTACACTAACTATGTAGTTGTTTTAATTTCAGATCCAGAAACTACGCCAAGAATTAGCCACTGCACAATTGAAGATCGTATCTCTCAGCAGCAGTCTAAACACAAATGTAATTACTACCAATTACCTAACTTTCTGTTTTTTTTCACTTTCTGTATGTTTTGATATATGCCAGTGAATAAGTAGCCTAAGGAAATGCTGCACACAGCAACAAATATTAGTAGTAGTAACAAGCAAAGATGTTGCCTCACTGCCGATATGAAATGCGACCGTAAATTGTGTACGTACGCACATACAGAACTTACTTATTTAGAATTTTGATTTAAAGTCCACTTTCTCTTTTCTTAGCGTCATGCGTTTGCAATCAATTAGGTCAAGCCATGTTCATGCAGATCTTTGACTTCATGTTAGCTCGATTTCTCATCTGGCACATGGACTACTTTGTGGACGCTGTACGTCAATTTTTGGTTTTTGTACGCCCTTTTGTTTTCGAATTAAGAAACCACACGGGCGGACAGAAGGACAGACGCACGGGCAATACCTATAATACGGCTATTAGGACGGTCTTGCCGCAGTGATAGCGATCTGTTGTGTGACGTACAGGCGCAAGTTGTGCTTGCATTCGAGCAGAGTCTAACCAACATGACTCAACGATTGCAACAACTCGCTCTAACTGCCAACAAGAAGGTTAGTAATAAACCATTAAGAATATACAAGTACCAAGTTTTTTTCTTTTGTATAAAGCATGTTGTCAGACAGTTGGTGGGACATTTATTAGAACTTCGGCGAGTCAACTTCTGACGAGTTACAAGCATGTAAAATACACCCAGCTATTTAAGATTGGGCCTACATCTTTAACGGATAGCCTACTGGTTAATTTCAATATGTTAAATATCAATATGTAAAACTAATTTAGATTAGTGTGTTTTTAGACATAACGTTTTATAGTTCTGTTGCTGGTTTATTGCTGAACGATCCAATAACAGATCTTTGGAAAGTCAGTTGTTAATATATATTCAACTTTATAAACCATACAATGGTAGCACATGTAAGGAAAAACATAAACATAGTTAACAACACAGCGGACGGTAAGACAGAGTAACAATAAGGTGACACAAATAGACGAAAGCCTTAACTAACGAGCGAAAAGCCCGAAACTCTGTTCAAACTTTACTGATCTAATACCCAAGACAGCGCTGGGTAAGGATATGCCAAGGCACAACTGAATACTCTTAACAGTTTCAATGTTATTTGTACTGAATAATTTCATAAAGAACTTGTTAAATGTAAAGTCAATTGAACTCAAATCCGACTTACTAAGCGAGCAGGCTTCAAGTCCATAAAGCAATACAGGAACACATTTACTATTAAACAACTGTATAGTAACTTCTTCAGAGGCAACACGCTCAACTTTGCCAAAAACACTGTTCGCAGCACGATAGAACGAGCGTTTGGGCTAATCAAGAGAGATTTTAAACCGAGAGGATCGCACAATATGAACACCCAAATATCGAAGTTTATATGACCACTGCAGAGTTATTCCATTCAGAGTCACAATACTCGCGCAGCTCTAACGCCGAAACTAAGGTTAAAGCAACCAGACCATGAGCATACGAAAAGCAATTACCAAGCCAACTTTCAAACAAATTTAACAGTTCGATCGGAACAAGTCTTTCCATTAACTTCAACAGAAGAGCGTGGTGATTGACTTTATCAAACGCCTTGAAAATATCAAGAGCACAGCTGCTCGCTGTACCACCCTTACTAACAATATCATCAACAAAACCATGAACGGTGCGAATAGCAAAGCTACAGCTAAAGCTTTTTAAAAAATTCAAACTGGTTATTAGAGGTACAGAAGAAAAATTGAAAACGATTAAGGATGCAGTGTTCAAAGGATTTGGACAAGATAGGACTGATTGTGATCCCCCTAAAGTCATCGCAAGTCATGGCCTTACTATAACTATCTTTAATTTTAGGTATTGAAACAATGTAGCTATATCTGAACCCTTGCTGGACATAGGAACACAACAACATTATAGTAAATAATTTACTTAAAATGACTGAAACAGAAGGATGACAAAATTGTAAAATGTTCTGCGCACAATCCACAGCTTTACCTCGTTTGAACCTGGCAATAATATATGACTAACTAACTCTGTATCAAAGTTATAACATTTGGATAAAGAAGTAAACAGACCGAGCAGCATAAAAATTATTTTATCAAATTGTTGGCTTTATCTACATTATTACAACAAAATGAACTCTGAAAATGAGACAGTTAGGCTATGACGTTTCTTTGGTGGCCTGAGCGATGGATGCTGTCTTCCGATGGCGTCTATACCTCGAAGGTAAAGTAAGGACGTTTTTTTGTGATTTACTCTGTTGACTCTCGGCGTATGATTTGGCATTATGCAGATAGATAATAACAATAATAGTAGGCTACAGCCGATAGACGAGTTAAAACAATGCAATTTACCAATCTCGAATGAACAGTAATTACTGTGCTGTTTACGACATTCAGTTTGTAAACCTAGAGGCCACATCGTGCAAAACTTATTCTGTTATGCTGGAAATCGCCATTTTCACGCTGCAGGATGTGGAACTGAACGAACTGCGAGCGACGATCGGTTCACTTCGTCAGCAGAACTACACACACTTGATGCTCGACAATGGCCGCTGTCAGTCACCGGTCGGTTCATCATCAGGCACGGACAGTCTCAAGTCACGACATCATTATCATCATCATCAGCAGCAGCAGCATCACCGGTCGGCGGACAACATCAAGACTGAGTTCAGGAAAGACGCGCCCGGCGCCGATGACGCTTCAAACGATCATCACTCGACCAAGAAACACAAAAGCTGGGTTCGTTTGGTCTCCGCTTTATTTCTGTCGCTCTCATCATTAGCAGAGTTATCTTATTCTTATTCCAGGCACATTGATTCGTTGTTAAATGCTGAGTTAAATTTGTAAACGGATGACAGAAACGGATGACCAATAATCTTTGTTGCCGCTTGCTTGGCGTTTGACTTGCACTGTCGCTGTCAGTATTCGGGCACATTCATGGAAACATTCCCGTTCCCACTCACACCCGAACATGTACTCATTTGACATGTAACAACTGACATATTTACTCACGTGAACCTAGCGATAGTCTTACATTTAACTTATTTTAAATATGTGTATAATGATGACAATGATACTGTCGAAGACGCACTTTAATTACCCATGAAAATGGTTTTTGTTTTTCTGATAGCCAAGGTAAAAAATTTTTTCACGTTTAGTCTAGTAGGAAAATTATTGCTAACCTGAGATTTAAGTTTGCAATTCGTAGTTCTATCAAATAAGTTGATACCATACTGCGATTTATGTGTAATGATATTGTCAGCTGAGTTGGGTAGGCCTAACTATTTACGATGCTGGCAGTTGATTTTATTCCACGTCTGAACTTTATTTGATGACGTGCTTGTGAATGGATTATGTCATTTTGCAGCTGGGCTCATTCGGCAAAGCGTTGCCATGGCGAAAGAAACGAACTGGTTCAGCATCGGATACCTACTCGGATTCGTCGAGTTTGTACGTCGACGCATCACTAACTCTGTCGAGCTGCGGCAACCTGCAGTCACCGTCAGACGTCGCTACCATCAGGCCGTCTTTGACTTCAGCATTCTCGTAGGCCTATGCGTTTTCCATTTATTTACTGCACGAAATTAACCGCTATTTAGGCTTATGTGTACATGATATTGTGGTTGATAAAAACAGTATCAAATAGTTGAATCGAATATGTATTCCACAAGAACGATTTCAAGTGACAACACTTAGTGTGTTCTACTTTCGTAGTGAACGACCGCGCGATGCGTGTAGTTTAGTGATGTTTACAGTCGTGCTCCCGGAGTCCCGGGTGATGCCACACATTAAATTGGTGGTAAATAAGTGTCTGAATTTTGGGATTTTTTCCTAGCAGCAGGTCGCCGATGTTGGCACTTTGAGCTGCGAATGATACTTTAAGCTAATTATTCTTTTATGCAGTTACGTTCCGGTGTAGTCGCAATAGATCATCATTATGGAGACAGATGAATGGACAGGCAAACGGACGGACAACTTGCCGCATTTTGCGCTACACGTATTGCGCTGTAAAAAACTATCTTGTGATATTCATACATATTTATATTCATACGAGTACTTGTTACGTGCGCGTTGTTGGTGCGTACTACGCAGGTTACCCAGTGTGAACCTGAGTGGCGTGGATGCTGACGGCATCAGCGCGTTGCAGCAGCAACTTCGTGAGAAGGAACTGCGTTTAACCGACGTTCAGCTGGAGGCTCTGTCTTCAGCACATCGACTACATCAGATGCAAGACGCCATCAGACAACTCAAGGCCAGTTTACATGTACACTAATATGAACTGAACAAAAACGTACAGTGCGCGATGCCTGCAGCCGAAAATAATTTCACTCACACCGCAGCATGTCGTCTTGTTCATGCTTAGGAACCGTATTAGCGTTTGGAATACATTGCCCGACTATTTTGAGTGATCCGACTCTCTTGCCTTTGGGTTATTTAAAAAAAAATCTTGTTTGCTGTTTATTAACATTGACGCAATAGCGCATTAGAAACTTTTTTGCCTCTGCGCTATATAAATTGTGTATTTCAACAATACGTAAATACGTTAAAACATTTAATGCTGCATGCAAAGTTTTGGTCCTGGTCTTCCAAAAACGTCTGGAAGCAATCCAATGCGATCTCTGGTCATTCGAGAGAAACAGCCAGGAAATCGGAGAATGCTTTTAGATGTTTCGGCAGCTCGTTATAAGTGGTAAATAACTGACGTTTTTGTCATGTTTACGTCGATCGCAGGGCGAGATAGCGTCACTGCGCAACGACAACGATCGACTGAACAGACTGATTGCTCACAAGAACATGAGTCAGTCGACAGTCGTCTTGTCTCCGCGTCATCATCATCATCATCATTATCAACAGCAGCAGCAGCAGCAGCAGCAGCTTGACAGCGAAGCTCGCTCCATATCCGTCCAACATATAACGCTCGGGGAACAACTGCCTATAAATGTCGGTGCGTATAAGATGCGTCGGGAAAATCATCTATGTAACATAGTGTAAATGGTGTGCCAAAAAGTGGATGACAATCAGCAGAATCTGCACTGAAATGCATGTATTTTGTTGCATTTGTTGCTTTGGACAGAATGTTTCGTTTACTATAGAGCAGTAACTATTTCATAGCAAATATGACAGTATGTTGCTGATTGCGTCACTGTCAGCCAACTGGATGTTAGGCGATGTTTTGTTATCTGTCCCATTGCTATAGCATAGCATGAGACAGATTATAAAATCACTTCTGTCATTCTGTCATTCTGTTTGTAAACACTCTTACGGCCGCAGTTTTGATTCGATTTTTGATGAAATTTTGCACAGTGATTCGGGAGACGAAAAGTAAGATCGAGATTGTTTGGGATAAAAATCTGATAACTCCTTCTCCTATTTTACCCCAATTTTTAAAAATTTGCATTACGGCCTATGGGGACTTCAAAGCGGTATAACTCGGTCCACGTAAAAGATAATTGAGCGCTGTTTGCACCTATCCCTTTATTTTCGGGCCCGGGCTATCCGATGGTGTCATTTAAATTTTTCCCCTGCCGACCCTTGTTGCCATGGCAACGAATTTTGAGACAAAATTGACTATAACTCGGCCCCCGTGAAAGATAATTCCGCGCTGTTTGCACCTACCCCCCATTTTCGGACTCGGGCTATCTGGTGGTGTCATTTAAATTTCTCTCCTGCCGACACCCGTTGCCATGGCAACGAATTTTGGGACAAAATTGACTATAATTCGGCTCTCGCAAAAGGTAATTGCACGCTGTTTTCATCTACCCCGTATTTTCGGACCCGGGCTATACATGTAAATTTTTCTTTTGAAGACCCCTGTTGTCATGACAACCAACCATTTTCATTCAAAGACAAAATTGGCTGCAGCACAGCATGTATTGTTTCATCGTTTCATCATTGTTTCATCACACATAATTTTTTCCTTGCACCAGCTTTCTTTACCCGCCCGTAGGTATTCTGAAAACACTGAATAAGTTTATTGTCATAAAATTAAATACCAACTAGAAATACGTTCTGTGGAACGATGTATCTGTCCCATTGCCACGCGATATATAGCTTACCAC
>Ga0209671_1004601_pt1 | contig 13726 bp, 10 predicted proteins | sample WorMetHERISLAND2_2_FD_187401 | JGI IMG/M metagenome (GOLD analysis project Ga0209671, IMG submission 187401) | Marine gutless worms symbiont microbial communities from Max Planck institute for Marine Microbiology, Germany - Olavius geniculatus... | ecosystem: Host-associated > Annelida >... | reverse complement strand
CGACAACGATGCCAAAGACGATAACATACATTTTTAAAATTGTCCGTACGAACTTTCTTCAAGAAATGACAATAACACGCAAGTTAATCACAACTTCTGAACATCTCAAGTCGTTTGAAGTCGACTCGAGTCGACATGCCGCTGTCAGGACAAGTTAAGTTGAATGCGTTCAAGTCGACCGCCATGGACTTGGGGTCATTTTAGCCTCAAGTCGGGTCAAGTTTCTGTACCTCAGTGACTCGCAGGTCTACTACAGCTGTAACGCAGTACCAATGCTCGCATGACATATTTCTAGAAAAGGCGAAAATATGAAGAATACCAGGTTCTAACTACACTCATTAACGCCACTTTTAACTTTCTACAGAATTTGGGAAATCGATTTCCCACAAAGTGTATCACAGCAAATGCAGTGAAAGTTTTACAAGTAGCAACTGTCAAATGAAGCTTGCAATCATGGTGAAATGTGCCTCATCAGCTGAAAAAGTACGTTGATTCAAGCACCTTCTGGATGTCAAATTCTCCTGAAAATGCAGTGCACAATACTACTGTAGACAATATCTGCTATCTGTTATACAGCTAGTAGTGATTTTTAAAAATTGTAACTAATACATGAGTTTACAAAAACAAACATTATTTTCAATTAAAATCTAAACTATGACCATTGTGATCGATATCAATTTGGGTTTAGGAAAAACCACTCTACTACTTTGTGTGCTGGAATTGTTAAACAGTCTGTTGAGTACTATGCTAGTAGAGGAAGCCACGTGTTTGCGTGTTTCACTGACTACTGCAAAGCCTTTGATAAAGTGAATTATTGGAAGTTGTTTAAGCAGTTGATTGACGATGGTGTGAATGGATGTATACTGGAAAGAACGTTTTCATTTAGAAAGTTTATCAGTTACAATATTCTTAGCATTGGCAAACATGCACAACTTAATGCTCTATTATTCTTTTTAAGTAACTGACTTTAGTTGTGGACTTAGTGATAAATTTTTTAATCACTACAAACAAAAATTAGTTATGTAATCACAAACTTTTGATCAAGAAGTAAACTGTGACTGCAGTCCGAGAACATGTACTTTTGTTTAATGTACTTAATTTTAAATTTTGGCAGCTTTACTGCATGAATGCCGCATGCAACTTATGAAACTCTTCTGTGATAAGCACCAGTAATAATTATGAGAAATTAGGCATTTGAACAACAGTGATATAACCCACCCTGCTCTGGTATGCGCTGAAGAAGAAAATTGACTAATTCTTTTGCTTCTCTTTTCTCCTGCACTTTTTCTGAACTACATTCCACAAACAGTGACACACCAGTATGACGCAGTAGTCAAATTACTGTAAAATCTCGCATATAATACGCACTATTTTACCCTAAACTTGTTCTAAAGAATGTGGTGCATATTATATGTAGCAGTATTTTTTCAATTGTTTTAGCCACTATGTATGGACGGGACATTGTGGACTCATTGGATGAGAGTCAGGTGACAAACGACAAACAAACACGCGATCATGTAACTCGATACTGAAACTGAAACAGCCTCTCAGTTTACAGCCCAACATCTGACGGGATCAACAGCCTGCATTTCAGCAAGGCTGTGTATAAGGCGTGTGACCTAGGGTAGACTGCGATAAGCAGAAGACCTAATGACTCAGCAGGTCAGCTGGTCAGTACCAAGTAGCTACAAATACAGATGCGTATTACAGTAGAGATTTTACAGTAATTCCATTATAAAAAAAGGAATACAGCTACACTCACGGATTGCACCTAAATACACACAAGCCACGAAATGTATTCTGTAACCCTACAGTAGTGACAAGAGCCGTAAGCAGGTCACTGGTCACCAATCGCCAGGCCCGTCGACAGCCACAGCAGGGCCCGGGGAAACATTCTCATGGGACCCCCAAACATTTTTGTGGGGCCCTCTGGGGAAAAAGTTTTGAATTTTTCTTTTCAAAATGGTGCATTCTGATGTACATAATATTTCTGGGTGACTGCGGGGCCCCCTAAATGTTGCGGGGCCCAGGGTAGCTTAGCCCCTACCCACCCTCTTGACGGGCCTGCCAATCGCCATGCATCCAGCACACATTTAAAGCGGTCTTGTGCCTGCTCCCTTTGGCTTACAATATTAGGAAAATGTTGTCAACTAGATGGTCATTACAACTCCTGTCAACTATTATGCCTCCACCAACCTTTTGACCCCAAAATCTGACGCATTCATCCTTGCCACAAAGTCCGTTAGTGGTGAAAGTTTGGTCAAATTCTGTCAACAAATACGCAAAATATCTTGCTAACAATGTTTGTTCAGGACTCAAGCATGCACAGGACTCAGACACACAAACACTCTGGAAACATAATGCCATTTGCAGAAAAACTGTAGTTTTGCGATGCACTGTGGGGCAAAAGTGCAAATAATGTTTGAATCAGAGGCATATATTGGAGGAGGGGGTGGCATCAACTGGCTTTATCATAAACACTTGAAAATCTACAGCTGAAATGTACGCCTGGAACCTACTTTCACTCCTAAATATGTCCACAAGGTGCCTTTGTGAGCAGTAGTTAAAAGCTAATAATCGTCAAAAACTGATCCAAAAGCGTAATTAAAGTACTACAGCAGCTGTACCTTATGTCATCAGCAGTAAAACCATAGCGGTTGAGCAGAGACTGGGAAAAGTCAGCCAACACCGTCTGAGTGTGCAGCGCCACAAACTGCTCACGACACACCTGTATGCCACAGCGCCAACAATGCCTTTTCGTACAACCAGTGCTATTGTTGAAAGTCAGAATTCACTACATTACACATTCTTCACTCACATCCCATATAGCAAAAATGTTATTTATTTATTTGTGTTAATCCGGAGATGGATGGACGTACCAAAAACATCGGACTGACAATACCTGATGCATCCAACGCATGAGATGCCACTTTCACGTAGCCTAACAATAATACACAATAACTTAACTCAGCCTTTTACCCTGCGTGGAATGGGCAAATGAGTATCAGCTGCCTAGCTGAAAAACAATAAACGGCAATGGTGAATGTAGTCTGCCCAGAGGTGGATATATTGGCTCAAACATTGGCAGCCACCTGGCGCTCTGCTACATCTGTCACATAAACCGGCTGTTCCACGATGACATCACTGCACCATAAACACTGACACTGGTACTGTATTATTAATATCATTTTGTAACTCATTACATACCAAATAATCACATTAACATACATGTGTTCTACCAAATTCTTACATATACTGCAGTTGTAACAATTTTAAAAATCACAGCAACACACAGAAAAAAAATAATACATTTGTATAGCGCCGTAGTGCCGTAGCTTCAGAGGCACTGACAGAGCAAATCAGTTAGCTGTATGCAAAATTAAATATGTGAGTTTTAAGCCTAGATTTAAATACAGAGAGAGTGTCACAGTTAATGACAGAAGCAGGCAGAGAATTCCAGGTTGTCGGTGTAGCGCATAGCTAACTGCTCAGAAAGAAATGATGAAAAAAAGGAAGCAGCAATCACCTTGTTCATGATAGGCACATCGCAGGCGTGGGTCCAGAAACAGTCATGTATAGATGCAAATGTAATTCCAGCCCTGCAAAAAACAGTCTCACTCAGATCAATGTACAAAATAGTCAAATTATTCAAACTGCAGAAAATTTTTAACCTTCAACAATTCAACATAGAATGAAACACATACACTATCTGCTATTATAGGAAATAAGAACCGGAATGCTACTGAATTGTAAGAAAAACATTTGTTAAAATCACTCAAACAAATTACCTGAAGCAGTAAATGGCTGTCAACATCATGTGAACGGCATCCAACGAATGGATAAAATTTGGCGGAAATGCCCCTTTCTGCTTAACAGTGTTCGACTTCCTGACATCACACATATACACAATCACACAAATATTACTTGACGCTTTGTAACAGTATACAAATAGTGACTAGCACCAAGGTCAACAGTGAAAATTTCTTACGCGAAGTTCGTAAAATGTTGCCGCGAGGCCAAAGACCTGGGGCAACATCTTACAAACTGAGGGGGAAATTTTCAACGTTGATCGAGAATGCCAGTCACTATTCGTTTTGTTATACCTCAAAACCAAAACAAAACATTTAAACAAAATCATTTGACAACTTCACTGTCGCCCCAAAGCGCGAACAACAGTTCACTTCACCGTTGCCCACGTCAACTGTTGCCCGCTCAACTGGGCAACAGTGCAAATTTGTCAACGTCATGTGACGTGATTTGGACGAACCATGTTTAGGTATTTTGCGTTAAGGTATAACAATAATAAATGAATACAGTTGTAACTGCTTTAATTCTGTTGGAAGAGCAACCAAAAACGCACCTGGCTTGTTCCAATAATTTCCAAAAAAATTATTGTACAGCACTCAGTCCAGACCTGAGCACGTACATAGGCTTATATCACTCGATGCTCTGTTTCTGCACCGGTTGGCTGACAAAAAAAGCGTTCAGCTTGCCTGTGAAGTCAGCCAATATCAGTCAAAAAACTTTACTTCTGGAGACCGGCCACCTAGAATAATGCCAGAAAAATTGGCCAGTTAAATAAAAACCACGTGTATGTGCACATGTGAGTTCATAAATCAGCCTTACTCGTATGTCATTGACTCTTTCTTCTTGTGGTCAGTTGTGAGTTTGTTTGTGCGAAAGTACGGCTGAACGACAGGCCAGCCGAGTGGCGTCACCCACTCCACGGGCTGACGTCGAACACGAGAAATGACATCGGCACACGTCACCAGCCAGTCCTAATACGATCACACATAACACGCAATCATAAAACGAACATGTAAAGTGTACAAAGTATAAAGTAATATCTGCTTGGTAAAAGGCAGACATCGGACTCGACCATCGCAGTGTCAAAATGTGACCTACTAATGCAAAGACGCCGTGGTGCCACAGTGATGGGTATGGCTTTATAACAAGCTGTGCTCTCATGACTGCTAAAATGATTGCTGAACTAGTTCTACTTGGTTATTGTCCAGAAGTCACAATACTACTGCATGCCACAATACAATGGTTGATCAGTAAGTATTGGTAATCAATGTATTAGACGTGAATTCTTTTCATGATCTATATATCAGTAAAAAGTACATTTTTACGAACACATATGGGTTTGTTGCGGATATTTGCACAGAATATATATGACAACATGCAAATCCACCATAAGCAAGCATGAATGATGCTATACTGCCAACCTGAATGGCTTTGTTGGTGGTGAACATTATGTGAAGGCACTCAAACGTCTTCTCAGCTAAGTATGCCCGTGCATCGAAGACAAGTTCCAGCGGAAAGTTGTCAATGTTGTGTCGGAGCTGATTACCAATCTGAGCACGAGCGCCATACCTCGTTACACCATAGACTGACGTCATTATCGTTTGCTTGATAACCTAAAGTCAGAACAACAACCCACAAAATCTACTAACCGAGTCTCAAAAAATTACCACAAAACAATGGCATACACATGTATCAGTTCACTAAACAATAAACACTTCAGCAACAGTTTGCATTCTAAATGCTCCACAGTACAAAAAGATTAAATATTTCGTGGTTTGGCATCAGCATAGAATAGTTTAACGATACACACATGTAATCCACCAGCCATAAATGGTCATGTTTTACCGCTGTCATACAAAAACTTGCACATTCAGTATTACAGAAATTTGTCCCCAGAATGTAAAACATCGTGGTGACACATTGAAGAACAAACTTTGTGCACATAGCTTTTGACATCAATAATAAACGCTGCTGCCACATAGATCCAGAATGACAACCCTACATCTGTTTTCACAGCCAACTTACATATTTGCAATATCGCATAGCAACAATGCACTAAGATGTAGACAAGTGTTATAATAAATCACTAGATCAAATGGAATGTAACGCTGGTCAAAACAATTTCAGCAATATCTGACAAAAAACACATTACTATAGTTATTTGCATCACTACAAAAATAACAAAAAAAATCAGGAAATGCCAGTGACAAACCTTTCTTTCCACAAATCCTTCCAAAGATTTGGCAATTTTTACACCATTATCAGCATCCTCCTGGCGCTTCTTTTCTACCTGAAAGCAACAATAGCATAGACAACTAATAAACATTTAGAGCTATCATATAAACAGACATCATAAGATGATAATTATTTTATAAATTCACATGAATTTTTAATGCCAAAACGACATATTACTCTGACATAGAAATTCACAAAGTTATATATCTCCACCAGCATTAGCTTCAACAACACAGATGCTATCTGTTCAACTGCTCCTTCTTAACACAAGTCACGTCCAAAAATGAACAATGTCTAGCAACAAAACATGGAGTGAGTTAAAAAGATGTGTGAAGCTTTTCATAGAAAACCTATCTCAGAGCTACAGAGTGTCACCTGCCACACTGGATCACAGCCAGCTAGGCTGGTGCTCGACTTACTTATCCCAGAGAGACTAATCTGACCTTGGTGGCTGGTAATATACTGAAATGGAAGTGCTAAATTTGCAAGAAATTGAATTTGCAAAAAAGGGTGAGAACTGCAAAAAAGGAGAATCTGAATAAAGAGACAGCACCATAAACATTGTCATTGAAGTGTTAAAAAACAGTCACCCACCCAGATACTAACCAGGCATGGCATAAAGGAACTATGACGATCAGACGCGTTAACTACTAGATCTACTATCGACAAAACAAAAAACTCTGACCAATGCCAAGACGTCTGAGTAGACGTCCTTGGGAGCGTCGACTGGAGCCAAGTTGACAGACTCGGCTCCAACGGCATCACGACCAAGAGCAGCGTAGTGTTGCAGCACGTTGCACGAACCGTCCTAAGCAACAGCATTCCAAACACCCACACTGCTGTCACATATTAACTGCATTAGCACTAGGAACCTACCATGACAGCATGCATTGGGTCAAATCATTCTAATCCATGCTAACAATTGTTAAAAATATTCTCCACTCACACATGATGTTATCTAACTGTCTACAATGAAGCAACCATTAAAGATCCTGTCACATTTCAAACATAGTACTACACTATCTACAATATTTCAAAAAACTCATAGACAAAGTATGGTATCTTGCTTTTGGGCTAACAGTGTTACTATAGCAATAAAATCGAACAGTGCACACAAAAGAGGCACGGAAAAAGTAGCTTAACTGTTCACTGTTCAATTCTATCAATGCTACACATTGTCAGCATAAGTCACATTTAGTACCTGATGCACTGGTATGTGACTGACAAATTGTTCCGGGTGTGGAGAGCGCACAGCATTTGCGACCTCCATACAGCAAGACAACGTCTGCCACGGTTCATCAGAGGTCCGCCACCAACCATGACCCTATAACACACCAAACACTATTAACACCTGCTCCATTTTAACCAATAACCAATATCGAAACTGGTAGATACTGCTCATCAAACAAACACAAACAGCGGGACAGATAAGATTAAAGAATGCATATAGCTCTTCACTGAAACCAGTCTTGGATTTGCCACCTGACACAGCTAAGTGCACTCCACCTCAACAACAGGCAGATAGACTGGTATTCGATTTACTTACCCCGAAGGAATAAAAGCCTAACTTCACACTGATGGCTGGCTATATACCGAAATAGTTTACCTACCCACAGTCAACCATCCAAGTAGTAACTGGCCTCGGTGCAGGGCATCTACATCAACTGAACACACTGTTATCCACTGCACCTTCCATGTCGCCAATGTGAGAGCAACAATAAACGTTCTTGCTCAAGCCGATGAGAACCACAAACCGACACTAATCTCGAATGCTTCAGGACTCGACAAAAACAGAATTGCAAGATTAACATATGGCAATGACATGAGCCTGAAGAATTTGGCATTTAGGGCACAACTTACACAAATGTAAAAAAAAGAAAAATACAGAAGAAAAAACCGTGCTGTGCTGCATCAGAACTGACCATCAGCATCATCTTAATGATAATGAAATAGTCACAACAAAAATTAGGCACAAAAATAAATGCATAATGTGATACTGACGGCTATTTAATAGCATTTAAAAAAGAATGCAGTAGTAAATAGTGAATAAAAAAATTATAACGATAACTATAACAGGCTTTACTGACTTGTCAGGTTTCAAAACTGCAAAATAAGCCTTATCTTATTAATTAGTAGTAAACTACGTCCAGTTGGCGCTATTACTGTACCTGTCATCACAAAAAATGAGTGTCACATTGTCACACAGTTACTAAATGATACACAGTGGCAAGATAAAATTAATAAAACATGTGACAGTTGAAAATATTGCTTCAACAGACAGAAAGTAGCATGATTTACTTCAAAAGGCTTGTCAGCTGAATCGAGTATTTCGTCCAACATGTCATTGGCAAAGGCCAGACGCTCTCGGACTGGTTGTCTACAGTAACAACACACACCATATTTGGTGACATCAAACAGGTCTAATGACACTGGCATATCTGACTGGTCAGTGATAACAACTGCAGCTTGGCAGCGCAGTATCTTGATGACTGCATCAAAAGCTGGCGAAGTTGTGTAGTCCAGTTCTTTGCTCTGTCCATCAATCATCCAGAAATACAGTCGTTCAGTCGCTGGAGGCATCATCCAGGAAAGACAGACGTACAATTAATAGCGACCAACAGACGCCGACGCTGAAGCTCGTTATTTGACCACCAGCAGTAGCCTACAATAGCGGATGACTGCCAACACGACACCATCTGAAGTTTTCACTGTTGTGTCACTAAGCTGTAACAACAAACACGATCTGTGGATGGAAACGCGAGCACCTATAAAGGAATATTTTTCATTTGATGCATGAGCAACAAATTCTGTCATGGACAACTTGGACAACTGGCGGAAAACAAATTGAGCTATTTCATTCATCAGCATAAGTTGCATTCAAAGCAATGGGCAGAATTTGCTGATAGCACAAAGTATAACAATCGTTCAAAGTTGCTTCAAACAAACAATCATCATGCACAGATTGCTTCCAGACACAAAGCGAAGTCTTACCCGCCTATATACTTTATTTTCTCATGTCCTATACTGTGTGTTTGTTTCTGATTCTAACTGCATCTGATCGAGTGAGAAAAAAAATAAAAACTGAAACAGAAATGTGTAAAACTGAAACGAAACTGAAATGAAAAAAGACAGTGTGAAACGGAAACTGAAACGAAAACATCCTTCAAAACAGAAACGAAACTGAAACTTAAATTACACGGTAAAAACGAAATGGAAACGAAAACAAAAGGTGAAACTTAAATCACACTGGTACCGAGGGCAAAAAAAATAATAATCATTATGCAGAGACCTCTTCTTGAATCCAGTCAAGTTGACAAGATGAATCTTGAGCCACTCAAGGCCGTGTGGACCAAGCGCCTTTCCCTTAGCAAACACGAGCATACTCCGAGCAACATCGTTTCCTGCAAATGCACATTAAACATGTTCAGTAGACAATATTACAAACTATTACCTTGTAAGTAACTATGACACACAATGCGTTACGCATATAACAATAACTCCAACAAGTAAACAAGAAAGTTCACAAAAGTCGTAATATACCAAAATGATTAAAAAGCGCTGAAGTGGGGTAGATTCGTCCACGGAAGTCCATGTTGTGAGGAAACCAAATTATCTCGTCACGGTACTGCAGTCACAAACAAAACAAGCTAAATTAAAAAAACACACACTTCTGACAAAACTAACAATACATTATGTGGAATGAGGTATCAGTACCATTGCTGCATAATGCATTTATAATGTTAACTTTATTGCATTTATTATAAAAAAAAAGATGCATGATGCATGTTGTAAATGCATCTCATATGCATTTGATTGCCACCGAGCAGACCACGACAGAGCCAGTCCAGTGGATTTGAAACTGTACTAATTGTCATTGCAAGTTGCAACCCTAAAATTACCCAGCATGCATTAGGAGTGAATGCCATCGCTAGTGACCACCATCAAATCCTACTATTCTATCAAATTCTGATATGAAAGCATCTATATTCTATTTTATCTCTTCATGAAACACTTAAATACAAGATAATATAAAGAACTAATTATTCCAGTCAGCTGAAATTAACAAAATTTCATCGATTTGGTCTTTCACAAGATACTGCGAGACAGATCAAAGCCTATAAGATGCTATTCCAATAATTTCCAAAACTTCACTTTGGAAGACAACAACAAGTAAATGTGAAAAAAAAATATTTAGTAAAAAATTTGCATTTCCTGCTAAATGAAAAATAGTGTTTGTTCTGTTTTCAAGGGACATAAACAGCATAACGACAGATATTAACCTAAGTTTATAACCTAATCTTCTGCTGCCTGCAGCATAACTAACAGAAAAAAAGATTAAGAATGTCAAAAATACAGAATTCATTAATTCACTGTTGCATATGAGACCTTGTTGGCGATTGACAACCGATAGAGTTCCGTGCACCACAATCCATACAATTCTTTCTGTTCCTTCATTGTCCTCTTGTTCTGTTGGATAACTTGAAATTTCTCCGCATCTGTCATTTCTCTACATGCACATAAATAATACACTGCCAATGATCAACTGACACTGAGAAGAAGTTATCAAACGCAACTGACATAACTAAATATGAAAATATTATACAAAAACAATGAAGGAAACTGGACGAGACAATTGTAACACCTAACTTACCTAGATCATACAAATTGCAAAGTTTAACAAAGTAAATCCACTGTAATCTTATTATGTTTTATAACAGCAAAATGCAAAACTAGCTGAAAATTTCTATCTTATTAATAACTATGACAATAATCAGAACACCAGTCTGTGACGATATCGCAGCCAGCGAGTCTTCCTCAGCAGATAAATACCAACAGCTAATAGTATAGCCAAAAATCATTACCAAAATCAGCACTAAAAATAAACATTCCACAACGATATTTTATTTAGGCCAAACAATTTAAACACAAATTTCAAATGAGTCAATTTTCACAAAAGATCACAGCACACTAAACAACTGTGTCTGAAAAACAAGTGACCCCCTAGACACTGTACAATACAAATTTCAAACCTGAACGAATCCGAATATAATTTCATACATTTAATCTCCAATAAATTGCTGAAGCAATCACCAAATTTCGTTTAAAAATATTATTTCTTAGCAGAGTTATTAACTGTTGAATATCGATAACAAAATATCTCCATTACCAGCAATTTATTAGGGTTAAGTCTACAAAATTATTTTCAGATACGCTTACATATGACATTTCTATTGTACGATGACTAGGGGGTTACTTATTTCCAGACACAGTGTAGAACGGGTGCAGAAAAACAACGTACGGTGACATGCGTAGCAGCTCTGGTGTCTGACTGGCAGTAACAGCAACATCTAGCTTGGTATCTCCACCTTTATTGAACACTTCGATCAAAAGGTCCAGAATCTAGTAGATGCACACATTACAAGCACCATTACAGATAATTATGCTCACATTCTACACGCTGGCAGCTTAACCTTAGTGGAAAAAACTCAACCAAGAACACTAGTAATATGTAAATATTTAAATTCAAAAATCAAGAAAAGATGCTCCTAACACAGTGTTGCAAAAAAACTGCAGACACAAACTGCTTAATGTGGAGAACAGTATGTCATTGCACAACCAGTAACAAGCAAATTTAGGGCCGAATAATTCATGTCCTAGTTAAGTTCTAGGTTACCTAACTTAGGTTATCTGGGTTGCGAGGTTAAGTCCAGAGGTTAACCTCTGTCACATTTGTTCAAAGAAAAACTAACCCGAGTTTGCTAATCCGCGAGTTAAACCTCGTCCATATAACCACGCCATGAATCAAGTGTTTTGATTGGCAGTAGTAGTCATGTGGCTGTTCATTTACGGCCCACTATAGCCCGAATTCCATTATGCCAACTTTCACCGAAACTTCCCGGCGGGGAAAGTCGCGGACACAAACCATCTCAACAAGTCGAGATGTTTGCGACAAAGTCTGTGACAAGTCCGCGACAAACTGTTTGTCGTTCTAATGGAATTTGGTCCGTTACAATGCAGTCGACGAAAAAGTCTGCGACAAGTTCCCGACAAAGTCGCGAACACAAATCATGAAAGTCAACTACGTGATTTGTGTCGCGGACTTTCATGATTTGTGTCCGCAACAAGTCCACGACTTTGTCAGGAACTTGTCATGGACTTTGTCGCAAAGTCAACGTAATGGAATTTGGGCTTATAGGCTTATGAACTATGGGTACTGGGTAGTACAGAATGTTTAAATGGCAACTAAGTACAGTGTATTCCAACAGAATGCAATAAATGCAATATAACACATCGCAGCAACTGCGAAAATTACAACTTTAATACATAATCTCGATTACGATTGTTACAAAAAACTAATATTGTCAGCTTAACTGCATATCAACCTTATGTAAAAGTCAACTGTTCCGAGTGAAACATGCTGCAAGGTCAAGGTCACTGGCGCAGATGACATTTTCATTCACAGCAACATGGCGAATTGCGCACATAGAAAAAGTGCAATCATATTATGATAATTTTGTTGAAAATAAGGATAAAATTCACTACACAAAACTTTGTCACGGTTCTTTGTCCTCTGGTTCATCGATCAACGACTGTGAAAGGTTTGCAGATGTTGTTATTTATATACGTCAGCTTCGATCTTGCTCTAATTGCAGTTTAACATCGCAAAATCGGGAGGTTAACTGGGTGAGTTAAGTCTGAGATAACCAAGTGAGTTAACCCACTGATGTGTCATGAATCAACGCGACAGGTGTCAAGTTTTGGAATTACCGACTTTAACCTATAGGTTATCTTTAATCTGAATGCGAATCAATCGGCCCTTAAAGACACAAAACAGATAACGACTGGTTGCAGTGGTTAGTATCATTCTTTAACAGCAATCATCTGACGCATGTAGCAGCTTTCAATAATATATCTGTGGCCCACATGTCGACCGAAGATCAGAATTTCACCAGCTGAGTAGAAAGTAGAAAGCTGGTTATATTTCGATCGTAACACAAGAGCCAAATCTCTTGAAAAAAGTATTATTGAAGGGAACTTGCTCAGGAATAGGAAAAGAGAAAGACTGAAAACAGCATGGATAAAAGATGACACTTCATGGATGGGACTAAAGCTTCAAGAGACAATGCGAAAAATGGACAACAGATCTGCATGAAAAACGATGACTGATAGTGCAGTCTACCCTTGGATCGAGAATGGCTAAAGGCAAGACAAGCAGACATTTTATCCCCCAGCTAACCTTACTACCAAATGAAACTGTACCATGCAATAAGTCAAATCTAAACTAGAAATTTGGGACAAAGCCCAACTGAGTCCGCCCAACACCCTAAGTCCGGTTGGGGTAAAATAAAAAGGGGTGAAATTTCCTCGGTAGCAAAGTCACATGGCCCGCACTCAAATGCATTAGTATACGCAGAACGCGCACCGTCAACCAAGGGTGGGTAAACATTAGCCGCGTAATCTCTGATGTTAGTGGACAAAAGTTCACCAAATTTTTTTGGTCAACGCAGTATTAATTGTGCTTAATAACGTTTTTTACCGCTTGTCAATATTTGTATCCATTTCAGAGATATTTTTGGTCAAACTTGAAAGTTGTCGTAAAACGTACTAAATTTTGCACGTTTTTGCACTCCCAAATTTTAAGGGGGCGGTGCCCCCTAAAAGTTGTACCCGCGTTATCACCCCC
>Ga0209671_1004600_pt1 | contig 13726 bp, 10 predicted proteins | sample WorMetHERISLAND2_2_FD_187401 | JGI IMG/M metagenome (GOLD analysis project Ga0209671, IMG submission 187401) | Marine gutless worms symbiont microbial communities from Max Planck institute for Marine Microbiology, Germany - Olavius geniculatus... | ecosystem: Host-associated > Annelida >... | reverse complement strand
GTATTAATGACCTTGAACCCTAAAATATGGGTTTTTAGTGATTTTTGGCTGCAAAGGAGTGAATTGCGATGAAATGGATGGAGATAGACCAAGATTACCTGCGAACATGAACTGCTATAGGCTCTCACGCGTCTCATGAGCATTACCTCAGATTTCTTGTTTTTAGATGCTACAAATTTAGCGCTATCGACAATGTTAATGATGGGTTATTAATGCATTAACGCATGCTTTAAAAAATTAACGCAATGCGTTAACACGTTTAAAGAATTGGGTAAGTCTACTTGTAACCATTTGAGTCATGCAAAGAAGCCACAGTGTGCCACAGTTTCAGTGGAGCAGAAACGTCTTCAGTAGATATGAACTGTTGAAATCTTGCATTGCGCTGTTGAAGTTTGGCTGGCAGATTATTTTAGCATCATGGTTCAGCTGCTGTGAAGCTTCTGTCACTTATCTGTTCAGCTGAAACTGGATTGAACGGTTTGAGTGTTAGCCAACTTGCAAAGTGACGTTGTTTTGTATTTCTGTCTTTTGAACTAACTGACGGTTTTACCAGGGGTTTTGTGAACAGAACACTTCATCGTGCTTATCTCGCGTTATGTGTGTCTGAATGTTTCAGCTCGGACATGACAGTAGTGCCGCCAGTATTAGATGCTGTTATTCATCTGTCGGCAACTGTGCATATCACTCTGCGTCGCACAGGTCTTAGGCTGCTTGGTGAATTGAGGGAATGGATCGAGAACCATTCGGAGTATTTAGGTACATTGCGTCAATGCCACCAGTTGTTTGTTTATTTGCAGTATTATTTTTTTGTAGCAAAATGTTAAGGATAAGCTAGCTGTGTTTGTTATTATCGTTGTAGAGACGCACTTATGGTTTGGTGGGATTTATAATAATCCCATTATTGCATATTGTTCACGGAGTGTGCCAGCGAAAGAATTTTTGAAAATCTGTCAGTAATTGGAGAAGATATGGACAAAAGTAAAGTGGTACATTTTTATGGCCCATGATGTATATACTGTACAATACATACATATGTTTGTGTGTGTACAACACAGAGCCAGTGCTGCAATTCTTATTTTGCAGTTTACAGCAGAGTCAGCTGGCTACGGCTGCTGCAGATGCACTACAGTCTGTGTGCTCACAATGTCCTGATCAGATGACCATTCACTTTGATAGTCTTGTACACATTATGACTGAGGTCGATACATTTGATATTAGCAATGAAGCTGCCATCGGCCTGCTCAAAGGTTATTGCATAATTTGATAATAATGCATTTTTAATTAATAATTATGATAATTGTTATTTTGTGGTCATCGTTACAGTTTACTTGAAAGTCTCATACACATCGTGACTGAAGTTTTATCTTGATATCACAAACAAAGTTGCCATTGCTTTGCTGAAAGGTCACTGGTGTCAATGAAATTATTAACCAGAAGTGATCATTATTATTTAAGTGGTTATTACCTGTGGTAACTTGCAGTTTTAGCCAAACCTGTATATTGTATAATTAATCATGTGTTTTTAGTTGTGTTGTTAACTTGCTTGTCTGCAAGTAAATGAAGTAATAAATCATACAGGTGCAGCACACATTCTGGGTAAGATGGAACATGCCAAGATATCTCAAGGTTTATGGCAGCTGTGTGCTATACAAGTTGAACATCTCAGCAAGGTACTTTTGTTATTCTGTTCCTTGCATTGATACATTTTGGCCCATGTCAGACACGTGACAATGTTGCGCATTTTTGTCGCGCAACTTTGTTGAGTGGCAAAATTGCCTGTCTGACATGGCAAGTTGTGCAACTTCTTGCGCATCGTGCGATAAATTTGCTGAATAAAAACCATCTCTATCCCTTGGTGACTCATCGCCGAATCTCTGAGCTGTGATTGGTTAGTTTGTTCTTTACATGTTTTTCTCACATTGCTTATCGTCTGACTCGTAAGTATTGGCGATTCAGTTATGACGTTAGTACTAATTTTAGTATTAGAAATCACCGACAGAAACATTTGTTCTTTGATACATTTCTTTAATTGCGTCGGGCAGTAACCACTTAACACAAGGAGCTATAATTACATTTGAGCATAGGATTTGAGGCTGTAGCAGATGACAAGCTATTTTTTTAGCTGCAGGCTGAGCAAGTTTATGTCAGGAAATTCCAGAGTCATACTTCCCAGACGTTGTCTGTAACGCTAGAAGCCATGTTTGTTTGGCAATTGTTTGCCGAGAGAAATTCGACAGTTGTCTAGGCAAATTTGTCACGCAATAAAATTGTGCGATAAAGCGGGTCGATTTTGTCGCATGTCTGACATGGACCTTAGGATCAGTCTCGTTTCTTGGCATTTTTTACTCCTCACGTGCTACGTTCCTAACGTAGCAAAGAGAAGTATATAAGATCAGTGTAATATTGAGGACCAACCAACGACCGACCTCTGTTCCTGGAAGAGCTTTCCTGGCAGAATATCAAACGGCCATATCTCCATAATGGTGCTAGATAGACTCATGGTCACTATGGACCACTTATAGGAAGTCGACCCTCGGGAGTCGAATGGTCACGTGACCGATGACGTCACGTGACCCCAAAAGGTCAAACTTGTGACCCCATTATCTTTGAGGCGCCATATCTCCGTAACATTGCCAGAGAGACGCATGCATTGAGGTATAACAAGACAAGTGGCAACTAACGTCATCGACCATTATTGGAAATTTTTTTTCTCCGTTCCTAAAATCGGGCAGTATTTTATAAACTTCGAGGAGACAATTTCCAATAACGACCTCGATGCCAGTCACTATTAGTATGCTATTAAACAGGTCTCAATTAGACATCGGGTCTCTAATACAAACCGAAAGGTACAAAAAAGCTTTTAAAAGGAAATGATGCGTACGAGGAGTACATTAGATTGGTCACAATTTAATAATAGTTCTTGTTAGTTTTATGCCTCCAATACCAGCATCTTCAAGTCGTACTAGAGCCAGTCTTTTTTATGTGGATTGCACTGCATGTTGTTTCCATGGTATCAGTTGTATGCCACAATTTCACTTTTATCAATATTGCATCTTGGGACACCGATTGTTGAGATAATGTTTTGAAATTAAAAGGTTGAAGTCATAACATGACTGAGTGTGCTGAAATATACTACCATCTTATTAGGTTTGTTTTGTGTGACAAGAAGTAGTTGTGTCATGTGTAGTTGTTGATTAAAAATAGGTTAATGTTGATTCTGTCTCAGAGCTATTCAGTGGTGCCTGCCATATGTCTGCATAGTGTTCTGCCACTCAATACAGTTGAATGTGCCTTACTTTAAATCATCTATCAGGGCCGGTACTTGATTTACTTATCCCAGAAGCATTGGAAACTGAGTTGATTATGGTAATTAGTTACATATCAAGACGATTTTTCATCCAAGCAGTAACTGAACCCAGTGTTTATTGTGTGGTGTGTAGTTGTTGCAGGGCTCGCAGTAGTTGTGCGGTTTGTAATTGTTGTGGGCTTGTAGTAGTTGCATAATGTTGTAGTAATAGTGTGGTTTGTAGTTGTTGGAGCTGGAAGGTGTAAAGATTGTCATTGGCAGTAAGTCATCTGATCCCACTGTCTGGCTCGACCGACTTGCTACTATCTTCAGGTAGCATTTCAGTAAATATCTTATCTTATTATGCAGCCATTCCTTGTATGCTATATTGTGTGTCTTGTCCGTTTATTCATCTGTGTGTTCTGTATGGGCTCTAAACTTGAGAACGATAAGCATAGACATACCAGCATTGGTGTGAATGTTATCATATGCAAAAGCAGTCAAAGGTTAAATTTATTAGCTTCTTAAAAACCATCCGATTTTGATAATTTTTGGCATGCAACATGAAGAAGCTTGATGACTTTTGCATTTCACAAGGTGGTGTAACAACAGTGTTAAGATGAGGTGGGAAAAATTATAGTTACCTCCGCCAAGGAGGTTATGTTTTTGCCAGAGTTTGTTTGTCTGTGTGTTAGCAAGATAACTCAAAAAGTTACGGAAGGATCTTTCTGAAATTTTCAGGGAATGGCAAAAATTACAAGTGATTCAATTTTGGGGCTGATCCGGAAGGAATCCTGGATTTTCATTAACATTGCTTTGTATGCTTGGTGGAGGTCTGCGCTCTACGTGTGCTTTTCTAGTTGTTAATGTGAAGTTTTTCTTGACGTTGTATGCAAAAATTATTAAAATTGGCCAATATCTCACAGGGTTATTCAGTGCAGTGCACTGTGTATTCGATGGACGGCTGCATCTTAGTTGGCACATGGCATGGTGATATTTTTGCTTGTTGTTAACTATTGTGAGTATGATTATGTGTTTGTTGAGGTCATTAGTGTGAATGTTGGTTTACGCAGGTACACAAGTCCTGCTGTGGATGCCGGCTCAGCTCATCCTTGTCAACCTGTCATACAACAGGTAACTCAGCCATGCTCACTTTGTATGGCATCGTTTAGACTTTCTGGTTTGCGTTCTTATTTACTGTTGCATCATTTTGAGACTGATTTGTCTGCATTCTCAGAGGTTGATGGCAGATCGTAGTTGCAGTGGTAACATGATCGTTGCTCTCGATAAAAGGTTACTATATAGTACAATTCTCATTAGTTAACTTCCCGTTTTTTGTTATTGTTTTATGTGGTGTGTTAAATGTAACACAAAACGTTTACAGAACATTTTTGCAACATGTTGGATGTTTTGCATGCGACAGTGATGTGTATTGTTCGTGCAGTTATGGCCGGTGTTGTCCAAGTCATTTGAGAAATATGGCGCTGATGTGCGGATCATTGAGCGATGTTGTCGATGTGTTCGCTTTGCAATCCGATGTCTTGGGCGTAACTCCATCAGCTTGCTTGAACCCCTCGTCTCGCTGGTACTAAAAGTCACTCTGGTTTCTTCCACCAACGAAAGGCCGTAGGCAGTTTTGTTTTTGTTTCAGTCAAATTTGTTGGTGTATCGATCAGAAAATTATAAACGGGTTTTGATGAGTTTTTTTGGAAAGACTGGTCATGGCTTAACAAAGAAAGGAAGTTGTTAGAATATGGTGAATGATAACTTATGAATTCTGTCATGAATTTTTGGATGATTGTCTGACATTCTTTTCCGTTAGGTGATAGCAGCTGCATTTTGTGTCCCCCATTTGGCAGCACCAGTCTCGGCAGATGTTTAAGATATTTTATTGCTTCCAGTTGATTTTGTTATCATTGACTGTGTGACCTGCTGTAGTAGTCAGTGATTGTTGTAATATTTGTTGTTGTTGAAGTTGTTGGTGTAGTTGTGTACTACAGTGCTATTGTGTGTAGATTGTATCATTGTATGAAGTTCATCCTCACTCGTGTTGTCTCTACCTTGGCAGTATACTCGTTGATGAGTATGGCACTGAGGCCACCTGTCTACCACTGCTGCTCAATATGTTACAGGTAAAAAGTCATTCATCAAATAGCAGCTGTTTGCTTGGCTTGTTGTAATTTGATGGAATTACATAACTTATTAGTGATGATGGTTCACTAGTTCAAAGGGGCACTAGTTTGAACAGCAGGGGAGATACGGATAGGGTTATTGATAGTTAGGGCCCACAGTTTTTTGTGTGCCACGGAATTTTGAGCCAAGCCGTGGAATTTGCTGGTTTCCGTGGAATTTTGATATTGCCACAGAAGTTGAGAAATGATCGATGACTAGTACGATCGTCAGCTTGATAACATAATTAGACGAGCTATATGACATAGAAAAATCAAACTAAACAGAAACTGCCTAAAACTGTGTCCCTACTAATAATTACCGTCATAATAAACAATGCGAGTAATTGACAAATTGCATTTTTGAAAAGAAAAAAGAGTGATAATTTTCTTTGTATGTTGCTATCATAACTGAGCACCATGCCAGCCTCCAATGAGTGAAGCTTTTTTTAACAGAATAGAGCTTAGTTTACGCACAAACAGAAGGCCGCGGTAAACAATTGAATTTGGACAATTTTGCCGCGGAATTTTGCAAACTGGCCCGCGGAATTTGGCAAAATTTTCCATGGAAAACTGTGGTAGTGATAGTAGTGATAGTTTCATCTCAGCCAAATTTCGTTACTGATAATATTAGGGATAAGAATAAATTGCATTCTTGGTTTTGGCAGCCCCTCATTATGATGGGCCAAAACCTGACCATGTTCAGACTTGTGCCCCTTCGGACTACTAACCATTCATCATTATTAGTTACTGTTTCAAATTTCAAGTGTCTAAGAATATTGAATAGTTCGTTATCACATGTCAGATGATTGGATCACTTACTGTTACAGATAAGACGTGCAGTACTGCCTATCATCGCAGACAGCTGTTACGTGTTAAGCTATGTAAACACTCTAGGCAGACTATAGGATACTGGTTCGTCAGACTCTCAGCGATGGCGTAGAACAGGGAGTTGCAGTAGACCTGGCGACAGGAAATAAGCATCCGGATGGACGGGTGTTTTCACTCTATCAGCTCAGTGTGGATATTTCTATACCACCATTAAGCAGGATGATGCATTGCTGTCCAGCAGCACCCTAAAACCAGTTGCTGCACCCACAACTACCAGTACGCTTCAAGTTCTCTCATCTGAAACTGTTTTAGGTGATGTCCATATGGCATAAGTGTTAAAGTTAAAAGTTAAAGGTGTCAGTTTGTATAGCGCATCTCACGTACAACGCCTCTAATGCGCTTTTCGTCACTAACCCAAGCCACCAGCCACACGGCCACCACGTGCAGCCTGCAGACACAGGCTAATGCAGCGGCCAGCTAGGCAGCCCCAGTCAGCTCTACTAAGGTCACCACCTTTCGTAACCCATATAAATGAGTTACTGCTCATTTTACCGTCCCACGGAGGGTAGAAGGCTGAGTCGACCGAAGTGTGCTGGGAGATGACATGGATTTGATAAGCGCCTGAGGGCCACCTGTGCTCAGATGATCTGTCATATTGATAGTTAATTGTTGTTTGTGCTCTGTTCTTGTAGGCGTTCTGTGCGCCAACATTCAAGATCCTGGAGCAGGCGAATGGGCTCAAGAACCACCCAGACACGGTGGATGATCTGTTTCGACTGGCATTCAGGTCAGGTTGAGATTGATTGAAGTCATTTATTTGTTACTGGCTTTAAATCAGTTTAAACGTTTAGAACAATCATGAAAATTGCTGCTAACTTGTGGCATTGAGCAGAGATAGTTAGCGAGACTGATGTAACAACTTGAGCAATTGCTGTAATTGTAATCCTATTTGGGCTATTTAACTGTCATTTAACATTACTTGTTGGGTCTTAACTTTTAAGTGTATCTCACTGATTATTGTCTAATGTTCATACTCGTGACAAAGATTGGGGTTAAGTTATGGATATTTACAGAGGTGGCATTTTAGAATTGTGAAACAGTGTAACTGTTGTTGTATAAACTGAAGGTTGGGCCAATCTTATGAGCACAGAGAGTTGATGTGTTGATAAATATTAAGTAATTTATGAAGTAAGTAAACTGGCTCATATTTAATTGTAGGTTTGTGCTGAGATATATGCGTTATCCTTTCTACTCAGTACCAGTGTTATTATTTCATTGTAGGTTTGTCCAGCGATGTCCGTTGTCATTTTTACACAGTACTAGTGTAACGCCACTGTTGGCCTGTGCTATTGCTGGCTGTGCTCTTGATCACAAAGAGGCAAACATCTCGGTGACAAAGTTTCTCTCTGAGCTTATTAAGACAGCTCGGCACAAAGACGTGAGTAGACAAGCACATTTTTGTTCAACTTGTCGCCATTCTGCTGTTGAATTTTTACAGCTGTCGTGAAAAAGTCAAAGGATTGTGGACAAATCGTGTTACTGAAAAACTCTTGAACTTGTTCATTCCACACATTTGATGGAACACCCATCGTTTTTTTTATCGTTGCAGTGGCATGATATTTTGATGACGCATTTTTTTTGTTCCAACTCAGTCTCTTATACTCATCATTATTAGGAATGAAAGGTAGTTTATGGGCTTCGTGGTAAAGGGTTAATGTGGCCCAGTGGGGTGGTAGTGTGTTCAGTTAATAGCTGCCATGGATAATGGATAATGGATGGCTGCATGTAGTATCATTTGCTTATGCCAATCAGCTGCCACTTCCAGGATTGTAAAGTGCTTTGGGTTTCAAGTGGTGTGTGTAAGCAGCGCCAGATAAAGTACCTTTACAGTACACAACTGAGTTGAATGCTATTAATCTATATTTCTAGCTCTCCAATCAAGCAAATGGTTATTTATTTATTGATTCATCAGTTAATGGATTGTTGATTTGTTGATTGAGTGCTGGTTCGTGTTCTGTTGCCGTAGACGAAGGATGATAACGGTGAGCGAGAGAGTGAGTTGGCCCGGCAGCTGGTGGATGAGCATGGTCCTGCGATGGTGAATGGCGTCATTCGGGCTTCGTTGTTCTTCCTGCCAACGTACATGATCCCCGAGTCAGCTGAGGTTCTCTATGAACTGATGCTTGTCAATCGGCCGGTGAGTCCCCACAGCAGCACCAGTTTGTCTGTATGTGTGCTCAGCTAGAAGCAATCCCTGTTCTGAGCCTCATTATTTGAATTTTGAATCTATACCCGGAACCAGCTTTCTACCGGAATCTGACTTAGGCCCAGTTTCTGGTTTTTTTTAGTTAACTACTCTGTTAGTACACCGTCTGTTAATTGTAACTTACTAGTTAAGTTTGTGCGAGTTTTTGAACAAAATCCTGACTGATCGTCAGCTAACTGAATGGTAAACTGTAGTTGCTTAATAATGATGTGCACAGCACTAATTACTTCCACCTAGCACAGGCGGGCATCATGAATATTAATGAGCGCAAGCACACGTCAGACAGCCCACGAGCCAGCCAAGCGATTGCGGATGACCATTTTGTCCATTCATGAATGGATTTTGTAGTAAAATTTGTTTTAGCAAATGTATTGTCAAGCGTTTTGAAGATATTGCCATGCAGTAAAACCAACCGTTCTGTAGTATCACATTCTTTGATTAACTGCTTGCAAAATGGTACAAAAGTTGCGTTAAATATGATTATTATGATTGACAGTTAGCTAACTGACTGATTTCAGCCAGTTAAAGTTTTGGCTATTTTGACTGTTGGTTAGTGCTACGGGAAATGCGAATTATGCAAATCTGTCAGTTAGCTGGCCAATTAGAACCAGAAACTAGGCCTTATTGGTCCTTAGGGGGCACTCTGTATGAATTTCATTAAAATTCCTTCATAACTTTATGAGATACAAAAATAAGTGTGCAGCAAAGAGTTACTCTGTGCTTTATGCAGTGGTAAGGAATTATGAATCTAGGATCAAAAAAGACACAGATTGCCATCAAAATCTACACAGTTTTATGGAATGTGCATTGCCCCTTGACGAAATTCGTCCAACACCATCTGTAGCTTTTAGACTAATCCAGCTGTCAAATATACGGACTTTGTGATAAAACCTTTGTATTCGGCAGTGAGGTATCTGAAATTTATGTAGCTCTCTTAATATTCAGTTCATATCCTACTTTGGTTTTTGCTGCTTTTTCCAGTCTGGTCAGTCCAAAACAGCTAACTTGAAGGAACCGTCGATACATGGCTTTGCAGTGGTTTGTACGCCATTTAATTTTTTTGCACAATGTTGTGTGTTGTTCGTGTGTCTGTTTCAGGCAGTGTGTCAGTGGCTTGAGGCTAGTCTTGGAGGTCTACCAACTCACACATCTGGCGGTGCAGTAACAGCCACACATGCACAACTTGTTGATTTTCACAAAGCCGTAACCTCGTAAGCTGTTTTCCTATGTCATTGTTATAGTTCTTGTCTATTTTTTGCCTTCACCCCAAACTTAACACAAAGTAGGTGCATCTTTTTCTGTTTTGCAATAGCTTGGTTACTGTCTATCATTTTTTGGTATTTTTTAGCAGATATATGCTACGCAGAAATTAACAACAACACAGTGCATAGTTGGCCTCCAGAAATTGTTTTATTGCTGCCATACCTTTTGATAACTTACCTATGTTCATTTGCTTACACTTTCCATACACAATAATGAATTTGAACGATCTTTGCTTTATATTTCTTTCAGAGAATGTGGAATTTTCAGTAATTTATAAACTGATGCGATCTAAATAGAGATAAGGAAATGCATTTGTGCTTATGTGTATGTTGTGCGTAGTGCCGAGCAGATGAAGCAGGTTTCGCGAGCCCTTCGTGAATTTGCCCGACTCTACCGATAGCACTTGGTGATTGCTGACACAGTCAGATAAAAGTTACTGATCATACATCATGTCCCATGCTACTTGCTCACACCTTGATCTTGATCTAAGTCATCCAGCCAGTATCCTACCACCAATCAATGATTCGGCAATGTGTGCTTTTGTCTTTCCTTGTAGACCGAATGATGTACTTCACATTGTCAAAACGTACAGTGTTTGTAATTGATCGCAGTGATGTACAGTAAATGATGGTTAAAACCAGTGTTGTTTCGGACAAGCTACGTGAATTTATCAAATTGCAAGTTTTGCTATTGTTGATGTATTCAGCTACTGCTGTTATTTTTTCGGAATAATTTGCCAGCCACACCAGAGGTGTATTTAGGCTTGTTAACATATTCGGCCAAACTTGGGTTCCACATGCGGATGGTTCCCACATGCTTGAGAATGTCTTACAGCAGTGTGGCATTTCTAGCCTGTGATGCCCTCTTTGTGGCACGTTATAACATTAAAAATTTTGCTTGGAGCAGCGTGAAAATTTCCGGCTTATTCAAGGCTTTCGAATTTAGAAAGCCATGCCTCAAATTCGGTAATAGCAGCAAAACTGCATGCGGTTGTAATGTTGGATTTATGATAAGTTTTTGTAAGTTTTGGGAGCCTCCACATTTTTGTCGAACAGGGCCTAATCAAGTTGAAATCGAGGTGTGAATGAAATGTCAACAACTTAACAAATAAAGGCTATAACCTGGTGAATTTTTATAGCTCATTAGTCACTGTGTTAACTTGCGAGTTTATTCAAAGTATTGTTTTGCTTATGTAACTTGCAGAACCGTTGTACCAGTCGAGAAGCTTATCTGCTGAGATTGGTCATCAGATGCTGTGTGATTGTTCACTTGTCTATGTCTAATGTCATGATTGGTTCGCTCATAAGCTGGTGTTATGTGATTGGCTGACTCATCTGCACCTAATGTTGTGTGATTGGTCCGCAGTTTTGTAGTGCCACTGTTTTAGTCGTTACTGTACTGACTGCTGTGTAAAACTTGAGTACGTTAAGCAAGTGGCTTGAAGGCAAGTTGAAAATCCAGCTGATGCTCATACATGCGCCCTGATTCTCTTCTGAGATTTTGGTGCTATATAAATTGGTACTTACTTACTTACTTAAGGATGGTTGGTTGTACTGTTGTGTTAGGTAAAAACTACTTGAGAAATGCATTTATGCCAGTGTATTTGCAGGCAGCGTGAACCCAGTTAATTTGTCACACCAGTATATATTTCTTCGTCTTTTTGATTACTTCCACCAAAGTGAAGCAAGAAAGGTTATGTAGGGCATTCTGTTTTTTTCTCAGCTGTGTTTTTTCCTGCAGCTGTACATTGCATCTTCTCAGTAGTATTTAGCACTGCCACTCATCAAGAAATAGCTGTGCAGTGAATTTTGCAGCAATTTCTGTGAATTTATGTCCAAAATGATGTTTTGATCTCTTTTCATTTTACTGCATTCTGATCATTACAGTTTCCACAGTGCTTTACAAAAAAAACGTAAATGCATGAAATATGTATTATGTAACTTACTCACGTTTGAGAAACATTCTCGTGTTTTTTCTTGAACCATTGTGAGAATTGTGATATGGAGAATTGCATTTAGTGTTTGGGATAATAATGATGACTGAATGCTGAGAGTTGCTGCAATGTGAACAGTTTCAATCAGTCTCATTTAGCTTGTACAGGACTTATAATGTGTGAAGGCATGCATTAATCTTCCCGCTGTTTGTTTACAACGCTATTTTGTCGATTTGGTTGTCAGCCCATTTGTGTAAAATTAAACATTTTTGTGTTTTGTTCACATGTGCTAATCATATTCTGTTTTAGTCGTGTGTTACAAGATGCTAAAAATATTTAGCAAAAATGATAGATCTGCAAAAATGATTTGTAGCAGTTTTATTCTACATGTAATCATTTCCTTAGTTTGTATAGCGAAATATGGTTTGAAGTGTGTGGGCAATGTGCACATTAAATAGCAAAATATGAGAAAAGTTGTTTGAAAGAAATGCTAACTTAATATGAGGCCTCGGTACTGTCATTGGAACTCTCTCTTACTTGTAGCTTCTAGCCAGCAATGGATAATTTGAACTCCCAGCACTGAATTTTTGTTACATATTTGTTGCTACCCGTAGCATGTGGCCATTGTTTATGCAGCAGATGGCTCATAGTTATGATTATGCAACATATTCATCATTTTTCTGAAGTTTTTCATTTGTGGTGACTATTATGTCAACCTTTCTTACCTCAACTTTTTCTGAGTTTCGAGTCCATACAGAACAGACAGAAAGGTGTGCAAGCTTATTGTGTGTCTGTTCAAAATGGTGACAGCAATGATGTAGTGTTTAAGGTCTGCGATAATTTTTGCATAATGTCACAATGCTGCCCTAATTGCTGACTTATGTTCATTTACGGCTACATGTGCTGAGAGGCAATTTGTCAGACACATGTCTTGTCCGTATCTGTGTAAGCATGTGGCAAAATATGATAGTGTTTTGCTGTTGTATTCTATTCTCTGTGATGACGTTATCCTGTGCGTGTCCTGCATGCATTGGCAGACTTTGCCACATTGCAATTCCTAGGCTTCATTCCTTTCACATTCTTCTCTCAAGTTTTAGTCCATCTCTAAATTTTTTTCCTGTCATAACATTTTTTCAAAAATACAAATTTGGAGCTAAAATCCCACATCGGTGAGAATTTGGAGTGAAATTAGAATTTTGAGCATCTGTCTTCTCCGAAATTTGCAGATGTTTGCCTGACATTTGCAACTTTCTTCCATGAGTGTTTTTGACCCACGTTGCCACATGACTATGATAACTATTCACATAATGCCACATTATTTAAGTGAATTGAACTGAACTGAAGTGAATGGTGCTTGCACTGTGCCTGATCATCACAACTGAATCCCTTCATTATCGTAGAAAAAAATCCGAAAAATTTCTACCCAGACCGCTTTGCTGGTGGGGAGGGGACACCCCTTCCCATGTCTCACTTCTCAAGCACCCCCATCACCCAGGTCCTGTCTTCTGTGTTCATGATGTCTGATATCAGGCACTGCGCTGGTATACTGGTTGACTGCTAAAACATACGTGTGTCCTACAAAAGACTATATTTTCATTGGATGTCCTATATTTTCTTGGTCTGTGTCCTATAAAAATTTGTCAATGCAGTGCGATGGCTGAATGGTGAGTATTTTATTGGTCTAGTGGAGAGTGTGGGATTTATGCATTTTCTGGAATTCTGCCTTCCTCCCAGAACTTGTGGGGTATACACTGTGTCCCAGAAAAGCATCCCTAACATTTTCGACTGTAACTTGAAAACCAATTATCAGATTTTGATAATTTTTGGTACGAATATTCCTGACACAACTTGCCATAATGACAACCTCGTTTTTTCTCGTTCACCAGGTGGCGAGGATGTGAAAACTGAAATACGTTACTAATTCCAACTATAGTTACATATTTTAGATTCTTACAACATGATGATAGTCAATGTTGTTG
>Ga0209671_1004599_pt1 | contig 13727 bp, 8 predicted proteins | sample WorMetHERISLAND2_2_FD_187401 | JGI IMG/M metagenome (GOLD analysis project Ga0209671, IMG submission 187401) | Marine gutless worms symbiont microbial communities from Max Planck institute for Marine Microbiology, Germany - Olavius geniculatus... | ecosystem: Host-associated > Annelida >... | reverse complement strand
GTCGAGATGCACGTCGGCCCAGTAGGCCTAGGTTGCTGCAAAATGCTAAGCTTATACGATACACACACTGAAACAGAATAGTCACCCTAGTTTACTTGACGAAAAGCGAATATATAACGACTAAAACACATGAAATACTTTTTAAAATGCCTGTCGTTTATTCTTTAAAATTCCTAACCAAAAATAATATAGATCTTAGCGACGCAGAAGGAGATAGGCATATGCAAAATCACCTTCCAAAATTGTGAAAAGTTGATCTATGTTAGCAAAAAAATTAGCAAAGTATTCTGACATGTGTTTGTATTTCAATGTGTTATCACTGACTAACTAAAGATCAGAGCAAACAATTGAAAGCTTCTTTGTCGGTCTTACAACAAAAACGAAGATGGAAGATTTTGCTGTTCTTTGGCGCTGATAGACCAAGTTCGGCAACGGAAAAAAACGCGAAATGTCCTCAGTGTTCAACAATTCTCAAACGTTCCGTTCCTTTTAAGAGATTATTAGAGTAACTTCCTTTAATTGACGATTATACAAAATCTGAACATAACAGTAAACAATCGCATCTTGTGATTGCAGGAATACACAATAAGTGTAGGCGAAATGTTTGACACCACTGTGATAAACTGTCACTGAAACACCGCGATATTTCTATCAACGATATACCGCGCCTCTCTGACGCCCGTGCAGACGGCGTGTAAACTGTCGTGACTGACGACGTTGAGTAGCGTTAAATAATTGATATAGCGACTGCGCGCGGTGACACTCATCGATAAAGCGCTTTTTCCCAGAGAGAGTTGTGGGCCACAGATACAGCTAGGACAGTTCCGACAGACGTACTTGTGTGTGCAAGCCTGGGACGGACTGACCGAGAGCGGGACCGAATAAATGATCCAAGGTTTCACTCGGAGATAAAATTTCAGATTTTCAAGTTTGCTCAAAAGTCATAATTAACTGATTAGTGGCCACACAACCGTTTCTTATTATGATATCAGTTCGTTCCATACGGGCCTAAGCCTATGGTCAGTTGTATGATTTATGATTTGAAAAAAAATGGTAGCGTAAATCTAGCGAGTGTTGCAGTTAGCGATAGGAACCTGGGCAGGCCGAAGAATCAATGAAACAAATCAAATTTATCCAATGGCTTAGTCACACACCAAAATTTTCAAATTCTGAAGTTCACCCAAAACAATTTCGTTCTAGATTCATCAGTTCGAAAATGACAATAAAAACTTAGTTAGTATGAAAACAAGGCCAGGAAAGAGCCGAAAAAATGGACTGCGGAATTTATACCCCGTTTACACAATGAAGCAAACATCAAGCAAATATCAAGCAAACATAAGGCAATTAGAGCACACGTCGTGCATATGTATATTAAATACGTTTGCATGATGTTTGCTTAATGTTTGTTTGATGTTTGCTTCATCGTAAACGGGGTACTAAGTCCTAGACCCGTGCACACGTTCAATAAAAATCTATAACTAGCAAAGAAATAGCAATATTTTAAAAGTCCGTTTTTGTTTTATTTTTGCTTGTCTAATTGGTTAATCCTGTTTGTGGTATTACAATATTTTAATACATGCTTTAAAATTTAGCGGCGATCCAAATCCACCGCGCTCACAACATCATTATTGAAGACGTAAAGAATGATAAATGTTGCGTTTCATCATTTACGTCGTGGTCAGGATGGATGCAACGTAGATGCGGTTACCATGGCAACCAATGATGCTGTAACATCGTCAGGCGGCGCTTGATCATTAACGTAGTTGCGGTCGTAAATTGCAGCTTTTCCAGTATAATAATTGCTGCACTCGAGTCGATTAATGATACTGTTCTTAACTGACTGGCGCACTGTTTGTTAGCATAAAACGCTATGTAATTTTTGTGCGTTGAGCAGTATTCGTCAATTTTATTTTAGATTTTCAGTATTTTCTGTTTGTTAGCATGAAACGACTTTACAGAGCAAACGATGCTTTTCATATTTAAAACAGAGAACAGTATAAAACCGACGCCGTTAACAGTCGCGCATAGTGAGTGCCGACACATGGTATGTGTCCGTCCGTCCAGTAACTTACTGTAACTAGTCTATGAGCCTGACTGTTAGGCCTAGTTCGTTATCAGCACTGGAGCCGTCCGACGCGCCTGAGTCGCATGATCAACCACTTGCAACTTGACCGAAAGTAAACATCTAAAAGAATAAGTGCCGTTTTAATTGTTTTAAATGTTTTCAGTGTTTGAAGACTTTAACTTTTGACCATTTACGTTAAACTGAAAAATTGGCTCGCCGTTTAATTTTGCCCCCGAAACATTTACGCCGATTTTGATTTTTTATGTGTGTGTGTGTTTTTCGGCTTCGAGTTAAGAGTCTGTACATGACTGCAGACAAGCAGACGGACGGACGAACGGACGAGCAAAATGCGCAATGAGGCTTATGGGACGGCTGCACGACAAATGTTTGCATTGCACAATATCGTTGGATTCGTGATCGGTTCCTCAGCATTGGCTGCTGAGCTCTGTAGTTTCATATCTCGTGAGTTGCATGGTGGTCATGAATGAAAATGTCGCGCGTATGAAACCACGCCTGCAGCAGCCACGCAGCTCTAGTGACCGGATAAGCACAACATGACGCGTCGATTCAATTCGTTTAAGACACTTGCCGTCCATTCTTGACTGTACGCGACTGTCCGCGGGCTTGCTTTGGATTCTCGGCAAATGGTAATTAATTTTGCGAAAAGGAGCGGTAAAAATCGATGGAACGGGGAGCGAATTGGGCGCGTGTCAAACTCGGACCCGGTCGAAGATGATTGATTGGGATTTGCGTCCGTTTGTCGTCGTCGACGTCGTGACGGCTTAGGCGCTGATAAACGTCGTCAGAAAAATACGGCACCAGATAATATGGCGAAAACGTTAAAATAACGTACCTGACGAATATTACTTTAAAGCATATATTATTATTATTATATATATTATTTCAAAACCAGCATGGTAATATGGTCGTGTGGGAAAAAACAATACAATACAAAATAAACTTAGTGTCAACTTTTTGTTGTGCTTTCGTTGTGCTATATACTTTTTTATGTTACTGTCATAGGTATTTAGTTTTATTTTCACGCAGGAACGTTTTTATGTTCTGATTCTTAATAAAAAAAAATAAATAAAATTAAAAACTATACAAAATGGCAGAAATATTTGATAATAACAAACAGAATCAGATCACAAACAAAAGAACGAGCGCCGAAGAAAACACAATACTGCATGGACTACGTAATATGCGATAAAAACGACATTGGGAGACAAGCGAAAATCATGTCGGTGGAACTTGTAATTAGATATTTTAATCATACGAGGTTTGCGAGATAACAGCGAGGACGTGGTAAGGAACTGGTGGGGACGTGGTCACAAGCAAAAGACGACTGTAAAATCTACAATACGCCCTACCATACTCTGTCCATACGAGCCTGGAATGAGTCGCACAAGATCGTACGACTGCGCTACTAGCTTTCCATGAATTTCATGTCTTTCTCGTATTCATTCATTGTCATAAACCCGCAAGTTTCTTATTATAAATAGCAGATATGTAGGCCTGGTACGAGTTCACCCGAGGCTCGAGCGAAACTTGTGCAAATCTCATTTATATAGTGTCGTCGGGCCCACGTGTGATTATAAAATTAATGATCGTAGTCCGTTGTGGCGACAACGTGATATTTGGGTAGTATGTCGCTGTTTAATAAGTGCTTAGACAAATCGACTTAGTTCGTGATCAAACTGCGTTATGCAATATTGCATTTTGCCTCTAGTCAACATTAGCAAATGGGCTTGAAATGGCATAAGGCTATTGCCGTGCATTATGCATGTGCATCGTCAATTATTATTTGCTCGCACTAAGATCGTCGGTCTATAGTTAGACCCGCAGTGCAGCATGCAGACATACTACCGCTTCTTGTGACGTAGAAGCATAAAGAACAACGTGAATAAAAAAACTACCGTAATTACGTCGCGAAAGGCGTAGCGCCCAAACCGTCAGTTTAACATCCCCGAAACGTCATCGCACACAGAGCAGAACACCCACTTTGTCACCACACGCACTGTGTCTGTCGTTGGTGGTGGCAACGGTTGTCAGTGGTATACAAGGCGAGACGGGAGTGGGTGACAGCTATGGCGACTTCAGAGGGTTGTAGGCATATCAACCACAAGGGACAGCGTCGCATTTCCATAAAATACTCGGAATGTGACGCCCGACTGTAAAATGCCCTGCCGCTGTAGTAGAAACGATAACAAATAAGAACGATGGGGCTGGCACCGATTTCTGGTCTCTCGCCGCTCGACAGTACAACGCCGATGATATTGACCATATAAACCTGCAGGTAGATTGTCAGCTTGTGCAAGTAAGTAAGTAAGTAAAAGGTGGATTTATACAGCGCATATCGTTTAAAACATCTAATGCACTAAATATTACACTAGTATAAGCTCAATAAAATTGCCTTCAGAAATTGTCGTGAAACTGCCAAAGCTGCGCGTTGGATCTCTATGTGAATACCAAATACGAACATGAAACTAGAAAACCCAAAACTACAGAACATTAGCATAAGATGCGTTTTAAAATTATTCAATTACTGCGTTCAACCCATTTTCACAGACACCGTCTGCTTTTACTCAACACGGAAAGGGGCTGAAATTCTGACAACGCGAACTGAGTGAAGATACTTGAAGTTGCCAAACTTTGCACGCGATATTGCTCTCGGTGATTTGTGGGTGACCGTCGTTGATCTTTTGGCTGCGCGGATTACTTCGTCAACAACCCCAATGTCCCCCGCTCTTCGTATACTGTGTGCTCTATTTTTTTACGCGCCACCCGGTAGCTAGTTTGGTCATATTGTCGTTTTTTGTGCGCGTAGCCCCCAGATTTCATCGAGATGTTACACCCATGGTAAGAAACGGAGGCGGAACGTCATGGAGGCAAAAACGGACCACCCAGATTGCAGTGCAGCCAGCGTGACGACCGACCAGCAGCGACGTCAACTAAACAGCAACTTCACTTGCTTCACCTTCGTGCATTTGTCTGCAACGGACTGTTTCTTACAGGCTTACTTGAACGCACAACTCGTTTGGCCTTCTGCGGATAAAATCGATGGCAGAAACCGAGAAACTGTTCCGATAAATGTACTGTATCGAATGACGACGTAATGGAGGATCATAATACAAAATTTATTCAATTTTCATACCGGCGGCGTGGGTTAAAATAAGCGGGCAGGAAGTTGCAATTTTTCGACAGACACTGCAAATATCGACATAGTACTCAAAATTTTAATTCTGTTTTAAAATTTTCTCAAAACCAGGGTTTTCACTTTCAAATTTTGGATTTCAAACGGAAATTTTGGGACAAGAAAATTTCCCGACAATTTTCCGGCAGCCCAAAATTTGAGGGAGGAGGGGCTTCCATCTACTTTCTGCATCCTCCCGTCCACGACGTCACTGAATTTATACAAGATGGCTGGCAGTAAGGCTAGTTGGTGCATGGTGCCTGCTGCAGCTTGATCCAGCGTCTGCGTGCGTCGCCTCGGCGCATCTACCGTAGCTTTGCTGCGTTCAGGCGCGTCATTCAATAGACTCGTGGATCGGATCAGCAGCAGTAACCGATCGACCAGTCGTTGGTTATTAGCAGTGTGACAATGTGTGGTGTTGTAACCGCGCGCCTCCTGTCGCCGACCGCTGTTCTGCTGCACGCGATCTCAGGTGTTCTCGGCTATATGAGCTCATCGCCAGGTAAGAGTGTCAGACACTAATACAGGTATATGCTAATTACCAAGCCAGGTGACGATCGATGCGCGTTGATGATCTATTTGTACGGTGCGTCTCCGCTTTCTTTTGCGTGTCTTATTATAGGCCGCATTACGTTTGTCCATCGGTCTGTCCGTACCGTACAGCCTCCTCACTCGAAAACAAAACGGCGCAGAAAAAAATGTGAGCGTTTTTCTCGGCAGGAGAAGCAGGCGTGCTGGCTAATTTTCGGTTTAAAGGACGTGAAAAATTTCAATGTTTACTTATAGTTCGCGGCGATCGAGCCAGCCTATGACCCCGTGCTACGACACACCAGGCGCTGCATTTTAAAAGTGGACTTTCGATTGAAATTAAGAATAAGTAAGTATGTGAGTAAGTACTCTATGTACATATCTAGGCGGACTGCCGCATATGATGTCGGCATTGGGACGACATCTTTGCTTGCTTAAAATGCACTTTAATAAAGACGGTGAAAAGTAATGTGTGATAATTTGAAGTTCATCGAATCAGTCACCGGCATGAACAGTGCAGTCTATGAAAAGCTTCAAAAGCTTCTGTCGCCGATAATCAATACGATACGAATAATTTCATTAACGTGCGTTCAACAACTAAACAGCACAAAAACTCAACGAACAATAAATTACAAAACTCCGCTAGCGCACAGTTTCTGACGCCAATATTACACATTTTTTTGCAAATTTCCTAGCACAGTGTTATTTTGATAACAAAGATGGGTCAATATTATTTTTGTGAAGTAATGACAAAAACTTTGTGGCATACGATATGTGTGACTCACTATGGAACAGATGTATACACGCTTTGGCATATAAGACTTATATTTAGAGTGGGCCAAAAAATTTGATTTGTTTGAACGTTGGTAACTTTGCGATGGTTACCAGTAGAAAGGTGTGTGATATGTCAAAAGTTTCAGAGTGTTGTGGAGAAAAAGAGCCAAACTTGCATAGTAGATTATGTAAATATTCTTTGCTTAATTTGCATAAATCTTCATTACTCCTGAAGTTCTGCCAAATTCGACAGTAACGCATGGATTTAAGTTGATTTTCATTCAGCATTCAGTGAAATAACAACAATCATTAACACACACGTTTAGTTTATATAAAATTCGACTTAGGCAGTTGGGCAACTTTTGCATTCATAACAACCATCAGTTTTTTGGCAGCTGATCGATCGCAAGAGTCAACGTGTCCAGATTCCAGAATCAGCTGAGCTCAGCATTCGATTCGCGTGCTTTTTAACTGGACAGTGCTTGAAATTTTGTGACCGTGCCATCTGGCGCAATGGCCCCACAGTGAGTAATCAACAGAAATAAAATTCGAACTCTTTGGCAGCAAGTTTTTGAGTTTAATGAACTCAGGCACACGAAATGCCTAATTTCAGGGGTAATAAAAATTCATGCGAATTAAACAAATAATATTTAAATGATCTTCTATGCAAGTTCGGCCCTTTTTCTGGGATATCAACGTTCAAACAGGTCCAATTTTTTGGCTCACTCTGTATTGCCGTAACTAAGTAGTTACGTAAAAGCTGTATATACATGTATACTCTACAAGGCCTATGATTAAGTGACATGATAATTCCCTGCTGTTTTGTCGGACACGTGGGTACCGCTTAAATGTGCTAGGACATTTGACTTTTTTCGCCTATCCAGCGGCAAGATAATGGCAAATAATAGCTGGCTGTCACGCCAGCTAGAAACAAGTCGTTCTGATCTGAAAATAAGCCAGAACGATCAACGTCATTTTTCTTTACTTGCCGTATTCACCAGAGACCCCGCATGTTGTGTCGGCTCAAAGGATAAGACTCCATCCCTATGCAAGTATTAGTGTCACCATACAATATCCGCTATATAATTTTTGTGCGTTGAGCAGTGTATTCGTCAATTTTATTTTAGATTTTCAGTATTTTCTGTTATTCTGTCACAACAAACTACGAACCTACAGACGGACATAGGAAAACAGTTATCTTTTAAATTTACGTGTAAAAAGTTTTCGCGCAACAGTTTCAGTTCTGTCTGTGAACGGACTGTTGTGTTATCGAGGATATGTTGCCAATCCTGTGCTTATACGCCCTGCACGATTTTTCTTCCATTTATCGCATCCGCTTGAGTCTTATAGTACAGACAGCGGAAATCAGCCGTCAACGTTTGTTAGCATATAACTCAATAAAACTGCGATCGCAAGTGAAACGAGGCGACGTCTTGGCGATAATCTAAATGTAAATGACGTCAGCAGCAGCAGCTGCCAATGCACGCGAACACGTTGACTAAGACATCCTCTGAGACCTGCGCGTCCAGTTCTTGATGTGGGACTGTTAAGAGCATGTGTCTTCCACGTCGTGTCTTCTTGAGACAACGCTTCGCGTCAGACGTGCACAGTGGCGGGTGTCTTACGAAAATATATTTGACGTCATATGGATAGATATAAGATTTTGATTCTCGCCCGTTTTGGAACTCGCATTATATGAAATAAACAAATAATGCTATCTAAAAATTAATTCAAAGAAATCACGGCTCGCCAAAATGTCTGCCACTATTTCTAAGAAAATGGGTAGGTCGAACTCAAATGCTAAGGATTTATATTGTTTACATATTTTACGTGACTTTAATTTCCATCTTTTGCATGAAATCACCTTATCAGTTATATCCGTAGGAGAAAGTGAGTAAAACATAATAACTGGACATTTGCTACCCATAAGGAGAAGAGAAAACCTAGAGGAAGATACATTCATGATAACTAAAAATAGAGTTAAATATCAGCACAACAGCAAAAGTAACAAGAGACAGACATTCATTCAGTGTGGCCAACTTCTTGAAGTATCGAATGTAACGTGATATGAATGACATTGTACTTTTTAGCACAAGCAGAGCACTTTTAGTAATAGCATATCATCATCATTTAGCCTAGTTTTTATTATTCTGACTCGTGTGTCGAAATAAAGTGGTCATATCTTACTCCTCTATAATATTTTTTAGATTTTGCAAGTTTCGCACTAAACTAATACGTCGAGTGATTTTCGTCCTTCAGACGAAGCCTCATTTTGACGTTTGTCTGACTACCATATATACAATCCTCGAGTTCTGAGCTTGAAGTTAGTGTCGCATTGGTAGCGCAGTGGATACGCGAACGTCAGCAGGGTCAGCGGTTGATAGACTGCGTTAGCCGTGACGTAGACACTTGCACTGACCCGGATGTTGTCCCTCGGCTAGTCGCGTCGTTATCGGCGCATGCGCGCTTCGCTTGTTCCGGCTGGTGATTGAGTGACGTCACACAGAACGGCGGCGGCACCGCTAGGTGCGTAGCCGGGCAATGGCGTCGCCAAGAATTGGTTCAAGGGCTGCACGATACTAAAGAGAATATAATTTAAGCGTGTCACGAAATTCATACAGTAAACAGTGTCAAAGCTATGGACTTGTATATGCTCGTGTGAAATGTGAAGCAACGTCGACAGCGAGTTTGAGTTATAAGGTTAACGAAACAGTAAACACAATGCCCACGCGTTCTCAGTTCTCAGTTTTAACTGATACTGACTCGTACCGAGACAGTTCTGAAGTGCCGTGAAAACTAAACGGTTGGAAGTCGAGCCGGGCACGTGCCTCAGTGCACTATCGCTGGATACGCCAATGTCTAGGCGCGAGTTAGTATCGGAAGTCGATGGGACAAGAGAGTAGTGCACTGCGCACTGTCTGTTTGCTGTAACATCTGTACCGTGACGCCTCTGTCTTCACGCCGAGGCACTGTGGTAGCTAGACTCGACCTCTGCAAGGAATGATATGGTGATTAAAATTCTGCAGGCTACTCACTATACAATGACAACAAGGCAGTGAAACAACATAATGACAAAGACGTAGGCTTACAGAAAACATCTAGAGAGAGCTTTACTATAGCAAAGCAGTTAAGAGCAACAGCGTACAGCAACAGCAAGCACAAAAAAACAATACTTCGTAGCACTTTTGTGTTTAAAAACATTAGTTTAACGTTGAACATAATGATTGGCTATGGAGAAGAAGACGAACGCCGACAGCGGGTGGTGTGTCTGCGTGCAGCACCGCAGTTAATCCTTTTACGTAAGCAATGGGCGGCCGAGGAATGTGTGCCGTATACGATTAGCTCATGTTGATCACTGCCATTTCTGACGTGTGAAAGTCGCCTGTTTGAATCATGTAACGTACCTGAACGCATTTTGACGTACGGCATTTAATTAGTCTATTTATATGGCTTGCTAGTTTTGTGTTTCAGGAATTTATCGCATTAGCAACTAGTAGACAGCGTCTTTCAACTTTGTAATGTGTGCTGTTGGCCTAAACGAACGTGAAACGTAACTATTCGTGATTAATCTGAACTCATGAGTACGGCAGTAACTAAACTGTTGTCATAGTAGAAATGTAGAACACTATAGCTGAAGAATGTTTTTATATTCAGTTTCTTGATTAAACCAGTTTAGCAATTCGCTAGTTCTCTTGTCTTGATGTTAACTTTGTATCCAATAAATAGGACGATCGGCAACAGATTGAGACATTACATCTTTTCAAGCACCTTTCAAAGCAAAAAGCACATAGCGCCATCATCGTGCGTAAATGATTCAGAACAATGAGAAATATCGCCGCATGCGAGACCTGCACGTCCCACGTACGTTCTGTCAGCTCCAGCAGTTCGCACTGCGCACCCACGACGACCACAATACCGTCAATACGCCAACTGGTAGGCGACCGCACAGTTTGTCTTCGATACCCTGACGTCGTATAAACCGTGATCGACTTCCGGTGGTGTCACGTGACTGACATAATCTTCGTTCGTTAACGGCGCGACGCTCTTCGCCTGGGGACCAAAATGGCGGCGACGACGACGGCGACTGCATAGTGCATATCGCTTGCTGGGCGACTGTGCGGTGTGCTATATGCTCATACAATTAACGCTCTCGTGAGCGACTCGGGTGAACTTGCGAATGAAGCCGATGTAGGCTGACTTAACTGCTAATTAGCTCATCTGCTCACAAGTGAGCGTAGGAAGTTCCGCGGAAAGCGTGAGCAACCCAGACTGCAGAAACTAGCCTAAAAATACCGCACTTACCGCACCTTGAAAAGTGCGTTCGTGGAATAATTAAATGAAAGCTAATGATTGTATTAGTTAACTAATTTAAGCTAGGTTCTGCAATAGCAGCGCTATAGTTTCCTCTGCGTATTTCATATGTTTCTGTACTGATAGGAAGTCAGAGATACAGGTCAAAAGTCAAAGTATCAGAAGTCAGCGTGAGTGCACAGTGATTCTGGGTGTGTTCTAGATCGAATCTGTCTCGACGTATGATGAGTTCCATTTACGGTGCTGCTGTCGACGGGAATTTCTGACGACTAATTACGTCTGAATCTTGTCCGAGCCTGCAGCGAGCGAACGTCTCCTAATTTAATTTGTCCGGCGTCGCTGCTGCCACATGTATCATTCGCACAGAGAGAGAGTTCTTTCATATATTCAGCGATGATTGCGCGCAAAGCCGTGTTCATAGCTGGAAAATATGCGTCCTGTCCAGCAGCCTCTGCATCTGCAGGATGCCACGAAACTAGAGATGCACGTAGTCGACTAGTGATGTTTGATTATGCATGTATTACTGATCTTGCTTCATACTTTGGCAAGGATGCATAACGTCAGTCACCTTTGTCGTCAGCTATTGCAGTCATTGGAGCATATCACAGTATTTGATAATACAATAGAATACCGAAGCATAACCTTGAAATCATGAGTCTTGTGATAAGATCTCGAAACTAAGACCTATTTAACACGGATGGGTCACTGAAGAAAGTGAAGTAGCATGCTTTTGACGTGATTATAGTTACGTCAAAACAAACGATGTCGGTGTTGAGCGCATCTCTAATCCAACCGGCGGCGACATGGAAGTCACGTGATGCTACCGGGAGAGTTTTGATTGTGTTATTGCGATGTACACTGGGGAAATACATGGCTCGCTAGTCGGCGCCACTTACACAAACATAATAGATTCTGATGCCGCCACCATCGCATGTTATTTTGTGATCGCCGGCAAAATATCGCATCTGCGGACCAGCTGGTAACATACTAGTTAACCCTGCTGCTGCTGCTGATGATGATGATGATCATGATGAGTAATAATAACTATATAACTGCACTTATATACGAATGGTCAGTTTGACGGAAACAACTATAATTACAAATCATTTTTTACAGAAAAACTGTCGACCGGAATCACCAAACCAAAATCACAAACGCTGCACATTTGACGAAATCACCAAATAAGACGCAACAAAAATTACAGATCTGGAAACAAAATATACCATTTGCTACGTTTATTCTACGGTTTGTCATTTTTGCAACCTAATGCCGTTTCGGATGCGTTTGCAAAGCCTTTTCCGAGCATGGCAAAAGTTCCAACAGCCGTTGTTTTCAAGACAGCAATTCTTGCGCGCTGTCGGCTACAGCTATGCAGCGGTATGCAATTTATAGGCAAGTTTCTAATACTTTACCGCTGAGTGCATTGGACTTTTTCGTTGTGATTTTGGATGTTTTAGAAGTAATTAGTAAAACGCAATTAGTGATTTGGGTATACGCCCCAGTTTGACGCCATCGACGTCATTTCTGCTTAATTTCTGTCTTTGCTGTGACCTTAGGATCTTGAAACACTTTTAAGCACTTTGTCGCTCAAAAAAGAAATAATTATTATCAGGGTTTGAGCATATTTTGTTACCGACTCGGTTACATCACAGGCGCGCGGTAGCGCAGCCCTGTGTTAGCGGCGACCGGTTGTCAAGGGAGAATGGCAAAATTCGACCCCGCGAAGATCCGAAACCCCTCAACCGATCGACACAAAATTTGAAACAGGTGATTACGTCCGCGAGACGACCCCCCGTGCAAAATTTCGTGCAAATCCGTCCATTTGGGGCGTCTCGGCAAATGGGTGAAATATAACGAAAATTTTTCTCCGATATATATACCTTTTTTTGTTGACCGACCTACAGGTCAGATCGGTCGGCGGATTTTCACGCACGCTCGGACAACGCGGCCTCACGCAAGGGTGTGCCTTTTCAGAGGTAGAAAATTCGAAATTAATATCTAACCTCTGAAAAATCCCCCCAAAGTCGAAAATTGGCCCCACAACGGACTTGGAAATTTTCAGCCAAAAACGCTCCTGTATAAAAATTTCACCTATAAACCGCCCCTAATCGTCATCGTAGGCCCATAAAAGTTGTATAGTGAATAGGCAATGTGGACTTGAGAATTCCAAATATGTGATAATTTTGGACCCCCTGCCTACAGGTCACGTGACACGGAGCATGCGCAGTGAACTTCTGGCCTTTAACATGGGCAAATGCAACTTTGAGGCTTTATATCTCCGCAACTGTGCAATATAGACGCATGGTTCCAAAGGACCACCAATAGGAAACTACATATGCCGAGTCAAATGGTCACGTGACCGATGACGTCACGTGACTCCAAAAGGTCAAACTCGTGACTCAAAAATCTTTGAAGCCCTGTATCTCCGTATCTGTGCTAGATAGGTGCATGGTCATCATTGACCACCAATAGGAAAGTGCCCACGCCGAGTCCGATGGTCGCGTGACCGATGACGTCACGTGACCCCAAAAGGTCAAACTCGTGACTCCAAAACTTTTGAAGCCCCATATCTCCGTATATGTGCAAGATAGATTCATGGTCATCATTGACCGCCAATAGGAAAGTGCTCTCGACGAGTCCGATGGTCACGTTCTGATGACGTCACGTGACCGCTAAAGATCACAATCGTGACGCCCAAAATATTTAAGGTTCAGTGTCTTCATGGCCGTAGAAAGCAGATGGTTTATAATTGACCATCAACATAAAAACTTTGTTATTGTAATAAAACAGCAAATATAAATGTACAAAACATCAGTTTATACACTTGTTAACGGCGACATGCAATGAGTGACACAT